>OLXB01000955.1_pt1 | contig 11066 bp, 6 predicted proteins | sample 1673681 | NCBI WGS metagenome assembly OLXB01 (sample SAMEA103958121, study PRJEB25191) | human gut metagenome
AGGGTGACGGCAGTAGCATCGCCTACTGCCGTCACCCTGAATTCTCCACGTCCATTCATCACCATGGTAGAACGCAAAACCACATTGCGGGCATAAGCTCCGTCGCCACCTTCCTCGAGCGATTTCTCTGTCATAGGCTCACCGGTAAGCGATGACTCGTTGATTTGCAAATCGGTACAAGAGAGCAGGACGCCATCGGCTGGCACCTCGTCGCCCACCTCTATCAACACAATATCGTCTACCACCACATCGCGGCGGGGAATCTCTATCACCCTCCCGTTTCGGCGCACCTTTACAGGCTGTTCCTCGCTCAAGGCTGTAAGGATATGAAACTTCTTGGCAGCATCCCGCTCGAAATAGAAGCCTACCGTTGTGGCCAAGAATACAGCCAAAAAGATGCCTATCGTCTCCATAAAGTTGTGCTCTATGAAGGCCAGGACCAGAGAGATCAAGGCTGCTACAAGAAGGATTTGGATAATGGGATCGCGATACTTATCCAAATAGAGTTTCCATAATGATATACGATGAGGAGGTGTGAGAACATTGAGTCCACACCTCTTTCTGCTTTGTCCAACTTGCTCGTCGGAAAGACCTGAATTACTATTTATTTCTTTTGCCATTTGTCATGAAGCACTTCGAATGCTATAAGATGATGGTGCAAAGATACGGCATTTTTCTGATTAATCGAAAAAAATGCCCAAAATATTTGGTTATTTAGCAAAAAGCTATTACCTTTGCAGCCGAATTGCAAAATTCACGGACTTGTAGCTCAGTTGGTTAGAGCAACAGACTCATAATCTGGAGGTCCCAGGTTCAAGCCCTGGCTGGTCCACTCTTCAAAATCAAGCAGTTAAGCCACAAACTTAACTGCTTTTTCTTTTGTTAGTGACCTTTTCGAGACAAAACTCATCTCCTGTGACCTTTTGAAATTTCACGAAATGATTAGTAATTGAGCGACATTTCAATTACCAAACGAAAATAACCAATTACGCTTTTTCTCGGAGATGGAGCCGTGAAACGCGGCATCATAACAAGTAGGGGTTCCGCACACTAAAGTCGTTTATTGGTTACGCCACCATAGACAAAGAAGTTTATTGGAGAATTTCCCAGAAGCCTCCTTCGTCTAGTCCTTTTCGCTAAACGACGCCTCATTCTTGCAGTTCCTTTATTCTCGTCGCAATAGTTTGGCATGATTTACCTGTCTAGATTGCCATCTGTGTGGTTGTAATGAACTTGTCAGATACTAATAACTCAATATTTTGCTTTCGACAATTGTATGATTTCTCTGAAGTTTCTGTACAGTCCCTTTCTGATCACCCTGTTCATTAGTGTCTTTTGCAGCATTATCATTACCTACATAGACACCTACAATGGCATCTATTACATGAACTCCTGTGCAATTATTGTTAAAAATCAAGCAAAATAAAGGAATTACGTCGGTTGTGATTGTGTTTTTAATGGTTTTTTTAATACCTTTGCATCAAACATTAAGAAATTTGCATGGAAAATCTGAATAGAATTAAAGGAGCATTGGCTGATGCTGGTAAAACTGGTGTCTGGCTTGCCGGTCAGTTAGGAAAGGATCTCGTCACGGTTTCTAAGTGGTGCACAAACACCACACAACCTGATTTGCAGACGCTGGCAAAGATTTCGGGAATATTACAGGTAAACATCAGGGAACTGCTCGTTAACAAAAACTTCTAATCAATTAGAATGACAATGAATCAGATCTCAGAAGATATCATAAAGTTATATGATCAGTTGGAAGGCAATGAAAGCCAGCCTATTGATGGTAGTATAGTTGACGAGGCAATATCTGTAATAAACAATCGTAGTGCTATTGATTCCAACTCACTCTTCCTCTTACTTTCTGCATTAAATTTACTTAATGCTGCTGTAAAAACAGAAAAGCACAAATCACAATTATACTATGGATTCATTAAGTCTAAAGTCAGCAAAATTGCTGATGTGATAATACAAGATCCAGCTTCCTTTGCCAGTACCTCACTATTTTATGACAGTGTTCAGAAATGCATGTATTTTGAAGTCTTTGGTGTAATTTTTAGTTTTCACCAAATTTTCGAAACCAAACTAATAAAGAATGTCGCATCAAAAAACACGCCAATACAGTGGACAGGTGTGAGACTCCAAAGAATCGCACAAAGGGTATACGAATTAGCAAAAGCTAATTTTGACAATAGAAACGTTATGGCAGAGAATTTAGTAACTGACAGAAGCGAAAAGATGAAAAAATTAAAAAAATGTCAGGATTGTGGTAATGAGATATCTCCAACCGCTCTGTTTTGCCCACATTGTGGTTGCATCCCTAATGAAAGCATTATAACTAATGGATACCATGCTGGAGATAAGGTACAGGTTAACTACAATATAAATAAAATATTAGGGGAAATTGTCTCTATTTCTCCCATATTTCTAAAAATAAAAAGACGCAATAATGGAATAATTACAGTACGCCAATCTTCCATTGATAGTATCCAAATATTGGAAGAAGACACTTCTGACAATATAGAATTATCACCGATTAATACAAAATCTCCGATTTCCATGGTTCAGATTGTAGACTCCTTTGATGCATTATTATCAAATATTTTCCCTATTTTATCTATTGGTAATAAAACATTAATACCGACAAATGCTACCGTTACAGAAATCAATGATTCTGGAATAATAATTACATCTGACACAGGTCAATCATATGTACTTGATGGAATTATGGTTAATTTCAGAAAGAAAACGTGTTTCAAGGGAGCCCGTTTATACTGTCATAAATTAAGTGAAAATGGTAGCATGTATTCTCTTTTGGAAACAACATTCCACAATGTTATGACAATCTTTAGGAAGGCCCTTTTATATCGCAGAGGTATAACAGCCAAAAGGAAGAAGACTATGCTTGCGATTCTGAAGTTTATGATGGATGAGATGACTTTCAAAAAAGAAGCTTACACAGAGATTGCAAAATTCCAAAAGAATCTGCTTTCTTATTTTGGTGAAAATGCCGAAATAATCGATGATGAAACACAAGCAGTTAGCGACAACGAGTTTTCTAAAAATTCTAGCGTGCACGCAAATTTGACAATTGTTCACCCTGTTAATTTATATAAAACAGAAACAGAAAGACTGTTAGAAGGAGATGGTTTACCCAAACTTAAGGTGTTGGGTAAAATCAATCTTGACGCACTTCCTAGAAAAATGAAAAAAACTTCTGCTTCTTCAATATCCGACAGTATTATTGTTTCCGAAATACCAAAACCTTTGATTTTGGCTTCGGATGAAGTTATCGAATTTCTTAGCAAAAAACTTACAAACTTAAGTGAAACTAAATGCAAGCAGCTAGAAAAAGAACTAGACACATTAATACGTAACGGTGAAAAAGAGGAATGTCTTAGGCGTTCTTATCAAATCATAAACGAGAGCAGACCTACACCTAAATATCTGAGAAGCTATCTTGATAGAATAGTAAACACAGAGATTGCATTAAATCATACAACTGAAGCTTTGCAATCCCTTGCATATCTTATTGTTCTAACTGAACAACAGAGTGACGTTAATGTAAATAGCATTGGCCATTTGTATATAACAATGGCAAGATTGTATCAGAAAGATAATAATAGAGAAGAGGCATTAAAAGCAATATTATATGCAGAAAGTGTTAAACCAAATAATAATGCTATCACAAAGCTAAAAGAGTCCATTCAAAGGATGGATTCCAATGGTATCAATAATTCAGATTCTTCAAGCGATACATCCACACCTATTAATGGTTCTGTTGACACAAATGATAGTATCAGCAAAATGCTTCTTGAGGATGTGTGCCAAGAGGCTAAACGGCAGGAACTGCTTCCTTCGAATGAAATAATTCCTGCCGAACAACTGTTTGGTAGAGCTCAAAACAAACGCAATGACGACACGGAATCATTTGAGGGTAAGGCTCAGTTATTTTTAGAGGCAGCTGGTGCTTATTATAACACCAAACAGACATCTTCAATTATGTATAAGATTTCTGTTGCTAACTATGCAAGAATGAAAGGGCATGGAATGTATGCTCGATTTGCCAACTTAATAAGAAACAATACTGGTGAATTTGCAGAATTACAAGCTCTTTGTGATTGCGCTTGTAGCTATTATATTGAAGCTCTAGGTATATTTAATAGTTTAGGAGAGAAAAATCACCTCCAAGAATTACTATTAAAGTATTTGCAATTACATTTCGTTATTTCTCAATTAGAAGGAGGAAAAACTCCCGACTCTGACTGGGAAGATTGGACTTTAAAGGCAAAATTGCAAGAAATTTTGTTTGGGGATAGCAATGAAGAACAAAAAGTGTTCTTCCGATCATGTATCGCAATAGGAGCATCATCTGAAAATTCGTGGAACACTTTAAGTGGTTCACCAGACGGACTTATGCCGATGTTCTCTGCTTTCAGAGATGATGATAATCTTAGAAAAAAATGTTGTAATCTAATTAATTCAATAGAAAATGCGAATGTTGACAGTAAATTAACTTCGGGTACATTCTTAAAGAGAATTATTCAGCATCGTCGAACAAGAATCACGAAACTTGAAACGTGTCTTCATGATTGCCTAGAATGGAAATTTGACCAATTTGACATAACAACTTTCGTTTCATTATGGGATTCGGTACTAGAGCACTCGGCCTTAATGACAAATACTGATACAAATTCTCAAAACATCGTTAAAGAGGTTCTAAATACTCTCGCTAATTATGCTGGACATAGAGAGAATGAAAGATATAGAGGCTTAGTTACATCTCAGCAAATTCTTCTCAATGGTCAGAAATCAATTACAGAAACGACCACAAATTATGGTAGAACATTCTTTTCTCACTTGTTTAACAATTGGCTGGAGGAAATCGGGCGACAAATCAAAGAAAAAGAAGCACAAACATTGCCTGTCTTGAGTATTTCTTGCGAACCTGCTTTTATCACTAAAGATCTTAGTGGTAATGGCTATATCAGCATTGTTGTAACAAACAATGGTGACTCTACTGCTGAATCTTTCGTTGTTACCGCATCAATTAATGGCAAAAAATACAGTATAACTCATAATGAAGAGTTATCCGCAGGAGATTGCTGTGGAGAGAGATTTATTTCTCCTGACTTCTATGAAATCATATCTGCCAATGTGAAGTTTGATTTAGTAGCTAAATATCAAGGTAAGGAATTACAACCAAGAGAATATGAAGCTACCTATGAAGTGGAAAATGAGGATGTGCTGTCGGACGAAATTGATATTCCTTGGACAATCTCTAACACTCCAGAGGAACACATATTTAAAGGTCGCGAGAAAGAGTTGAGGACATTGATCGATCACTATGTATCAAAAGATCGTTCTTTAACTTATATTCTTTATGGATTAACTCGTACAGGTAAATCTTCAATTTTGGATTATCTGAGAAATCGAATTGATGGTCAGATATTAAAAGAAGACTCTTCTAAACACATTTTAGCTTTCAAATGGTATTTTTAAACGAATTCCCATACAAGAATTCGACCTCTGCACAATTTTGGACTTGGGCTTTGGAAACGAACATATATGACAAGTTAACAGATGAATTGGCCGATAAAGTTGAAGCTGCCTATGGTGAAGATGGTCTTCCTCCTGCAGAAAGTCTTTCGCAAATTGATTTTTGTAAGGTGGTCGATGTCCTTAACGAGAACAACGTTATTCCGCTTGTTACAATAGACGAGTTCTCATTTGTTCGACTTATGCTCAAGGAGGGTTTAATAGATGCGACATTTATTTCTACATTAAGAAATTTGGCGTTGGCAGGAAAAGCTTGCTTTGTTTATTCTGGTACCTACGATATAAAGGAACTTCCAAAGGAAAAAGAGTATATTGCAGGTCAAATGAATAATACTTTGCCAATGCCTATTAACCAAATTGAGGAGCAATATGCAAATGAATTAATCGATGCATGTCCTAAAATAATATTTGACGAAAGGGCAAAAGTTTATATCCGCGCTTTGTCAGGTTGTGTGCCATATTGGATTCAATGGATATGTTTAGCATGTGGTAAGTATGCTATCGCTAGCAAACATAGACATTTAGGATTCAATGAGGTTAATGATGTGGTTAGAGTATTAACTGGTGAAGTACAACCTGGTAAAAGAGATACTTGGGAGTCTTTGGATGAAACAAACTTCCATAATAATCAGATTGATCCGGAAAATATTGCCGAGCATCAATTGATTTCATCTATTTCCTATCTTAATAGAGAAAGTACTCAAATTGAACGCGGCATAAGTATGGATGAACTTAAACGCTTATGGGATAAGTATTCTGTAAATGAAGAAAGACGACTTAGTATGACAAGAGCGTTAGCTAGTTTGAAAGATAAGAAGATACTTTACTCATTTACAGATGAAGGTAGAGAGGTGTATCGTTTGAGTGTTGACTTGTTTAGACGTTGGTGGTATGTTCACCATAGAGATTTAGATTTAGAATTTTCACTTTAACAATCAATAATATGGAACCTTTCATTGTAGGTATTGATATTACCTCTATAAAAGATTTGTTTGGTAGAAATAGAGAAATCGAGACATTGATTTCATGTGCCAAAAGAAAAGGAAACGCAGGAATAATTGGCGCCAGACGTTTTGGTAAGACTTGCTTAATGAAGTCTTTGGAAACATATTTGGTTAACAATGGTAGTATTGGGGCTTACCCTTTGTATTTTGATGTAAAAACTCAATGTGGAGTTAAGAAAAACACTCCTGCTGTATATAGATCTATGGCTTCGCTTCTTGCATCAAAAATGTGTTTGGACAATTTATTGCCAGAAGGGAAGCTAAAAATATCTAGAAGATGTTCTTTGGATATTTCTTGCGATGAACTCGACATGCGAGTACAAATGGAAGAATGGAATCCTGAATATCAAAAGCAAGTGCTATTTACACTTGCAAACAACCTTGAAAAGAACAACAAGTATTTGTTGTTGCTTCTTGATGAAATTGATTATCTCCTTTTAGAGGCATTTGATACTCCGTCTGACTTTTCAAGAATAAGAGGTGCTGCTACTTCTCCAGAGTCTAATCTGAAATTTTGGATTGCCGGTACCTCAACATGGAGTGCAATATGCACGAGTGTAGGCTCTCCAGAACTTAATTGCGGATTGGAGAATGTGACGATTACTTCAATATCAAAGGAGGACTTCACCTCTCTTTGGCAACATGAATGCTCTTTGATTGAAGAAACTTTCTTAAGACAACAGTATTTGGATTTATTGTCTCCTTTGTTTCAAAAGACAGGAGGTGTTCCATATTATGCTAAGTTTGTAGCTTCTCATATGTATACCAATAGAAAGGCTGCTCTGCCTGAATATGATGTAATTCGAGATTATTTATGTGAGATAATTAATAATCGGTTTGTATCTGAAGTAGAGCGTTCCACAATGTTCTTACTTTCAAAAGGACCTAAGAATTTTGAAGAAACTATACCAGACGGAATAACAAGTTTAAGGTCTAAGGGTCTTGTGAAAAGCATTTCTGAATCGACCTTTTATTTGCCGATTGGGTATTTGGAAGATTATTTGCGTGCATGTAGCCATGACAAGGAAATTGTGAATGTTGATTCCATAGAGCAAGAAGAACTAAATGAGCTAGTAGGTCAAATAGAAAGATTGCGAGTTGGCGTAAATAAACGGTATATTAATGTTCATGAGGTATTTATTCCTTCCCATGAAGATCCAATCGAATTTGGAATCTTAAGAAAGCGATGCTATGATGAAGCTTCAATGGATGTATTTTCGGGATCGTTGTATAAATTATACTATGAAGGAAGTAATAACGGAAACAATCTTCCTGATAGATGGTCCGAATTCGCAAATTTAACTCGTGCATTAAGGCATCTATATAATCATAGAGAATGTGCTCCTTCGACAATGTCGGAGGAGCGTTTGTTGATGATTGTCAATAATGGTAGTCGTCCGATTTATGATTATGAGTTCGCGAAGATGCAAGTTAAGGTTCTACAATTATGTCGAGATGAATTATGTGGCATGCAAGCTTCAAGTTCTCCTTCTCGCACTAATACAAAAACCTCTTCAACTGAGTCGGACAGCAGTTCTGTTTTAAGAGGAAAAATTAATGGTAACAGAAACAGAATTTTTGTAGATAATCATCGACCATACATTATTGACAATAAAATGGGATTTGCGCCAAACAATTCTCCTCGAGAATACGACTATTTTGAAAGAGAGGAAGTTTTGTTTGAATTAAAGCCAGAAACAACGAATCCAAGAACGGGAGAGCCTATCTCTTTTGCAATAAACGTAAGACCAGCAAATGATTAATAGTTATGCGACGCAAGAACCTCTTTGATGGCGATAGCTATAAGGCACAGTTTGCTTTTATAAGCTATCGGTGGCTGACGAGCCGCCGATGGGTTAGTTATGCAGATATCATGGCTGATTATATTGGTGTGACAATAAAAGAACTGCCGGCTAATTTGTCAAATTGCGATGGGTATGGCGAGTTGAAGAAGGTGGTTGGCACACTAAAGAAAGCTATAGCCGATAAGCTTGAAAAGGACGTTAGCGAGTGCTTTGAGGAAGAAGGCAACAACCGCAATAAGCGATTCCGTTATATAGGCAAGGACAACGATCCTCTTGCAGATATGCGAAACGCAAAGGCAATCAACAATCTTCGTCAGTACTGGAAGTTCTGTCAAGATTCTGCTGGTTTCTTCCCTAAATCATGGTTGGAGTATTTCTTCAAAGATTGCCAAGACTTGCTGGACATGAAAGCCAAACGACAAAAGGGAGAGCAAGTGATAAGCGCAAGCCTTGATCGTATTCTGACCAACATAGAATATCTGCCATCTTTGTATGAAGCAATCACAAACAAAATGGTGCAGGAGATTGACTACAAGCCATTCGATGAGGAAGAGGTCACGCTGATGTTCCATCCTCACTACTTGAAGGAATACAATGGCAGATGGCACCTGTTCGGTCATGCAGAAGGAAAGGAACCTGAATATGGCTATAACATAGCTCTTGACAGAATACAGTCAAAACCTCGTGAAAGATCAATGATAGAGTATGTAGCAGCGCCGAAGCATTTCTATGATGAGTTCTTCAAGGATATCGTTGGCGTAAGTCACATGAAGGAGGCCCAGAAAGAGCATATAGTAATTCGCGCGCGATCATTATATATTTATAAGCTAATGGATACGAAACCCCTCCATCAGAGTCACACCGTTGTTAGGCCATTCGCACAATATGAAGATGGCGAGTATGCAGAGTTCTCTGTTGACGTTGAGCCGAACAACGAGTTTTATGGTCGCATACTACAAATGGGAGCAGGATTGGAGATTGTTTCACCAGAATCCGTTCGAAATGAAATCGCCCAACGAGTTCATAATTTAGCTGATTTATACCATAAGAAAGAATAGTGGAATGGTTCCAAATTAGAAGGAACCAATATACTCTTGACCTCTGGATTTTATTAGCGAAAAGCGTATTACCTTTGCAGCGTCAGACTTCGACACCACCTCGGAGTTGACGCTGCAAATCGTTTGGTGGGATGACAAAATCTGCATACTATGAAACAGACAACAAGCAACAGCAAGAACACCATGAACAAGAAAGCTACCCAGAAGCAAGTTATGAAAAGCAAGAAGGCAGAAGCAAATGCTCGCCGTAAGGTCAACAAGTGCTGGGAGAAAGTTGAGCACACCCCACGATATCGCTCTGCATCAGCGAAGGAAGTGTGCGACACCATCACCAAAAAGATTGAGATAGAGGTGCTGGACGGGATTCTCCTAAACCTCAGCATCAAGAGCCAGGCGAAGCCTGCAAGCGTTCAGAACCGCATACTGAGACGAATCGTTGAGAAGCGTCAGGCACAGGCAAGCCACAAGAAGCACGGCCGTACAGAAGACCTTACATCAGTACACGTCAGCATAACAAGCACCAGCCGCTGCATGGAGGCCATCCGCAAGAAAAGGTTTGCTGCATAGCCTACGAGAAAACAACGTATTGGTTCCAAATTGAGAGGAACCAATACACTTGGGGAAAAGCTCAGGTGGGACGAGAAAAGGCTATAACTTTGCATCGCAATTCCGAGAGAGTTGGTTTTGTTTATACATTATTTTTATCACAAAGAGGTGGCGGCCTATTCCGCTAAACAAAAAAAACAAACGACTATGAGCACAACACTCGCACTCGTTGCCGCAAAGGCACTCCCAGCCCTCTCGGGTAGTTCTCTCACCTACAATCCTGAGAAGAACGTGTACCTCACCCTTGGTTATACCAGCGCTGCTGGCAACACCTACTACAAGGCAATCCGCCTCTCTGACCGACTGGCCGTGTACTACCACATAGGTGAAGGCTATGCGCACACCTTCCTGAACGGCATCACGCTCTTCGCATGGAACGGACAGAAGGCGAACATCATCGCACAGAAATTCTGGGGCGGCTGCAACTGGAGATGCTTCAACGAGCGCACAGCCAAGGAAGAGAGCATCATCATGCTGAAGGACTTCCTCGCAGGACAGGCAAAGGCAATGGGAAGCGTCATAGCTGACAGCCAGCTGCTCGCCTTCTCCAGAAACATGATCGAGGAAACTCAGCAGAAGTTGCTCCGATAAGCCTGGGGAGCAGAGAGAAACAACCAAAGTCAGAAACCAAGAAAAACTGACAAACAGATGGCATCACTTAAAAAAGCGATCAACAAAGACTTGTTCGACAAGATCCTGCCAACGTTTGGCAACCCAAGAGTTCACGTTCCTGTTTGGGACGAAGGTCAGAAGATGTTCCTCTGTGAGGAATACGAGAGTGGCAACGGACACCGCTACTACAAAGGCGTGCGATTCTGCGACCGTATCGTCATAGTGGAAAAGGTGGGGCTCTACCACACCTGGACCTACATCGACGGCATCGAAGTCTATGCCTTCAACGGGAAAAGGCTGGAACTCGTACAGAAGCGCGACTACGACAAGACGTTCCGCAACGAAGAGTTCATCCGTCATGAGTCGGAGACTATGGTGCGCAACTACTTCGAAGGCGTTCTAAAGGCACAGCGGTC
>OLXB01000959.1_pt1 | contig 11040 bp, 12 predicted proteins | sample 1673681 | NCBI WGS metagenome assembly OLXB01 (sample SAMEA103958121, study PRJEB25191) | human gut metagenome
CACCGATCCGCAGGCGATCCGGCTCTTCCTGCCGCCATTCCATGGAATAGTTTTCACAGTCCACCGTCAGACGCAGGTCGTTTTTATGGCCGTTAGAGGCTTTACTGGTCAGCAGCTGGCCGGGCGTACCATCGGCGAAGCGGAGCAGGATCATGCCGGTGTCCTCGGTTGTCATGGGATGCGCTGCCCCATCCGGCCCCCGGCGGACGGGATAGTGGGTGGTCAGCTCTGCCATGACCTCCGCCACTGGCTGCCCCAGCACGGCGCAGGCGGTATCCACCCAATGAATGCCGATGTCGTTGATGCACCGGGCGATACCGGTATTTTCCATTTTGGGGCTCCAATCCGTTTCCTGCGAGGCGCTTTCCTGCAGGTAGCGTCCCCACAGCATCAGGGGACGGCCCGGCAGACCGTGGGCGAAACGCGCCTTCATCTCCTGCACGGCGGCGTTCATACGGTACTGATGGTTCAGTCCCAGCGCCATGGGGTGCTCCCCGGCCAGACCGATCAGCCGTCTTGCACCTGCGGCACTTTGGGCCAGCGGTTTTTCGGCATAAACGTGCTTTCCGGCCAGGAGGGCGGCTTCGTTGATGGCCTCATGCAGAAAATGGGGCGTACAGTTATGGACGACCTGAATGTCCGGGTCAGCGATCATTTGCCGCCAGTCGGTATATACTTTTTCCACATGATAGCGCTCTGCGGCGGCATGGGCCGCGTTCTCATCCGCGTCGCAGACTGCGGCGAGTCTTGCGTCCGGCGCACGGCAGATCGCGTCTATATGCTGGGGCCCGATGAAGCCCAGTCCGATGACACCCGCGTTGATAAAATTCATCCTCATCCCTCCCGATTGAAAAAATAAAACGAAATTTATATTTTGATTGTAACGGCAACTGCGGCAAATGAACATATAGGAAAATCAAGGATTTCTTTGTTTTGTCCGCTGAAAAATCAAAGCGTTCCTCTTTTCGCGGCGCATCGGACGGAACCTCCAAAGTTGACCAAAAGAAAGGGCCAATGGAAAATTTTTCTGCAAATGCCCCTACACTTGGTTTGACGGACTTTTTCCCTTTTTGTATTGGCTGGGCGGCCTGCTGCCGTAAAGAGGCGAAAAAGGAAAATTTATGATTTTGATATACAAATGTATGGATTTCCACTATTGTTCAAATCAACGAAAAGCCCTACAATAAACATATCATCCCAAGACACCATCCAAATAGATAGGAAAGAGGGCTTTTCCATGTTGAATTATCAGGTGAAGATCGGTCTGGCACCCATGCGCCGCGACGTCACTCCCCGTCCGGGCATCTTTAACTGGGAAAAGGCGGAAGAACGCGGCCGTGCGGCCGTGGAATACATCGAGAAGCACTTTGCTTCTGAGAACGTCAGCTTCGTTGACCTCAAGGGCATCAACCCCGTCGATGTGATGTACTGCGAAGCGGACGCGGAAAAGGTCATCGAGCGGTTCAATCAGGAAAAGGTGGACGCGGTGTTCATCATCAACTCCAACTTCGGCAACGAAGAGATCGCCGCGCAGGTGGCCCGGGGCGTGGGCAAGCCCGTCTGCATCTGGGCACCCGTCGATACCAGCTTCCTGCCGGACGGCACCCGCTACACCGACAGCCAGTGCGGCCTGTTCGGCGTCAGCCGCCAGCTGCAGCGGTTCCATATTCCCTTCAGCTATATCGAGACCTGCGCCGTGGAAAGCGACACCTTCGCCGAGGGCTTCCGGAAGTTCGCTTCCGTCAGCTGCATGGTGAAGAACTTCACTGGCATGCGCATCGCTCAGGTGGGAATGCGGCCCAAGCCCTTCTGTTCCGTCATTTTCAACGAGGGCGAGCTGATGGAAAAGTTCGGCCTGCAGATCGTGCCGGTCAATCTGGCTGTCATCATTGACAAGTACAACAAGATTCTGGCGGAAAACGACGCCGAGCTGGAAGAAGGCGCGAAGCTGCTGCTGTCCCGCTACGAAATGGACGACCTGACCCCGCCGCTGCTCAAGAAGGTGTACGCCTTCGTGCTGCTGTACCAGTGGGTCTTTGAGACCTACAACGTGCAGGCGGTATCCGCCGAATGCTGGACGGCCATGCAGCTGGGCGTGGGCGCGATGCCCTGCACGGCTTACAGCGTGCTGGCCGACATGGGCTATATCATCTCCTGCGAGAGCGACCTGCACGGCGCGATCTCGATGGCGCTTTTGTCCGCCGCCTCCATGGGCAAGAAGATCCCCTTCTTCGGCGAGTTCACCGTGCGTCATCCCGAGGATCCCGACGCCGAGCTGCTCTGGCACTGCGGCCCCTTCGCCTACAGCCTCAAGAAGGAAGGCAGCCCCTGCAAGAATGTGAACATGCGCCAGTGGTTCCAGGTCAAGGACGGCCAGTACACCGTCTGCCGCTTCGATCAGGACAACGGCAACTACAGCCTGCTGGCCGGCACCTGCGAAAGCACGGAAGGCCCCTACACCTTCGGCACCTACCTGTGGGCCAAGTTCAAGAACCTGAGCGCTTGGGAGCGGAAGCTGATCGAAGGCCCCTACATCCACCATATGGCGGAAATCGAGGGCGACTACACCGAGGAACTGCGCGAGTTCACCAAGTACGTCAAGAACGTCACGCTGGATACCGTTCAGGAATAAGTCCTGTCCGGACTGCATACGGGGGCAGGAGGCCCATCCTCCTGCCGTCCCCCTGACGCTGAGAAAATAGAAGGAGGAACTCCATCCATGCTTACCGACATGAAGACCCTTTTGGATATTGCTGAGGAAAAAGGCTGCGCGATCCCCGCGTTCAACGTGTACAATGCCGAAACCGCGCTGGGCGCGATCTTCGCTGCGGAAGAAGCCAACAGCTGCGTGATCCTGCAGATGTACAGCCGTCTGTTCTCCAATTTTGAGGCCCAGTTCATGGCTCCCTCCATTCTGGAAGCGGCCCGCAATGCCAAGGTGAAGGTGGCCTTCCATCTGGATCACGGCGCGAACGACGAAGTGATTACCAAGGCGCTGCGCTGGGGCTGCACCGGCGTGATGCGGGACGCCAGCACCTCTCCCTTTGAAGAGAACGTGGCCATCCTGAAGAACGTGGTGGAGCGCGCCCATGCCGTGGGTGTGAGCGTGGAAGGCGAACTGGGCCATATCGGCGTAGCCAAGGACGGCGTCAGCACCGAATACACCAAGGTAGACGAAGCCAAGAAATTTGTGGACGAGACCGGCGTGGACGCGCTGGCCATCATGGTGGGTACCGCTCACGGCCACTACAAGCAGGCTCCCGTGCTGGCCATTGACCGCATCGCGGAAATTCACGCGGCTACCAAGGCGGCGCTGGTGCTGCACGGCGGCAGCGGCGTGCCGGACGATCAGATTCAGGCTGCCGTGAAGGCCGGTATCCGCAAGATCAACTTCGGCACCGACGTGTGCTGCGCGTTCCTGGACGAAGTTCGCCGCACCAGCCCCGATCTGCTGGCCGTGGACCTGTTCATGAAGGAGCCCATCCAGAACGTGAAACGTTTCTGCCTGAGCAAGATCGAGCTGCTGGGAGCGGTGGGCTGCAATGAGTAACGCTTATCCCGAAATCATCGGCATTGGCTCCACGGTATACGACACCCTGATGGTGGTGGACCGCTATCCCACCGAGGACACCAAGCTGGAGGATCTGGAGACCAAGGTGCAGGGCGGAGGCCCCTGCGCCACGGCGCTGGTGGCGGCCCAAAAGCTGGGCGTGAGCGCGGCGTACATGGGCACCATCGGCGACGATCCCTTTGGCCGTTTTATGCTGGAGGATTTGGAGCACTGGGGCGTCAGCACCGAATATGTGCGCAGGGTTCCCGGCTGCGTCAGCTTCCACGCGGTGGTGCTGCTGAATCAGTCCAACGCCAGCCGCACCTGCGTCTGGTCCAAGGGCACCGTGCCCCCGCCGAAGGAAAGCGACCTGAACTGGGAAGCCCTGAAGCATGCCAAGGTGCTGCATCTGGACGGCCATATGCTGAACGCCGCCATCGCCGCGGCCAAAAAGTGCCGGGAATACGGTGTGAAGGTCAGCCATGACGCGGGCGGCACCTATCCGGGCGTGGAAAAGCTGATGCCCTATGTGGATTATCTGATTCCCTCCGAAGAATTCGCCCTCAAGATGAGCGGCGAAAAGACCGCCGAGGAAGCGGCCCAAAAGCTGTACATGACCTATCAGCCGGAGGTGCTGGTGCTGACTCAGGGCAGCCGCGGCGGCATTCTGCTGGACGAAAAGGGAATGCGGCATTACGATTGCTATAAGGTGGATGTGAAGGACTCCAATGGCTGCGGCGACACCTTCCACGGCGCGTTCGTCGCCGCTAAGATCAAGGGAATGACCAACGATCAGGCCTGCAAGTACGCCAGCGCGGCGGCGGCTATCAAATGCACCCGCTTAGGCGCGCGTTACGGCATGGCCAACGACGAGGAATGCCGCGCATTCCTTCAGGAAAGGGGCGTTACGCTGTGAGCATCGTTACCTTGAAGAATGAAGAACTGACCGTGAAGATTTCCACGCTGGGCGCGGAGATCCAGTCCATTGAGGACAAAAACGGGGTGGAGCGCCTCTGGCAGGGCGATCCCGCCATCTGGTCGGGCCGCGCGCCCATCCTGTTCCCCGTGGCCGGCGGCTTCAAGGACGACGGCTACGAGCTGGACGGCCAGTGGTACGGTATGCCCAAGCATGGCTTTGCCAGAAAGGAAGAGTGGGCGGTGGAAAGCGCCGATGAGGAGGAAGCGACCTTCCTTCTGACGGCGCAGAAGTCCGGCTTCCCCTTCCGGTATGAGTTCCGGGCCGTGTTCAGCCTGGAAACGAACCAGCTGGAAGTGAATTATGTGGTCAAGAATCTGGACGACCGCACCTTCTACTTCAGCGTGGGCGCGCACGAAGCCTATGCCTGCCCGGGAAAGATCGAGGATTATTATCTGGTCTTTGACGAGAAGGAAAATCTGGACTGCTATCCGCTGGACGGCAATCTGATCAAGCATGAGACCATCGACATGGGCCGGGATACCGACACGCTGGCGCTGTCCTACAGCCTGCTGGATCACGACGCGCTGGTGTTCCGCAACCTGAACTCCACCGGCGTGGCCCTGTGCTGCCGCAACAATGAGCGCAAGGTGCATGTGGAATTCGAGGGCAACCCCACCATCATGTTCTGGCATCATCCCGACGGACAGTATCTGTGCATCGAACCGTGGAACAACAGCCCGGACTTTGTGGACGCGCCCCACGACATTGCCAAGAAGCCCAACTTCATCTGCCTGAAGCCGGGCCGGGAAGCCAACCGCAGCCATACCATTACGATTTTGTGATCTGCCAAGGAGGAGAGACCATGGCAATTTTGGAACAGCTTCGGAAATTGAACCCCGAACTGCCCTTTTATTCGGTACTGGACCCCGAATTTCGCGCCTATGGCCGGGTGATCGATTTTGACGCGGCCAGCCTGATCGAGACCTGTGAAAAAGCCGCCGTCATGCCGGAAAGCGGCAGCCGTTATTTGCCCGACATGCCGGAGCTGGAAGCGCTGCCCGTCTTTGCGGATGTGAAGCACACCCTGCGGGGCGAGGGCGGCTGCCAGATCGGCTGCTGCTGGGGCTACAACACCAGGCTGAACTGTCTGGAATATCACCGCGCCAGCGAGCACAATGTGGCCGTCAGCGATCTGGTATTGCTGCTGGGCCGTCAGCAGGACATGGAGGGCTTCGACCTGCCCGCGGGCAAGATCAAAGCATTCTTCGTGCCCAAGGGAACCACCATCGAGGTGTACGCTACCACTCTGCATTTCTGCCCCTGCCAAGTCTCCGACGAGGGCTTCCGCTGTATCGTCATCCTGCCCCGGGGCACCAATTATCCCCTGACGCAGGAAAAGCCCAAGGGCGGCGACGGCCGTCTTTTGTGGGCGCAGGACAAATGGCTCATCGCCCATCCCGACAACAAAGGCGTGGTGGAGCGCGGCGCGTATCCGGGCCTGCACGGCGAGAATTTCGATATCAAGTACTGATATAAAGGAGAATCACCATGGAACGCAAAGCCTTTATGTGCGATATGATCCGCACGGAGCTGGAGGACATCGTAGGCGTGGAGAACGTCTCCACCAAGGACAGCGACCGCGCTACCTACGGCGTGGACTATTTCTGGATCGGCCGTATGTGGGTGGATCACGGCCTGACCCCGCCCATGCCCGACATCATCGTCCGCCCGGGCTGCACCGAGGAAGTCTCCAAAATTTTGAAGATCGCCAATTACTATAAAATTCCCGTGAATATCTGGGGCGGCGGCTCCGGTTCTCAGGGCGGCGCGCTGCCCATGGCGGGCGGCATCATGATGGACATGAAGCGCATGAGCCATCTGATCGAGATCGACGAGGTCAGCCGCACCATCACCGCCGAGGCGGGCATGATCTTTCAGCAGCTGGAATGGTATGCCAACGAGCGGGGCTATTCCTGCCAGCACATCCCCTCCTGCCTGACCTGCGGCACCATCGGTGGCGCGCTGGGCCACCGGGGCATCGGCATCATGTCCAGCAAATACGGCAAGATCGACGACATGTGCATCTCCATGGAAGTGGTTCTGCCCAACGGCGACATCATCAACACCCTGCCCGTGCCCAAGCACGCGGCCGGCCCTGACCTGAACGAAATTTTCATCGGCTCCGAGGGCACGCTGGGCGTCATCACCAAGGCGACCTTCAAGCTGTTTGAGCAGCCGGAAAGCCGCCAGCACCGCGCGTTCCTGTTCCCGGATATGCATTCCGGCTATATGGCGGGCCGGGATATCATGCAGAAGGTGAAGCCCTCCATCCTGCGGTTCTTCGACGAGTACGTCGCCGAAGTGCACAAGCACATGGACTATGAGGAACAGAAAGTTTTCCCCTATGTCGAAGGGCTGCTCCGGGGGGAGCATCCCGAGGGTTATTCGATCGACATATTCCGCCGGCACCACGACCAGGTCGAGGCGAAACTCGCCGAACTGAAGCGGATCATCATCCGTTATTACCCCTCGGGCAGCACCAACGAACTGAACGGCGTGCTTTTTGACATCTTCACCTGCGAGCGCGACCTGGCGTCGCACAACGATATCGAAGATCGTCTGTTCATCCCGGCGATCAAGCGGCTCGAGGAGCGGACGGGGAGCGGGGTGTCCGGCACACAGCCCGGGGACATGCCTCCGAAGCAACCCGCTCCCAAGAAAGGAGGCTGTCGATGAAGGCGTTGAAACTCGCCGTCGCCGAGCCTTCGGCCATCCTGCGCTGTGGCATTATCGCCGTGTTGCGCCGCCTGCCGGCCCCCGACGTCGATATCCTCGAAATCGCCGATATTTCGCAGCTCACCGTGCAGTTGTCGCGCCATCGTCCCGACGTGCTGGTCGTCAACCCGGCTTCGCTGGGATTTTGTACGCCCCAGCAACTGAGGGTGCAAACCGGTTGCGAGGGCCTGCGCTGCATTGCGTTGCAAATGTCCGTGACGGACGCCGCGACGCTCAATGCCTATGACGACGTGCTTTCGGTCTACGACCCGGTCGAGACACTGCGCGAAAAGATCATGCAACCGGTCGGCGATGCACCCCGTGAAGAGCGCCAGGAACCGTTGAGCGCCCGCGAACGCGAGATCGTCGTCTGCATCGTCAAGGGAATGACCAACAAGCAGATAGCCGATGCACTCTGCATCTCGACCCATACGGTCATCACACATCGGCGCAACATCGTGGCCAAGTTGCAGATACACTCTCCGGCAGGGCTTACGATCTACGCCATTGTCAACAAACTGGTCGATCTCTCGGACATCCGGGATACGATCGCCGAAATATAACGGTTATGGCACACGAACACCATCATCACGACCATACGGTCACGTCGCTCAACAAAGCCTTTATCCTCGGCATTGCGCTCAACGTGGCATTCGTTGTCGTCGAATTCGCCGTCGGGCTCTATTACGGGTCGATGGGGCTGCTGTCAGATGCCGGGCACAACCTTTCCGACGTGGCGAGCCTGCTGCTGGCCATGCTGGCCTTCCGGCTGGCGCAGGCGCAGGCTACGCCCCGCTACACCTACGGCTACAAGAAAAGCACGGTGCTGATTTCACTGTTGAACTCGGTGATCCTGCTGATCGCCGTGGGGGTTATCGTCGCCGAGAGCATCGGCCGCATGCTGCATCCCGCGCCGGTCGAAGGCGGCGCCATCGCCTGGACGGCGGGCGTCGGGGTGGCGATCAACGGCTTCACGGCGTGGCTGTTTCTGAAGGACAAGGACCGTGATCTGAATGTCAAGGGTGCATATCTGCACATGGCCGCCGATGCGCTGGTGTCGGTCGGGGTGCTCGTTTCGGGACTCGTGATCTCGTGGACGGGCTGGACGATCGTCGACCCTATCGTGGGACTGGTCGTCGCCGCGGTGATCGTGGCGTCGGTCTGGTCGCTGACGTGCGACAGCCTGCGTCTGTCGCTCGACGGCGTTCCCGGGGAGATCGACGTGGCCGCGATCGGGCGGAAGATGACGGACGTTCCGGGCGTGAAGGCCGTCCACCACATCCATGTCTGGGCTATCAGTACGACGGAAAACGCCCTGACGGCCCATGTCGTGCTCGAAAGCCTGTCCCGTATGGAGGAGGTGAAACACGATCTGAAAGACCTCCTGAACCATGCCGGAATCTCCCATGCGACGCTCGAATTCGAGTCCGCGGCCGAGCGGTGCGACGACCTGCACGATTGATCTGTCCGTCCGGGCCGAATCGTTCTGTTTAAAGGCGGAATCCCGACCCTGATCGTCAGGGTCGGGATTGTTTTTCTCCGAAAAGGATATGATCTTTATTGCCGGAAGGAAAATGGGTTCAAAAGCAAATGGTGACGCGACTCTTCGGAAGGAGGGGGCCGGTCGGCCGGCCGTTTTTGCGCTACGGCACGGGGTCGTAGCCGCTGCCGCCCCACGGATGGCACTTCGACAGCCGCCGCAGGGCGAGCCACAGTCCTTTCAGGGGGCCGTATTTGCGCAACGCCTCGAGCGCATACTGCGAGCAGGTGGGGGTGAACCGGCACGACGGGGGCGTGAAGGGCGAGATGCAGAGCTGGTAGAACTTCACCAGTCCGATCAGCGGCAGGGCGCAGGCCTGTTTAAAGATGCTCCACGACCGATTCCAGAATCCTGCGGACTGCATTTGCGACGGTTTTATAAGGCAGCGTCTCCTTCGACGAGTAGATCAGCGCCAGGTCCAGGTTGACCGGCCGGCCGTCGTGCAGAATCTGCTTTTGCAGGCGGTAGGCCTCCTTCGTGCGCCGCCGCACGAGGTTGCGTTTGTTGGCCCGTTTGTGGAACTTTTTGGGGACGGAAAAGAGCACCTCGACCGATTGCTCGGTGTCAGGCTCCGCGAACCACACGTAGCGGAACGGGAAGATGAAGCCGCTTTCGCCGCTCTCGAACAGACGGCGCACGGCCCCGAGCGAACGGAGCCTTTCGGTGCGGGGTAGCGAGTGTGCGGACATGGCGGCAGGGGGCTTGCGGCCCTTATTTGCGGGATTCCGTGGTCGGACGGCGCGTGCGGCCCTTCTTGGCCAGCTTGTGCTGCTGGCTGCGGATGAACTCTTCCTTGCGGGCGTCGGTAACCAGTTCCACCGGCTCGATCTCCTCGCCTTTCTGCACCTTTTGCAGATAGATGTCGATGGCCTTGACCATCGAGGGGGCTTCGGGCGTCGGGGCGTTGGCCAGCACGGTGATTCCGGCCCCGAGGGCGGCGCGCAGCGTGCCTTCGCCGAATACCGCCACGGCGGGCAGGCCGTCGGTTCCGAACTTCTCGATGAGGGTTTTCACGTCCGAGGGCGAATAGAGCGCCAGCAGGTCGTAGTCGGCCATTTTAACGTCGTCCAGATCCCCGGCGACCGTGCGGGCCAGGATGACGGGATCGAACGAGAGTTTGAGCTTGGCGAGCGTTTCCGGCAGTTCGGGTTTGTGGGGTTCGCTCAACGCCAGCAGGAATTTCTCCTCCTTGTGTTTGATGATCAGTTCGATGAGCGACGTGAACGAGCCGTCGGCAAACGAGATCTTGCGTTTGCGGTAGACGATGTATTTCTGCAGGTAGAGCGCTACGGCCTCCGTCTGGCAGATGTATTTCATGGTTTCGGGCACGGTGATGCGCGCCTCTTCGCAGATATGGAAAAAACTGTCGACTGTCGTACGCGATGTGAATATGACGGCCGTGTGCGTGAGTATTTCGACCCTTTGGGCGCGGAACTCCTTCAGGGAGACGCCTTCTACGCGGATGAAGGGCCGGTAGGCGATTTCCACGTGGTGTTTCTGGGACAATTCGTAGAACGGGGACTTTTCGATGACAGCGGGCCTCGGCTGCGAAACTAATACACTCTTTACTTTCAATGTTGCGAATTGATTTAGGTTTGTCTTTGCCGTTTCATCTTACTGCAAGCAGCCATAATAGGCTGACAGGGAAGACTTCCACGGTGCAAAGGTACAAAAACCAATGCAAAATCGAAACTTTTTTGGAAAGAAACAGGTTTAATGTCTCCTTGAGGTATAAGGCGGCCGCTGCGGCCAATTCGACGGCGATGATGCAGAACCAGACGCCGCCCGTGCCCTGCGGGCAGAGTGCGAAGAGCAGCAGCGGGGGTGAAATGAGGATCATCCCGAGGGCGAAACAGGTGCGTTTGAGCAGCATGAGCTGTGCGATGAAGGGCTGCGAGAGGGTCAGCGCTCCGGCCAGCCGCACGGCGATTGTCTGATAGGCGGCTATGCCCAGCGAGGAATGGACGCTGCCAGCCGGCCGGGCATCAGCGTGTCGCCGTATTTGACCGCCGCGACGCCCAGAAAGAGCAGGCCGATGGCGGTGGCGATGTTCAGGAAACGCGAGTAGCCGCTTCCGCCCGGGTCCTCGGAGAAGCGTTTGCCCGTGGCCGCGTCGCGCGAGATGCGGCCCAGCAGCGTGCGCACGTCGCCCAGGTTGCGGTAGAGCAGCATGGCGTAGGTGGCGGCGAGCAGCAGCACGAAACTCTGGAAAAGGGCGTTTTCCGCGAGCGGCGGAGGCGGTGCGAGCGGAATGCG
>OLXB01000962.1_pt1 | contig 11025 bp, 10 predicted proteins | sample 1673681 | NCBI WGS metagenome assembly OLXB01 (sample SAMEA103958121, study PRJEB25191) | human gut metagenome
ATTTTCTGGCCGTGAGCCGCAGGCTCACAAGAAAATGACGTTCCCGATGCAAGTCCGCTTTAGCTGACTTGCAGCGGCAGGACGAAGCTTTCTCCCCGCCCTGTACAGCGGCCTTTTCTCACCGGCTGCAAGCGTCAGGTGATCAAGGCGGGAGGCGCGTCCGGAAAAGGCTGTGCCCGATCAGCCGTTGCCGCCCAGCTGGGAATCATACAGAATGTCCTCGATCACGCCGGTTTCCACGTTCACGCTCACCCAGTAGACGCCGTCCCCTTCGGTGAAGGGAGGGAACACGCGGGGATCGCCGGACGTTTGCTGCTGCAGGCTGATCATGGTGGTCAAGACCGGCCTTCCATCCTGCATGTGATAATACATGGAGTCTTCGGTATAGTCCGTCATGTCTTCAAGCTCAACGGCGAGCTTGAGCATTTTGGACTGTTCGGGGGTCAGCTGATAGGCGCTGGCAACGGCGTCCTTAGCCAGCGCAAGCAGCGCTTCCTCGGTGTAGGAAGATTTCTTTGCCGCGGCGCGGGCTTCAGCTTCGCCGGCTTTCCGGTCTCCTTTGCCGGTTCCGCCCGTGCCGGCAGAGGGCGTCTCTTGCTTTTGGGCATGCAACTCCGCCTTTTCAACGAAGGCGCTGATGTCCCGGTCCTTCGCCGCTGCGCGGAACATTTCCTCCAGCTGTTCCTTCCCCCAGGCCTTCGCGTCAAAGAGTCCGGAGGTATCTTCGCCCTCATGGCTCCAGGCAGCGGCCGCCCTTCCGTTTCTGACAGAAACCGTGTAGTCTCCCAGTACCGCCCGCAGGTCTTCGATGCCGGAATAAACCACCGTAACGCCGCCGTCCGCCGTTTCCTCCGCGGTACGGGTAAAGAACGTGCTCAGCATGGAGCCTGTAATGCCATAGGTATCCGTCACGGCTTTCTCGGCGAGCTTGAAAGCGTCCACCTGGCTGGAAAACACCAGCCCAGCCGCCAGAGCGGTGACGCTGAGGCAGATGACGGCGGCGATGAGCACAAAGGTTGCGGTGAACTTTTTCACAGGTTTTTCCTCCTTCTGGACGGCGTAAAGCACCGTTTGGCGCTTTTCTTCGTCCCATACGAGCCCGGAAAGGTTCTGGTCGACAAGCTCTCGAAATTCATGCTTCTTCATCGTAATACCACTCCTTCAGGCTTTCCTGCAAAATCGCGTTCGCCCGCTTCAGGCGGGTGCGAACCTTGCTGCTTGATAAACGCAGTGCACTTGCGACTTCCTTCAGCTTAAGTCCCTCATAATACCGAAGCAGAACGACCTCGCGGTATTTGACAGGCAGCCTCATGACCTCCGTCAGCACAGTGTTGTCCGGAAAAACAAAATCGGCAGGTCTTTCGGGCAGCGCTTCCATGGGAACCCGGCTTTGGTGACGAAACCATGCGGTTCTCAGCATATCCCGGCACGTATTGATGCAGATGGTCGTCAGCCAGGTTTTTTCCGAGCTTTCACCGCGGTAATTTTCCAAACACCGGTATGCCTTGAGAAATGTTTCCTGCACAGCGTCCTGTGCAAGGGACGCATCCTTCAGATAAAGGGCGCTCATTCTCAGAAGGCTGCTGCCGTACTGCTCCATGAGCCGTTCAATTTCTGACTGGCTGTCCGATTGTCTTCCGTAGCGCACCGTACCAACTCCTTTCAACATATTAGACGAAGGAAAACCGAAAAAATGCTAAAATCAAGTGCTCCAAATTCGCCTGCAATTTGCCCCTCCCTTTTGCCCTCCTCTTTTTGCTCTCTCTTGGATTCTGCTATTGTCAGGCGGCGCGCGACGCCGCCAGCCTGTTTCCAGCCGCTTTTGAGCGCCATGCCCTGTCTGTCTGTCTGCCGGGGCATGGCTTTTTATTGCGCGCAAAAAGCCCGGGCGGGAGACTCCCGTCCGGGCGGTTGGGCCTGGTTATTTCAGTTCCAGCGTGCCGCAGGCGATGTTCTTGCCCGTGGCCTTGTCAAACAGGATCGCCGTCTTGGAGAAGTCAAATTTCACCGGGCAATCCACAGGATAGTCCACATCGCCAAAGACCACGGCGGTCAGCATGGTGCCCTCCACATCCAGCTTGACGGTGGTTTCCATACCGGCAGGCAGGGTGGAATACACGTTGGCATGGCGCGCGCCCTCGTCGCTGATGCGGATATACTCGGGGCGGATACCCACCACCACGTCCTTGCCGGTCAGGCTGATGGGCTCCTTGGCGGTAAACGCGCCATGCAGCGAACCGAAGGTCAGCTGCGCCGTCGCGCCGTTCACCTCGGCGGTGCCGTCGATGAAGTTCATCGTGGGGTTGCCCATGAAGTCAGCCACAAACAGATTGGCGGGATTATTGTACATTTCCAGCGGCGGCGCATACTGCTGCAGCAGGCCGTTCTGCATGATGCAGACGCGGGTGGACAGCGTCATGGCCTCCAGCTGATCGTGGGTAACATACACAAAGGTGGAGTCCGTATCGCGGTGCAGGCGCTTAAGCTCGGTGCGCATTTCCATGCGCAGCTTGGCGTCCAGGTTGGACAGCGGCTCATCCATGAACAGCACCTTGGGGCCGGGAGCCAGCGTGCGGGCGATGGCCACGCGCTGCTGCTGGCCGCCGGACAGCTCGCTGGGATAGCGCTTTTCAAACTGCTCAATGCGCAGCATGGCCAGCAGCTCCTTGACGCGCGCGTCAATGCGCTTCTTATCCCACTTGAGGTTTTCCAGGCCGAAGGCGATGTTCTGATACACCGTCATGTGCGGCCACAGCGCGTAGTTCTGGAACAGGAAGCCCACATCGCGCTTGTTGGGGGGCAGGTTAATGCCCTTGTCCGCATCGAACACCACCTTGCCGTCGATGCTGATCATGCCCTCGGTGGGCGTTTCCAGGCCCGCGATCATGCGCAGGGTGGTGGTTTTGCCGCAGCCCGAGGGGCCCAGCAGCGTAATAAAGGCGTTGCTTTCGATGGTCAGGTTCAGGTCGTCCACGGCCACAAACTTGCCAAAGCGTTTGGTTACGTGCTTCAGAATAATTTCAGGCATATCAGCCACCTACTCCCTTGTCGATTGACGCGCCCGTCAGCTTGTTTACCGTCAGGTTTACCAGCAGCACCACCACGATAATCAGCAGGTTGATGGCGTTGCCAAACTGCGCCCAGCCCTTTTCGCTGTACTGCATCAGCATGGTGGTCAGGATCGTATTGCTGGTGGGCACCAGCAGCACGAACAGGCTCAATTCACGCATGCACGATACCATCGGCAGCAGATAACCGGACAGGAAACTGGATTTCTGGATGGGGAAGATCACGCGCACCATGCGCTTCCACCACGGCACGCCCGTGATCAGGGCGGCCTCCTCGATTTCGCCGGACAATTGCAGCATGGCGTTTACGCCGCTGCGGCTGGCGAAGGGCAGGTACTTGACCGAGCCCACCAGCGCCAGCAGCGCGAAGCCGCGCAGCCACGCCACATGCGAGGACATGGACAGGTAAATCGCGCCGAAGGCCAGCGAGGGCATCAAATACGGGAAGAAGGACAGGCTGTTGACCCAGGAGGCCAGACGGCTGCCGCGGCGCTTGGCCACGCCGTAGCCCACCAGGATGCCGCTGGTGCCGGCAACCACCGAGCAGGTGACGGCCAGCAGCAGGCTGTAGCCCAGCGCCTTCCATACCTTGGCGGAGAACAGGATGCCCGTGCTGTCGCCCTGATCCAGATAATCCAGGTTGCGGCCAATCCAGAAGTCCAGCGTCATGTTGGACAGCGAGTAATCGCCCGCCTTGATGATGACCGATTCCATGGCGAAGGTCAGCAGCGGCAGCACCGCCACCAGAAGCAGCAGCACCACCAGGATGATGGCGATGGGGCGGTTGGCACGGCGCAGGTTGATCAGCGAAATCTGCGAGGACTTGCCCGTTACCGTGGTAAACTGCTTGCGGCTGTTGGTCACACGCTGATTGAGCATCAGGATGGCCACGCCGAAGATAATCATCACGGCGGCGATGATATACGCCTGGCCGCTGTAGGTGTCCATCAGCGATTTCATCTTGGTGGACAGCACATAGTAGCGCACGGGCGAGCCCAGGAACACCGGCACGGCGTAGGCGCTCATGGAGCTGGCGAACACCAGCAGGAAGGTAGAGAGCATGGCCGGCTTTACAATGGGCATGGTGATGCGGCTGATGATGCGCCAACGCGGGGTCTTGAGGATGGTCGCGGCCTCCTCCAGGTTCGCGTCCATATTGCGCAGGATGCCGCCGATGAGGATATAGGCGAAGGGCGCGTAGTGCAGGCCCAGCACCAGGCTGATGGGGAAATAGCCGTACACCAGCCACTCAGGCGCATAGATGCCAAACACCGCCGCCATGATGCCGTTGGAGGTGCCGGTGCCGATGTTGACGTTCTTCCAGAAGGTCTGCCAGAACAGCGCCAGCGTCCAGGAGGGCATGATGTAGGGGAATACGAACACGGCAGATACGAACTTTTTGTATTTGATGTTCGTGCGCGTGATCAGGAAGGCCACGGTACCGCCAAACAAAATGGCGATAAACGAGGAGGTCAGCGACACGGCCAGGGTGTTGAAGAACGGGCCGTAGAACTGAATCCAGCTGTTGGACAGCTTTACGCCCGCGTCGCCGCCATCGTTGAGGGTAAACAGCAGCTTTTTAAAGTGATACAGCGTATAATCGCCGGTCGTAAGCCCCAGCGATTTCACCGCGCGCGCCTCGCGCCCCGCGTGTACCGTGACCGTTTCCAGCAGCATGGTCAGCAGCGGATAAAGCGTAAGCAAGCACAGCGCCACCAGGAAGATCAGCAGGATCACGTTGGCGGGCTTGGAAAAATACGCCCGCAGCCTGCCCATCAGCCTGCGCGGCTGAAATTTTCGGGTGCGTTCCATGTTGGGCATTGCCCCCCCTTTGGTTGATCTTAAAAATAGAATATGCGGCGGAACGGCCCTGTTGCCGTTCCGCCGCAGGGAGTCTGTTTACTTCTGGATGTACTTGATGGCGAAGGTGCTTACATCGTCAAAGTTGTCCAGGATGTACTCGGGATCCTCCATCACCAGGGTGTCCTTCCACACGGTGATGTCCAGGTCGCCCTCGTTGGGGGTAACGGCGGTGCTGGTGGAGTAGGCGCCGATGCTCTTGCCCCAGGGCTGGAAGCCTTCCTGCGTCATCAGATATTCAATGAACAGCATGGCGGTGTAGGGGCGGGTGGCGTTGGCGGAGACCATGGCGTACATGGGATACATGAAGCCGGAGAAGGGCTCCACGGTGTAGCCGTTTTCGCTGGCGTCGTACTGGGCGACGGTCAGGTTATCGGTCAGCACGGAGGAGGAGCGCAGCTTGCTCAGCACGAACAGGCCGATCTTGCCAGCGGCAGTTTCCTGGCTGACTTCCTCAGCGATGGTGGTATCGGAGGAGCCGAAGGTGCAGTTGCTCAGGAACTCGGCGATCCACTTATAACCGGCGTTCTTGTAGGAACCCAGATCGATTTCCTCGCCCTTCCAATCCTTATAGGCGGCGGCCAGCTTTTCGGCCCAGGCGTCGCTGGTCAGCATGACCAGGAAGTTCATGTTGACGGTTTCGTTTTCGGGGTTCTTGAAGATGATGTTGCCCTTCATCTCAGGGGCGGTCAGCTCCCACACGTTCTTGATGGCGGGGACGTTTTCGCCCAGCTTGTTGTAGATGAACAGCTTGTTGATGTACTGGTGCACCAGGGGATTGCGGTCGCTTTCGCCCACGGTATCCTTCACGGAAGCGGGAACGTAGTTGACAACCCAACCATCCTCGATGGCGTAGGTCAGCTGCGCGCCGTCCTGAATCATCACCATGTCGGCGCCCTTGGCGGAACCCTTGATTTCGCTTTCGAGCTTGGTGTAGATTTCAGCGTCCTTGAGGTTGTTGGACTCATAGGGGATGTCGTAGAGCTTGCTGAAGTTTTCAGCGGCGGTGGAAATGCGGCTGGTGTTGCCGTACACGATGAAGGTGCCTTCCTCGGCCTTGGCCTTTTCAACCAGCTCGTCATGGGTCAGGTTTTCACTGGCGGCAACCGTATCCGCCACGGTGGCAAAGGCGGGCACGACGGTCATGAGCAGGCACGCGGCCAGCACAAGCGCAAGAAGCTTCTTCATAAAACAGGGGCCTCCTAATAAGATATTTATTCGTCCAGCCGGGGGAGCCCGGCATCAGACAGCGTACCTCACGCGGCCACGATATCAGCATAATTTATGGCCGCTGCACCGCAGGGATTTTGTTCATATTGTCCAAACGCATCCCCGCTTTGTGTACGGATATGATAGTCTTTTTTTGACCATTTGTCAAGGGTTTCTATGCTGTTTTCGATAATTCAGGCCTGATTTAAACGTCAAAAAAGCCCGAAGCGGCGCATTTTCGCCCGCTCCGGGTTTTCCGGTCTTATTTTTGCCCCATTTCAGCCATTACATGATAGGCAAATTCGTTTTCCACCAGCGCTTCATAGGCGACGCGCTGGCTCAGCTCGCCCGCCTGCTCCATCACGGTTTCCAGGCGCTCCAGCGCCTCCAGCTTCATATCCGGGGTTTCCTTCCAGGCGCGGATGCCCTTATAGCGCGCGGCCACCTTTTCCAGCACCTCCACCGAGGTATCGGGGAAATAGCCCACAATGGCCTCGGCCAGCTCGCGGTCGGTATGCGCGTAAACCCATTCCTGCCCGCGGGCGATGGCGCGGGTGAAGCGCAGCACGGTATCGGCGTTTTCGGTCAGGTAGCTCTGGGCGGCAAAGTAGGCGGTATAGGGAATTTCGCCGCTCTGCTCGCCGATAGAGCACAGCACCACGCCCTGCCCGGCCAGCTCCACCTCGGTGGCGGTGGGCTCAAACAGCGCCACATAATCGGCCTCTCCGCCCACAAAGGCGCCGGCCATCATGTTGAACTGCACGGAGGTATCCACAGTCGCGTCCTCATGGGGGATCACGCCGTTTTTGCGCATCACATATTCCAGCGTCATCTCAGGCATGCCGCCCTTGCGGCCGCCGAGGATGGTTTTGCCCCGCAAATTCTGCCAGGCAAAATCCTCCGCCTGCCTGCCCACGATGAAGGAGCCGTCGCACTGCGTCAATTGGGCAAAGACCCTGGGCGCGTCCCTGCGCCCCTCCAGCAGCACATAGATGCACGCCTCGGGCCCGGCCAGGCCGATTTCCACCTCGCCGGTGAGCACGCTGGTCATCACCTTATCCGCGCCGCCGCCGTTCATCAGGTCGATTTCCAATCCCTCATCGGCAAAAAAGCCCAGCGCCATGGCCGCGTATTGCGGGGCGTAGAACACCGAGTGCGTCACCTCGCTGACGCGCACCCGAACGGGTTCTTCGGCCAGCGCGGGCACGGCGGCGCACAGCAGGCACAGAGCAAGCAGCAGGATCACAGTCTTTCTCATGCGGATACCCCCAAATGTTTTTTCAGCGCCTTTTCAAGGAAAAGCACGCCCTGATACATGGCCGCGGCGCACAGCAGAAGCAGCAGCACCGTCGCCATCACCAGATCCATCTTGAATACCTGAGAGCCGTAGACAATCAGGTAGCCCAGCCCCTCGCGGGACACCAGAAATTCGCCCATGATCACGCCCACCCAGGACAGCCCCACGTTCACCTTCAGCGCGTTTACAAAGGTGGGCAGGTTGGCGGGCAGCACGAGCTTGAGCAGCGTCTGCGCGCGGCTTGCGCCCAGGGTTTTCATCAGGTTGAGCTTGCCCCGATCCACGGCCAGGAAGCCGTTGTGCACCTCCAGGATCGTCACAATCAGCGATATGGCCAGGGTCATGGCGATGATGGACGCCGGGCCCGCGCCCATCCACACGATAAATACCGGCCCCAGGGCGGTCTTGGGCAGAGAGTTGAGCACCACCAGGTACGGATCCAGAATGCGCGAGAGCATGGGGCTCCACCACAGCAGGATGGCAATCACCGTGCCCGCCAGCGTGCCCAGGGTAAAGCCGATCAGCGTTTCCAGGCACGACGCGCCCAGATGCCGGAACAGCTCGCCCGAAGCATACAGGTTTTTCAGCGTTTTCCAGATGCGCGATGGGCTGCTCATGATAAAATCATCAATCCAGCCCTGCTGCGCGGCGATTTCCCACAGCGCGAAAAAGCCGATCAGCAATCCCAGCTGGGCCAGCAGCACCCAGCGCTTCTGCCGCTTGCGGCGGCGCAGATAGGCCGCGCGCTCTATGGTATGCGCTTGCTCAGGCACTTAGCTCCAGCTCCTTCCAAATTGCGTTGAAATAGGTATGGAACAGCGCGTGATCGCGCCGCTGCATGGGGGTAAGCCCGCGCAGCTCGCTCAGATCATGAATGGCCTTCACCCGGCCCGGCCGGGCGGACAGCACCACCACGCGGTCGGACATGCTGACGCTTTCGGATATATCGTGCGTCACCAGCAGCGCCGTTTTGCCCTCGCGGCGGATGATATTGTGGATATCGTCCGATACCGACAGGCGCGTTTGATAATCCAGGGCGGAAAACGGTTCATCCAGCAGCAGGATTCTGGGATCGGTGGCCAGGGTGCGTATCAGCGCGCAGCGCTGGCGCATGCCGCCGGATAGCTGCCCCGGCGCGCGCTGGGCAAACTGCCCCAGGCCGTAGCGCTCCAGCAGCTCCTTTACGCGCTGCAGATGCGCGCCGTCCCTTTGCCGCTGCAGCTCCAGCCCCAGCGTTACGTTATCCCAAATGCTGCGCCAGGGAAACAGCTGATCCTTTTGCGGCATGTAGCCGATCTTGCGGCTGACCCCGCGCAGCGCCTCGCCGTCCACGCGGATCTCGCCGCCGCTGGGCGCGTCCAGCCCCGCAATGATGGATAAAAGCGTGGATTTGCCGCAGCCGGACGGCCCCACGATGCTGACAAACTCGCCCTCCGCCACGCCGAAGGCAATATCCCTCAGCGCATGAATTTCGCTGTCGGGAGACTGATAGGTTTTGGATACCCCGTTGATTTCTACAAGCAAGATCGTCCCCCCGTTCCGATGGGTTTGGCAACGCAGTGCGCATTGCTAAAGCATCCTATGTCAAGCGCAACGATCGGTGCAAAAAAACGGCTGGTCGGCGCACAGCCAACCAGCCGGTAATATATTTTGTTCGCTTATTCGATGGTGATGCAGTTGCAGGGGCACACCGCGGCGCAGCTGCCGCAGCGCACGCACTTATCGGGCAGAATACGCGCATAGCCGTTTTCCACCACGATGGCGTCGTACTGGCACTCCTTCTTGCAGCGGCCGCAGCCAATGCAAGCCTTCATGCACACCGCGCGCGCAGCGCGGGCCACATCGCTGTTGCGGCAGCGGACGATCACGCTCTGCGATACGGGCAGCAGCTCAATCACGCTGCGCGGGCAGGCTTCCACGCACGCGCCGCAGGCAGTGCACTTTTCTTCATCGATGTGCGCCACGCCATCCTGCATGGTGATCGCACCAAAGGCGCAGTGATCCATGCAATCGCCCAGGCCGATGCAGGCAAACCGGCAGTCCTTGGGGCCGCCCGCGATGCCCGCCGCCACGGCGCAGCTGCGATAGCCGTCGTAGGTATAGCGCTCCTTGGCCACGCCCTTGATGCCCTGGCAGCGCACGCGCGCCACCTGGCGCTCTTCCGACGCGCCAGCGTCCACGCCCATGATGGCGGCAATCTTCTTGGCGCCCTCCGCGCCCGCAGGCTTGCAGCCGTTCACCGGCGCTTCGCCCTTCACCACGGCTTCGGCAAAGCCGTCGCAGCCCGCATAGCCGCACGCGCCGCAGTTCGCGCCCGCGCAGCAGGCACGCACCTGCTGCACGTGCTCATCCACATCCACATGGAAAGCCTTGCTGGCAAATGTCAGGATCAGGCCAAAGACCAATCCGATACCGCCCAGCACCAATCCGGCGTAAAGAATTGCCATAGTCGTTTTTCCTCCTTACACCAAGCCGCTGAAGCCCATGAAGGCGATGGCCATCAAACCGGCGGATACCAGGCTGATGGGGAAGCCCTTCATGCAGGCGGGAATCTTGCTGCTCTCCAAGCGCTCACGCACGCCGGCCATCAGCACGATCGCCAGCAGGAAGCCCAGCGCCGAGAAGGTGCCGTTAAGCACGCTGTAGAGCATATTGTACTGGTTGGTCACGTTCAGGGTGGCCACGCCCAGCACCGCGCAGTTGGTGGTGATCAGGGGCAGATAGATCCCCAGCGCCGAGTAAATCGCCGGCATGGACTTTTTGAGGAACATTTCCACAAACTGCACAAGCGAGGCAATTACCAGGATGAAGGCGATGGTCTGCATATATTCCAGGTGCAGGGGCACCAGGATCCAGGCGTTTACCATATAGGCAAACAGCGAGGCCAGGGTCATTACGAATGTGACGGCGATGCCCATGCTGGCGGCCGTTTCCACCTTGCTGGATACGCCCAGGAAGGGGCAGCAGCCCAGGAACTTGCTGAAGATAAAGTTGTTGGTCAGCACACAGCTGATCAGGAACAGCCAGATATTCATGCCTTCGCCCCCTTCTTACGCTTGTTGCCGATGGCATTGATGATACCAAGCAGCGACCCGAACACCAGGAAGCCGCCGGCAGGCAGGATGATCAACAGCATGGGCTGATAGGACGCGCCCAGCAGACTGATGCCGAAGATGGAGCCGTTGCCGACAAGCTCACGGATGGAGCCGATCAGCGTCAGCGCCAGCGTGAAGCCCGCGCCCATGCCCAGGCCGTCCACCGCGGAATCCAGCACGGGATTCTTGCTGGCAAAGGCCTCGGCGCGCGCCAGGATGATGCAGTTTACCACGATCAGGGGAATGAAGATGCCCAGGCTCTCATACAGGGAGGGCAGGAAAGCCTGCATCAGCAGCTGAATGATGGTAACGAAGGTGCAGATGATGACGATAAAGGCGGGGATGCGCACCTTATCGGGGATCACCTTGCGCAGGGCGGAGATGGCCATGTTGCTGCCCAGCAGCACAAAGGTGGCCGCCGCGCCCATGCCCAGGCCGTTGATGGCGCTGGTGGTAACGGCCAGCGTGGGGCAGGTGCCCAGCACCAGACGGAAGG
>OLXB01000971.1_pt1 | contig 10939 bp, 9 predicted proteins | sample 1673681 | NCBI WGS metagenome assembly OLXB01 (sample SAMEA103958121, study PRJEB25191) | human gut metagenome
TTTTCTTATTATCAATTAGTTATGTATTACTGTAAAATAGACGAGTAACAAAATGGTAACAATATAAAGTTAAAAAAGAATAATTGCTCCTTCTACCTCGTTTTGGTGTGCAAAGATAATCAATTTTGGGCTAATGTGGTTATCTTCTTATACTTTCTCTTTTGTCTATTATTAGTTTTTAAGCGGAATCGTTATCTTTGCTCATATTAATGAAACAGAGAACATTATGGAAAATACAGAGTTTAAAGCTAAATTTGACAATATACAAAGGTTATTTGACCGTTGCATTAGCCATGCCTATGAAACTTTAGAAAGAAACATTTATATGAAATCCCAATACCTGAATACGGAACAGGTGGAAGAATTGGAGGGGCAAGAGTATATTCATAATGCTGATGAATTAGCGAGCTTATACATGAGTTATTCTGTACTAAGTGAGATGCAGCGTTGTTATTTCATACATGACTTCTTTTGGGAAAGCGGTTTTTATGAAGCCCTGAAGCCTGATGAAAAAAGAAAGTATCTTTTATTTTCCCCTCTTTCATTTGATTATTCCCGATATGAACAAAATAATTCAGTTTATGATGAAGAACTGCCTTATTTTTCTGTAGTTGTTAAAGCCGTTGTGTTGGAAAGATATTTGGCATACTTGCGAAAAAAGAAAGAGGACAGAACGCAGACGGAAATACAACCGCAGCTGGAACAGGAAGTGCAGAAGCAGATAACAAACACTGAGTTTTCGATAAAAGCTGTACCCCCTATTGCTGAAACAGAAAATCCTTTTGATTCAATTCTTAATGATAGACAGATTGAATTAATTGCGGATTGCATCAATGAGGTTAAGATATTCAATGCCTCTGTGACTGTTGATGATTTGAAAGCGATACTTTCCTGTAAGCCTAATGCAATATTAAGGTCAAACAATAATAGATATGTCGCTTTTCTTTTTTCAGAATTAAGTAACAGGTCTTTGATTACCGCTAATTGGCAATCGGTCATTGCTAATAATAAACTGTTTCTTTCCAAAGACAAAAGTAGGGATAAATACCTCAATCAAGGGGATTTAGCCACAGCAACCAATTATGTGAAAGGCATCTCCCATGAGAAAGGATTTGCAACCATATACAACTATATCAAACAACTGAAAAGACTTTAAGAATAGGTTAAGACCTCAAACATAGCTTAATCCACTATCAAGCTAATCCTCAATACCTTTGCTCTCGTTAACGAAAAGAAAACGAGGGTGCGCACCTTCATATTGTTTCACTAAATCCCAAAAAGCAATATGGATAAGACATTAGAGATGCGAGTTGAGGAACTCGAACAGATGCTGTTTTTAACTAAGAATGTGCTTAGCTTTGATGAAGCGAGCAAATTTCTTAACCTTTCTAAAAGTTACCTGTACAAACTGACTTCGGGTAACTTGATACCTCACTATAAACCACAGGGCAAAATGCTTTACTTTGAAAAGGTGGAGTTGGAGGCGTGGTTGCGCCAAAATCCTATCAAGACACAGGCGCAAATAGAACAGGAAGCGCAGAAGTATATCCTCAATAACCGTCCTTTAAAGAAGTAAAGCTATGGAAGAAAAGAAAGTGACGGAGAAGAAGAAAGAGGATGCTATGACAAGAGAAGATTTTGCAGTCCTTTGGAAAACTATTCATTTGAAGATTACCGATACTTACGATGTGCCGCCCGAAATCCTTTGGGTGAATGGTTCAACTATTGGCACACTGGGAAATTTTAGCGCATCCACAGGTAAAGCCAAAAGTAAAAAGACGTTCAATATTTCTGCTATTGTGGCAGCAGCATTGAAGAATGATGAAGTGTTGCAATATTCAGCGTTCCTGCCCGAAAACAAGCGTAAAATTCTATATGTGGACACAGAGCAGAGCAAATACCACTGCCATAAGGTGATGGAACGCATCATGCGTTTGGCTGGTCTTCCTACCGATAAAGATAGAGAGGATTTTATATTTGTCGTGTTGAGGGAATGCACACCCGACAAGCGAAAGCAGATAATAGGCTATATGCTTGCTAATATGGAGGGAATTGGTCTTGTCATTATAGACGGCATCCGTGATTTGATGTACGACATCAACAGCCCCAGCGAATCATCCGACCTCATCAATCTTTTAATGCGATGGTCAAGTGAGTATAATTTGCATATTCACACAGTATTACATTTGAATAAAGGGGATGATAATACACGTGGGCATATTGGAACGGAACTTAACAACAAGGCTGAAACCGTTTTACAGATAACCAAAAGCACGCAGGATGTGGATATTAGCGAAGTAAAGGCGATGCACATTCGAGACAAAGACTTTGAACCGTTTGCATTTCGCATCAATGAAACTGCATTGCCCGAAGTTGTGAAAGACTATGTTTTTGAGCAACCCAAGCAGAACCGCAACTTTCCGCTTACGGAACTTACGGAGCAACAGCACCGTGAAGCGTTGGAAAACGGATTTGGAAAGGATGTAGTACAAGGCTATCCCAATGTTATCGCAGCCTTGAAAAAAGGTTACGCAAGTATCGGTTTTGAACGTGGGCGCAATATTCTCGTGGACTTGAACAAATTCCTTGTAAACAAGCGCATGATAATAAAAGAGGGGAAAGGCTACAAGTTCAATTCTGATTTCCACTACTAAAAGCAAGGTTGGTTTAGTCCGTGTGGTATATATAGAAGAAATGGACTTCTTTTCATTGTACGATTAAGTACAAGATAAGTTTAGTACAGTTTGGGTGTATATATAGCGGACTAAACGGAACTGATTCAATTATTCATTCACCAATACATTCAGATTATGACAATCGAAGAATCCAAAAATATAAAGTTGACAGACTATCTGCACAGTTTAGGCTATAACCCGATAAAGCAACAGGGCAATAGTCTTTGGTACAAATCACCCTTGAGAGAGGAACAAGAGCCTTCTTTCAAAGTGAATACAGACCGCAATTTGTGGTATGACTTTGATGCGCCCATATAGGCTACACAATAAATATCTCTATGGCAAGAGATTAGGTTAGAGTTCAACAGACCTATCCTCAACGACTTAGCTGGAGGAGAAATCCAAAGGTGACAAAAGCATGTCGGTAAAGTCATTAGTCAGCTAAATACCAAGCTGCGACTGCATGGCGAGAGGAAAAGACAGACACAAGGATGAAGCCTGATTGGTTGAACGATAGTTCTGCTGCACACGTACCAGCCCCGACGAAAGGTATTTGATTCACGTCGGGCTGAAGCACCCCATGTAAACCGAAATTACAATGGAGCAGGAGCTGGCTTCAGAGCAACCACAATAAGTGGAATAGGAACGTAAGTCGCATCCGACAGTCTGCCGAGCCAAACAGTTATTGTGAAAGCAAATGGGGATTCCCTAAATCAGAATGCCGTAAGGCTATGGGCATAGGACCCTGAATATCTGACATGGGAACGGAGCTTCCGTAGTAGTCCGAGCAAGGGAAAGCCTTGTACATGGCGAAGGGAAGCAGTTAGATAACTTAATACAAATAATGGAAAATGTGTGAGACATTATGAGAAGTCCTGAGCAAGTATTAAAAGCTTTAAACAAGCATGGTAAAGTTTCGGATTACAAATTCGAAAGGCTGTACCGTATCTTATTCAATGAGGAGATGTTTCATGTTGCTTACCAGCGTATTTACGCCAAACCAGGCAATATGACACCCGGTACGGATGGGAAAACCATCAATCGGATGAGTCTTCAAAGAATAAACAAAGTCATTGCATCTTTGAGAGATGAGTCTTACAAGCCTAATCCGGCAAAAAGGATATACATACCCAAGAAAAACGGTAAGAAAAGACCGCTTGGAATTCCTTCCTTTGAGGACAAACTTGTACAGGAGGTGGTGCGCATGATTCTTGAAGCCGTCTATGAAGAGGTGTTTGCAAACACCTCACATGGATTCAGACCAAACAGAAGCTGCCATACCGCATTGACCCATATCCAAAAGACATTTACAGGTACAAAATGGTTTGTGGAAGGAGACATTAAAGGATTCTTCGACAACATAGACCACAATGTATTGATTGCAACTTTGCGGAAACGGATTGCCGATGATAGATTTCTAAGGCTTATCCGCAAGTTGTTGAATGCGGGATATATTGAAGACTGGAAGTTTCATAATACAAACAAGGGAACTCCACAAGGCGGTAATATCAGTCCTATACTGGCAAACATTTATCTTGATAATTTTGACAAGTATATGGAAGAATACGCCCTACGCTTCAATAAGGGAAAAGAAAGACACATCACCAAAGAATACAAGCAACTTAGCGATAAGATGCAACGCATCCTTAAAAGCATCAAGAACATACAGGATGCAGATGTCAGATTACAGCTTAGGGATGAGTATGAGAAACTGAGACGTGAAAGGCAAAAGATTGAGAGCAGAGACAGTATGGATGAAACATACAGAAGGCTTCGATACGTAAGATACGCAGATGATTTCCTCATTGGTGTTATCGGAAGCAAGGCAGAGTGCGTTAAAATCAAGTCGGACATTACCAAGTATATGGAAGAAAACCTCAAGCTGGAACTGTCACAGGAAAAGACATTGATAACAAACGCACAAAAGCCCGCGAAATTTCTTGGCTTCGATGTTTCAGTCCGTAAGTCTGATGCTATCAAGCGGGACAAGAACAATGTGCCAGCCCGTTATTACAACGGTAAGATAGTCCTAAAGGTCGCCATAGAAACGGTGCGGAACAAACTGGAAGAATACAGCGCCATCAGATACAAGGTAGAAAATGGCCGACAAGTTTGGTTTGCAAAGTTCAGAGGCAATCTTATGAAGAAGAAAATCGAGGACATAGTGGCGGCATATAACTCTGAAATCAGAGGGTTCTACAACTACTACTGCATTGCCAACAACGTGGCATACGCGCTCTCAAAGTTTGGATACATCATGGAGTACAGTATGTACCATACCATTGCAGGAAAAACCAATAGCACTGTAAGCAAAGTCATTGACAAATATAAGGTTGGGAATGACATTATAGTGCCATATCAGGATGCAAAAGGTAAATTACGGTACAGGAAATTCTATAATGAGGGATTCAAACGTAAACCACCAATGTACTATACGGAGGTAAACGACTTATCCTACACAATCGCAATTCCACAGCCGACACTTACTGAGCGATTGGATGCGAGAACATGTGAATTATGTGGAAAAGTCGGACCTGTAGTCATGCGTCATGTCAGAAAGCTAAATCAGCTTAAAGGAAAAACTGAATGCGACAGGCTGATGCTTGAAAAGCATAGGAAGACATTGGTTGTCTGTGAAAAGTGTTATGCCAAAATACACAGCCATGCTAAATAAAGTCATGTTATCAACGGAGAGCCGTATGCGTGGAGACATGCAAGTACGGTTTGGGGGCAGGTACGGGAAAACCTACTGCCGAAAGGCAGTAAGGCGTTCTGTACCGAGCCTACGAACAGGAAAAGGCGGCAACATCCTTGCATTGGCACAGGAGCTTTACGCATCCGACAGTTTACCCTACCTTTTAGACCGTATAGCGGAGCAAAGCCCCTCTATCCGTCCCGTTTCTTTTTCCTTTCGCCAGCAGTCATCAACGCAACCGAGTTTCCAACATTTGGAAACAGTACCGCTTTCCTCTCCTGCCTTGTTTGCATACTTGCAGGATAGAGGCATAAATACAGCACTTGCGAAAAAAGAATGTATGGAAGTCCGTTTCTCGCTTAACGGTAAATGGAACTTTGCCATCGGCTTCCCTAACGCATCGGGAGGTTACGAGGTACGCAATAAATATTTTAAGGGCTGCATAGCTCCTAAAGACATCACCCATATACGTCAGGCTGGAGAACCTAAAGAAACCTGCTATGTGTTCGAGGGGTTTATGGACTATCTTTCTTTTCTGACCTTGCGACAGAAAAATTGTCCTGATTATCCCGACTTTGACAAGCAGGACTATCTTATTCTGAACTCTGTTTCCAATCTTTCCAAAGCCTTGTACCCGTTGGGGAATTATGAGAAAATACATTGTTTTTTCGACAATGATACGGCAGGGATAAGAGCCGTACAGGAACTTTATAAAGAGTACAGTTTCCGTGTCCGTGATTCCTCACGCATTTATAGTGGCTATAAAGATTTGAATGATTATTTGTGTGGGAAACGGTTGATGCAGTCGGCAGACTTGACACAGCAGACCAAGCAATCACAGACGGTCAAACAAACCGACAGGCAGGAACAACAACCAGCCAAAAAGAAAAGCAGAGGGTTCAGAATGTAGTTACCGCACGCTTTCCACAGGCTTTTGAGTAAGTAAAAGCCATAGCTCAATAGGGCGTTTTCTTCACGCAGTGCAAGCACCGCTAAAAACGCCCTATCGAGCAAAGGGGCATCGCCCCTTTTGAAACCCCGTGAGCCATGCGGCACGTATGCAAGGCAAGCGGAATTGTCTAACGAAAAAATGTAATTCAATATGGGATATTTTACCCTTGATTTCAAGAAAGCAAAAGGCGCATCCGATGCCCGGATGTCCGACCACATTGAACGCCGGGTGATAGCGTCTAACGTTGACCCCACACGAACGCATCTCAATCGGGAACTTGTACAACTTCCCAAAGGAGTAACGGAACGTGACGAAGCGATAGCCCACCGCATCAAGTCGGCAGGCATCAAGCGCAAAATTACGCCTGACCAAGTAAGGGCTATTCGTGTTATGCTGTCGGGAACGCACGAGGACATGATGAAGATACAACAGGACGGACGTATAGATGAATGGTGTGACGATAGTATGCAATGGTTGCACAAGACTTTCGGAAAGGAGAACACCGTTTCCGCAGTTCTTCACATGGACGAAACCACACCGCACATACATGCTACCATTGTGCCGATAGTAATGGGTGAGCGCAGAAAGGCGAAGCAGAAAAAGCAAACGGAGGGAAAACGTACCTATCGCAAGAAAACCGATGCAGCCCGATTGTGTGCAGATGATGTGTTGAACCGTGATAGGTTGGTAGCCTATCATGATGATTACGCTAAAGTTATGGAGAGATACGGTTTGCAGCGTGGTGTACGTGGATCGGAAGCCAGACATACCACTACAGCCCAATATTACCGCGATTTGAAACGACAGACGGGTGAACTCGAAACAGACGTGCAGCAACTCCAATCCGAAAAGAAAGCAGCGGAGAAACGACTACTACAAATCAAAAGAGAAATCGGCACAGAACGGCTGGAAGTGGTTAAGACAGAAGCTAAAACCGCCATTATCGCAAAGGTAGGTTCTCTTTTGGGCAGTGGAGAAATCAAAGAACTGAAACAGGAGAACCAGCAGCTTCGTGATGAAGTTGTTGCTCGTGACGAGAGCATCGAAAGACTGCAAATTATGATGCAGAAGCAACGGGAACAGTACAGCAGGGAATTGGTAAAAGTGCAGGGTAAGCACATCAAGGAACTGGATGAAACCCGAAAGGAGATATCACGGCTGTCACAGATGATTAAAAAGGCTTGTGCATGGCTACCACTACTAAAAGAACTTTTCCGAATGGAAAGGCTATGTCGTGTTGTCGGTTTCTCAACTGAACAAACAGCAAAACTGATGTTAGGGGAAAAGATAGAACATAATGGCACACTCTATTCCGAAGAGTATAAACGGAATTTCGTAACGGATAAGGTGACTGCACAAATAGTAACAGCTTCAACTGTTGGAAAGAACAAATTGGTGCTAATCATCAATCGAAAAAATGTTTCCGATTGGTTCAGGGAGCAGTTTAGCAAACTCTATCAAAGGATACAACCGAAAGAGGAGCAGAAAAGGAGCAAAGGTTTTAGCCTGTAAAGAGAGGTATTTGGCTGAAATACAGTAAAAAGTACAATTCACAATGAATGATACTGTACCTTTTGCTATATTTGCATATAATCAATTTAATATTAAAAGAATGAATGAAGATTTTGATTATTTAGAAATAAACCGGAAGTCTTGGAACAACAGGGTAGATGTGCATTTGAAATCTGACTTTTACGATGTCGAAGGCTTTTTGAAAGGTGAGTCGTCTCTCAATGATATAGAACTTGGTTTACTTGGAGATATAAAAGGGAAATCTATTCTGCATTTACAATGCCATTTCGGACAAGATACTATTTCGTTGGGTAGACTTGGCGCAAATGTTACAGGTGTTGATTTATCCGATAAAGCGATTGACCATGCAAAGATATTAGCCGGGAAAGCAAATGTTAATGCAACTTTTATCTGCTGTGATATTTATGATTTGCCTGCTCATTTGAATGAACAATTCGACATCATATTTACAAGCTATGGAGTGATTGGCTGGTTGCCGGATATGAATAAGTGGGCTCAGATTATTTCAAATTATCTAAAACCAAATGGGAAGTTTGTATTTGTGGAGTTTCATCCGATTGTGTGGATGTTTGATGATGACTTTAAAAGGATTGAATATAACTACTTCAATTCCGGTGCAATCAGAGAAACACAAGAGGGAACCTATACGGACGGGGAAAATGATTTGTTGCAAGAATGTGTAACGTGGAATCATAGTTTGAGGGAGGTTATAAATAGCCTTATACAAAGTGGGCTTACCATATCTTCTTTTGATGAATTTGATTATTCACCCTATAATTGTTTTTCCCAAACAGTTGAATGTGAACCTAACAAATATAGGATAAAACATTTGAGTAATCATATTCCGATGGTCTATTCTATAATAGCTACAAAATAAGAAAGGCTGGAAAGAATTTAATATAATAGATATGAAAACGGATTTTACAATCAGGCAAGCTCAACAGTCGGATGCGGTTGAACTAAAAGAGTTATTTCAAAATACAGTTATCGTGATAAATAGACGCGATTACTCGCAGGTAGAAGTTGAGGATTGGGCATCCTGCGGAGATGACCTTTCTAACATTGAAGAGATGATAAAGACCCACTATTTTATTGTAGCTGTTAATCAACAGTCACAAATCGTTGGTTTTTCATCTATTACGTCTCAAGGCTATTTACATTCTATGTTTGTTCACAAGGACTTTCAAGGTAAAGGTATTGCTACGATGCTTTTGGAAGAAATAGAACGATATGCAATTACAGCCGGAATTATGCGGATTACATCCGAAGTGAGCTTGACTGCTCGCCCTTTCTTTGAAAAAAAAGGTTATATAGTAAAGGAAGAACAAAAGCGCAAAGCGAATCAGCTTTCTCTCACTAACTTTTGGATGGCAAGGGAAATGGCTAAAATCAAGCCTTATAATGGTCGTATTCCTGCTTGTGGTGTCTTTTGTGGGGGATGCCCCATATATACGAGAGAAAAAAGAGCTTGCAGAGGAGCCGAGTTAAATCATTCTCGTTGTGAAAAATGCAAAACATTTCATTTATGTTGTTTTGGGAAAAAGATAACACATTGTTTCCAATGCAGCAGCTTCCCATGTGCCAGATTTAAAGGCTTTACTAAGCGTTGGTTGAAGTATGGACAGAATTTTATTGAAAATCAGAAACTGTTAAGTGAGATAGGCGAAGTAGCGTTTTTGGAGTATTATAATAAAAAGGTTACAGATTAAGTTTAGTACGTTCCTTTGTCTATATATCCAAAACGGACTAAACTTATTTGTACTGACAGCACTATTTTTGTACTTTTGTCGCATATAATAAATCGCAAATGGATATAAATCAGAGTTATAGAGAAGCAGTAAAGACCATAAAAGAAGCTATCCTACGCAGCCAGTACCGTGCAGCCGCATCGGTGAACAAGGAACAGCTATCTCTTTATTACGGCATCGGACGTTATGTGTCGGAAAATTCTCGTACAGGCTTTTGGGGGAAAGGTGCAATTGAACAAATATCTTCTTTGTTGCAGAAAGAATTGCCGGGGCTAAGGGGATTTTCAGCAACAAGCATAAGAAATATGCGTATTTTTTATGAGGAGTGGGATAAGGTTTTAAATCATCCGCCGTTGGCTGATGATTTGGTGTTGAATGAAAAATTGCTTCTTGTAGAAATTCATCAGCCACTGGCTGATGAATTTAACTGGTCAGACTTCCTTTCAATCGGCTTTAGTCATCATACCGAAATAATATCCAAAGCTAAGACTTTGGAAGCAAGGCTATTTTATATACATGAGTGCGCTACTCGTTATTGGAGTAAATACACTTTAAGGGATTACTTAAAAGCAGACCTATACAGCCATCGGGGAACTTTGCCTAATAATTTCGCACAAACATTGCCTGATACTAAGCAAGCTCTAAAAGCTGTTTGTTCATTCAAAGATGAATACCTGCTTGATTTCATTAATGTGGAGGAACTGGATGAACAAGAAGAGGATTTAGATGAAAAGATAGTAGAAAAGGCGATTGTTGCCAACGTGAAGAAGTTCATCATGACCTTTGGGCAAGATTTCAGTTTTATAGGCAATCAATATCGTATGGAGGTTGCAGGGGAAGAAATGTTCATTGATTTGCTCTTTTTCAATCGAGAGCTTAATTCCCTGGTCGCGGTCGAGTTGAAATCCGGAAAATTCCGTACATCTTATTTGGGGCAGTTGAATACTTATCTATCCGCTTTAGATACATATATCAGAAAACCGCACGAAAACCCTTCTATCGGAATAATTCTTTGCAAAGAAATGAACCAAACCTTTGTAGAGTTTGCCGTTCGTGATTATAACAAGCCGATGGGAGTTGCCACTTACCGTGCATCTAAAGATATGCCGGAACGACTTCGTAACGCTCTGCCAAACATTGAAGATTTGAAAAAGTTATTGTAATACAAACGCCGATAAAGCCCTTTTGAAGACTCTACCGGCGTAAGTTCACCTATTAAAAAATCAGAATTCCAAGTCAGCCAACTGAGGATTATGATCGGAAAGCAAAGCTTCCGGTACTTCAGCCGGTATCTCACAGTTCTTTACCAGAACTTGCGGAGTGACAAAGATGAAAT
>OLXB01000975.1_pt1 | contig 10879 bp, 9 predicted proteins | sample 1673681 | NCBI WGS metagenome assembly OLXB01 (sample SAMEA103958121, study PRJEB25191) | human gut metagenome
AAATCTAATTCTTTACTTTTATTTATTTGTTCTTGCAAGAATTCATTTCCAACTAATATTTTTATATTTTGATATACTATATTGCATATATAGTTTTCGATTTCTTCTGTCACTACATTCCACGACCATCCATCAAAATCTCTTACTATTTCTTCTTCATCAACTATTTTGCCTTTGCTTAGTAATTTTTCTAATGGTCTCTTTAAAAAACCGTATTTTGCTTTAATACTCACTCTATTTTTTATTAAATTATTCAGTCCATAGCAAACTGTTTTTTCATTAGGATATGAAATTATTTTATTTTCTTCTACAATAAACTTTTTATCTCCTAATTTGGTTTCTTCATTCAATCTTGGTTTTACTAGTTCTATCTCATCACAGTCTTCTTTTATTATTTTTAGCATTTCTTCTAGCATATCTTTCTTGCTATTTGTGTAAACTTTTACTTTGTTATAATCATCATATGCTGTTTCCATTTTATACAAAATATTAAGAAGGATATTTTTAGTACCTTCAGAAAAAGATTTTTTTTCTAATATTTTTTCTAACTCATTATTATAGTCTCTTATATTTAATTTAGAAAAAATCTCTTCTCTTCCCAAGATACTTATACCCTTCTTTCGTTAATATTTATTCTTCTGATTCTGTCTCTGGTCCTACAGGTTTTGCCATTTTCAATTCTTGCCATTGTTCTTTTGAAACTAATACTTGTCTAGGTTTACTTCCTTCATATCCAGAAATTATTCCTCTTGCCTCCATTTGGTCTATAATTCTTCCTGCTCTCGCATATCCTACTTTAAATCTTCTTTGAATAAATGATGCTGATGCTTGTCCTAAGTCAACAACTGTATCAATTGCCTCCATTAAAAATGGATCTGTTTCATCATCATCTTGTTCATCTAGTTCTTTATCTGTGCTATTTGCTCTTTCTATTTTTTCCAATACATCTTCACTATATGTAGGTCCACCGTTTTCCTTTAAAAAACTTACTATTTTTTCTACTTCGCTGTCAGATACAAATGCTCCCTGAATTCTTATTGGTTTTAAAACTCCTGTTGGGAAAAATAGCATATCTCCTTTTCCAAGTAGCTTTTCTGCTCCCGCAGAATCCAAAATAGTTCTTGAATCTACTTGTGATGTTACTGCGAAAGAAATTCTACTTGCTATGTTTGCTTTAATAATACCTGTAATTACATCTACAGAAGGTCTTTGTGTTGCAATTACTAAATGCATTCCAGCCGCCCTTGCCATTTGTGCTAATCTACATATAGCATCTTCTACATCATTTTTTGCCACCATCATTAAATCTGCAAGCTCATCTATTATTATTACTATTTGTGGCAACTTTCCTTCTGCTCCCTCTTTTTCTAGAGCCTCATTATATCCTGCTATATCTCTAACATTTTTTTCTGCAAACAAGTGATATCTATTTACCATTTCTTGAACAGCCCAAGCAAGTGCTCCTGCTGCTTTTTTAGGGTCTGTTACAACTGGTATTAATAAGTGTGGTATTCCATTATATACAGAAAGTTCAACAACCTTTGGGTCAACCATTACAAGTTTTACTTCACTTGGTTTAGCTTTATATATTATACTTGTAATTAATGTATTTATGCAAACACTCTTACCAGATCCAGTACTTCCTGCTATTAAAACGTGTGGCATTTTTGCTATATCTGTAACGATTGCTTCTCCTGCTGCATTTTTTCCTAGTGCAAATGATAGTTTAGATTTTGCATTTTTAAACTCGTTGCTATCTATAATATCTCTTAAATGTACAACTTCTTTTTCCTTATTTGGTATTTCTATCCCTACTGCTTGTTTTCCTGGAATTGGTGCTTCAATTCTTATTGTTTCTGCTGCAAGGCTAAGTGCAATGTCATCTGCCAAATTTGCTATTTTGCTAACTCTAACTCCTTCTGCTGGTTTTAATTCATATCTTGTTATTGTTGGTCCAACAGACACATTTTCTACTTTTGCAGATACTCCAAAACTATATAGAGTTTTTTGTAATTTATTTGCTGTATCTGTTACAGCCTTTTTTCCCATTTTTGTTGCAGTTTTACCAGGTGTTAGAAATTCTACCGGTGGGAATTCATAATTTTCATCTTCAACAGTTAGAGCATGCTCTAGTGTTAAAATTTCTTTTGATTTATCTTCTTTTATTTCTTCTTGTTTTTTAAATAATGATGTTTGTTCTTCATTATTATTTGCCATTTTTATATTTATTTGATCTTCTGTTACTATATTATCTTCTGGCATTATTTTTGATTTTTTCTTTTTTTCTTCTTTTTCTTTTGGAATTACTTCTTTATCTGCTCTTAGTTTCCTTTGTTCTATTCTTTGCGCTTTTGCTTCTTGTTTCTTTTCGTTTCTAGTTTCAATATATTCTTTTAATAATTCAGCTGGCTTTATTCCAAATAAAAAGATTGAATCTATTATAGCTATTCCTATTGCAATTATTACTGTTCCAATTTTTCCAACTAAGTTTATTAATCCTATTGCACAAATTGCTCCTACTGCTCCACCGCCAATATTTTTACTACCATTATAGTATGCTTGTTTAATAGCTTCTTCGAAGCCATTTGCCGTGCTAAGTTTTCCTTGTGAAATCTGAATTACTGTAATAATTGTTGTAATACATAATAAAAAAACTGCATATTGCAATATTTTTTTCATAAAATTGTCTTTATCTTCATCGCATGCCAAAAAAATAGCAATTGCAAATGTTCCTACTGGAATAATGTATTTTATCCAACCCATTATTCCTCCTAAAATTGGGCTTAATGTTTGCCCTATATATCCAGCTTTTGTGTATATTAATATTGTTAGTAAAATGCTTGCAATAATTAATGTAACAACTTGTAAATCTAAAATTGTTCTGTTTTTCTTTTTACTTCTTTTTCCTCTTGACATATTTTCTCCTTTTATTAATTGGACTCTCTATAAATTGGAATTTGTTTAATTGCTGTGAGAGGTGAATTCAGGACAGTCCCCAAAATCCCCAGGTTTGGTGATTTTGAGGGACAGTCCCTAGAATTCCCCTCATACAAATTCCAATTTGCATATAATTTTTTATTTAAAAAAGCCAGAAATTACAGGAAATCTATAAATTTAAAAATTCTGACTTCCATTAAAATTTCTGACTTCCTTGGTATTTTTTCTTATTTAAGTTCTTTTCTATTTTGTTCTATAGTTTTTATTGCTTCATTTAAAGTTACACTAACATTGTTTATTGCAGATTCAAGATTTGCAAGTATGCTATCTGCATAATCTTTTGTTCCCTTTGATATTTCTCTTGACATTTCATTTGCTGTTTCTATTATTTCTGCTTTTTGTTCATAAGCTTTTCTTGTAATCTCATGTTCGTCTATCATAGCTATTATTCTATTTTCTGCTTCTTTTACTATTCCATCTGCTTCTTTTTGAGCTTCTTCAAGAATACGAGCTCTTTCTTCTTTTACCCATTTAGCTTGTTTTAATTCATCTGGAAGTTTTAGTCTTATTTCTTTTATTATTTCTAGTACTTCTTCTTTATCTACAATCCCTTTGTCTGTAAATGGTAGGCTTCTACTCCTTTCCATTATATCCTCTAATGTTTCTAATAATGTAAAAATTTCCATGATTTTACCCCTTTCGAATAAATATGACATATACGCTTCCATATTTCCTTATGTCAAAAATTCTCATTTCCTTATATTTTAAAATTTCTTGTTCTTTATTTTTATCATCTGTTTCAAATATTATGATCCCATCATCTAATAACATGTTATTTCTGAAGATATACTCCATTGCTTTAATTGCAAAGTCTGATTTATATGGTGGATCTAAAAATATTATATCAAATTTTTTATTTTCTTTATTTAATTTTTTTAGAGCCTCTGCATAATCTTTATTTATTATTTCTACTTTATCTATTAATCTTGTTTCTTTTACATTCTGTTTAATTATTTTTATAGCTTCGTATGAATTGTCACACATTACAGCATTCTTAGCACCTCTACTTAATGCTTCTATTGCTAATGCTCCACTTCCCGAAAATAAATCTAATACATTTTTATCTTCTAGGTCAAATTGAATTATGCTAAATACTGCTTCTTTAACTCTATCTAAAGTCGGTCTTGTATTTAGCCCTGATAATGTGTTTAATTTCTTTCCTCTTGCTGTGCCACTTATAACACGCATAAGTACACCTCTTCTTTGATTATCTATATTTTATTTTATTTTTCTAATATGTCAATAGAAATAATATAATTGTAACATATAAATAATATTATTGTAATTATTGTAACATTTCTACAATAACACGAGTATATTATACATAATAACTTTATATTTTGCAAGTTTTTTTAAAAAGTAGTTAAATATTGCAATATGCTAAAATTGCTCCTATAACAATTATTAAAAACCCTGTTACTTTTAGTCCTAGTGCCCCATCGTTTTGGTCACCAAAGCTAAACATCTTTTTTGTTATTGGTCTAGCATCATATATTAGTATTACTCCTACAGTTGCAATTACCATTCCTAATCCAAATAAAAATTTCATTGTTTCACATCCTTTTAGCAATACCTACAAAGTATTGCTTCTAATCCAATATTTATGTCTATTAAACCATTTTTATAATTATAGTCTAAGTCTATTAATTCTTGCAATATTTTTCTTAGTTCTTTTTCTTTAAAGAATTCTGATTGTTTTTTATATTTAGTAACTAAAAACATTTGGTTTGGTTTTAATTTTAGGCATTCTGCAATATTTCTATTATACTTTTCTGCTAATTTTGCCATATATAGTTTTTTCAAATGATTATATAATGTTACTAATATTTTTTGTATTGGTTCTTTGTTGTACAATAATTCTTTTAGCATTTCTAAAACCTTTGTAATATCTCTTTTCCCCAAATTATCAGTTAAATCAAATATTCTGCTTTCTAATTCTTTAATTGATAATTTATCTATATCTTCTTTTTTTATTGCCCCATTTTTTCCTTCATATTCTATAAGTTTTCTTATTTCATTTATTAACACTTGCATATTTGTGCCACATGTTTCTATAAAATATTGTAATGTATTTTCATCTATATTGACTTGATACATATTACAAATTGTTTTTAATCTTTTTTTTAATTCTATTGGCTTTAATCTTTCAAAATTGCACACTTCTCCAAGTTCTTGAATAGTGTTTGTAAGATCGCATTTAATTAGTTCTTCTTCTATAAATATTAGCACTGTTGTTTGATCTATAGTTTTTATGTTTTCTTTTATGTATTCACTAATCTTTTTTTGTAAATCTGTATTTGATTTTGTGTTTGATTTTTTCTCTTTTTTTAGTATGTTTGAATTTTTAACTATTATTAATTTTTTATCATATCCAAATGCAGGAGTTTCTATATCAGAAATCAGCCCATTCACATTTGTTTCATTAATTTGTATGTAGTTTATTCCTAGTATTAAATCTCCAAAGATTTTTTTTATTTTTTTAACTGCATTTTCTAAAAGGTAAGTTTCTTCTCCATAAAACAGATATATGCTATGTAATTTTTCTTGTTTCAATTCTTTTTCTAAATTTTCTACTGTCATTATACCTCCAATTTTATGAGACAAATCAAAAGTAGTATATTGTGCATTTTAATAAATGAGTAAAACCGGAGGCGTACGCTGTACGTTGAGGATTTTACGATTGAATTAAAATGTGCAAGATGCTGCTTTTCATTTGTTTTATTACAATTTTTCTGAAAACCTAGCACTATGTGCATGACAAATTGCTGCTGCCATACTGTCTGTTGTGTCGTCCAATTTTGGTAACTTTTCTACATTTAATATTGCTTTTACCATTTTTTGTACTTGAATTTTATCTGCTCGTCCATAACCTGCAACTGCTTGTTTTATTTGGAGTGGTGTATATTCATATGTTGGTATCTGTTTCTGGCATCCAACTACTAATACCACTCCTCTTGCTTGTGCTACATTTATTGCTGTTTTTACATTGTTGTTAAAAAACAATTCTTCTACTGATATTGCATCTGGTTTATATTCATCTATTATCATAGATAAATCATCATATATTTTTGTAAGTCTTAATGGAAATGACTCTCCTGCTTTTGTTGTAACAGCACCGCTGTCTATTAATTTGAATTTATTACCTCGGTAGTCTATTATACTATATCCGGTTATCGCAAATCCTGGGTCTATTCCTAATATTCGCATTTATATTATCTCCTTTGTATGGAATACATTATTTTTATAAATCTTCTTTTATTATTCTAAAAATCTCTGCAACACTCCATCCTTGTGCTATTGTTCCCTTTGGTAAATATGGAGCTTTTGAATCATATATTTCTGCAATACTTCCTATTGCACCTCTTTCATATAATTCTTTTGTAAACGTCTTTTTTGTGTTTTCTACAAATTCATTTAATCTAGCTTGTAATTCTTTTTTGCTCGTTTTATCCTTTTCTGATTTAATCATATTTCTTAAAGTATCATAATATAATCCTAAAAGCCATGGCCATGTTATTCCTTGATGATAGCTTGAATCTCTTCTAAAAGCATCTCCTTCATAAATGTCAACATAACCTTTTTCGCCTTTTGCTAATGTTTTCAATCCATATTTATTAAGCAGTTTTTTAGTAACTGTTTCAAACATCTCTTTTGCAATTTCTGAATTTGGTTCTAACACCGGATAGCTAAGAGCTGTTGCAAATAGTTGATTTGGTCTTACTTTTGCATCTCCAATTACATCATATAAGCACTTTTTCTTTTTGTTATAAAATTGCTCTATAAATGCTTTTTGGCATTCCATAGCTTTTTTTGCATACTCTTTTGCATCCTTTCTATTTCCAAATTTATTGCTTAATTCTTCTAATATTTTTAAAGCATTATACCACAAACTATTTAGTTCTACTGTTTTTCCATTTCTTGGTGTAAAGCAATGATTTCCATATTTAGCATCCATCCATGTATTTTGTGTATGTTCTGTTCCTGCCGATAAAAGCCCATCTATATCCAAGAAAATGTTATTATCATCTAAATCTATCCCTTTGCAGTAGTTATTTATTATTAGTACTAACTTTTCATATATGTTTTTTTCTATAAATTTATAGTCTCCTGTATATTTTGCGTATTTGTAAACTGCTTCAAACAATAGCAAAGAACTATCTGAGCTATTATATAATGGCCTATTATCATAACCAGAATATCCATTTGGAACTAGTCCAAATTTTATGTCTCTTATACTTGTTAAAAGTACTTCTTTAGCTATCTCATATCTTTTTGTTTCTAACAATAATCCCTCAAATGAAATTAAGCTATCTCTTCCCCAGTCTAAGAACCATGGATACCCTGCAATTATTGTATGAAGTCCAAAATTAGGTCTATATACTATAAAATTATCTGTTGCTATAATAAAATCTCTTAATAATTTTCTTTGTTTTAACTCTTCCTTAGGTAGTTTTTCTATATCTTGCTTTTCTTCTATCATTCCAGACTCATACATCAATTCATTTATTCTTATAATCTCTTTGTTTATTACTTTTTTCACATTAATTTCTTCTATATTTTCCTCTAATGAGCAAACAAAAGAAATTTCTTTATGTGATTCTTGTGGTATTTCTATTTCAAAGCGTCCTGGAACAGACAAATTCTCTTCTGGGAAAAAGCCTCTTTTTTCTTCTTCTATATAATACATATTTCTAAAAACATCATTATAATGTTCTATATAATTTCCGTCAGATATACACATATATATTGGAGTTTCTGGCTTATCATTTATTTCTATTTTTACTTTTTTATTCTTTATGTTCTGTTTTAAGCTAAATTCCCAATTTGTTGTCATTGTATGAAAATCTCTAAAATTTATTATTGGTGTGATTGTAAATTTAGCTTGTTTTCCTGGATTATCTATTTTATATAATACACATACAGTGTTTTTTCCGTACTGCATACATATTAGTTTTTTTATAGTTATGTTGTTTACTTTATATGTAAAAATTGGAATATAATCCTTTTCAAAGCTTTCTAAGTATTTATATCCCGATGCAATAAAGTCCCTACACATGTTTGAGTATAAATTGTATTTTTTATTTTCTATAACAATGCTCTCATCTAGTTTTGAAAGTATTAAATGTCTTCTAGCTGGTGGTGTAAGCGGTGCAACTAACAATCCATGGTATTTTCTTGTATTTATACCAAATACTGTAGAAGAACTGTATCCACCTATTCCATTTGTAATTAACCATTCTTTTTCTATTCCATCTTTTAATTTCATTTCTTTTGTTTCTATTTTCATTTGTATATTTCTCCTTTAAATAGTAGAATATTTTAATTATTTATTTTTTTGTTTTTTTACTATATGTCTCTTTTAAGAATCTTTCTTTTTCTTTTGCCTCTTCTTCTTCAATTAATTTTTGTGCTTTTTCTTGAATCTTTCTGTTTTCTAGTCTTGTTTTTTCACTTTCTTTTATAGATTGTATTCTTTCTTGGTATTTATCGCTAAATTTGCTTTTTCTTCTTTCTTTGCTTTTGTTGTCATGTTTATCATATTTATTATTTTTTATTCTTTTAGCCTTCTTATTTGCTATTTTAGCTTTTTTCTTTTCTTGTTTTAATCTTGAATTCAATAGCATGTATTGTTCATCATTATGCTTGTCCTTAAATCTTAAATCTGTACAAATTAGTTCTATTATTAATTGTGCTGTCTTATCTGGATCATGTCTTATATGTGTTCCATCTATTGAAGCAAGTTCTCCTTTTATTAGCTGTACATTTTCTCCTTTTATTTTATCTGAATCTATTTCTACCGTACTAGATCCCATTAAATTATATTTTCTAATATACTCTGGAACAATTTCACCTAGGTCAGATATACAGAAGTTTACTATTCCTTTTCCGCAATGTTCAACTATACTGTTTATGTGTTCAGATACAGAATAATCATCTGTTTGTCCTGGCTCTGTCATTATATTTGATAAATATATTTTTAATGCTTTGCTTTCTCTTATTGTTTTTGCTACATTTTTTACTAGCAAGTTAGGAATTACATCTGTATAAATGCTTCCTGGTCCTATAATTATTGCATCTGCTTCTTTTATAGCTTCTAATACTCCTGGTGCAGTTTTACAATTTGCAGGATTTAAATAAACTCTATTTATTCTTGTTACTTTGTCTTGTACTGTTTGAGCAATTTTACTTCTTTGAGTAATTATTGTTCCATCTTGTAATTCCGCACATATATTCATTTCATCTAATGTTATTGGCAAAACATTTCCCGTTATAGATAAAATTTCATTTGTTTTTTCTATACTATTTGCAAAATCTCCATATATGTTTTGCATTGCAGATAAATATATGTCTGCAAAAGAAAAATCTTTTAACTTTCCTTCTTTAAATCTATAGTTCATTAAAGCGCCCATACTTTTGCTACTGTTTGCAAGTGCTATAATTCCATCTTTTAAGTTATCAGCAGGTTGTAATTTTAATTCTTTTTGTGCTTTGCTTTTTTCTTCTCCATAAGAAGTTACCGAGATAATTGCAGTTAAATTGCTTGTATACTTTTTTAAGCCGGCAAGTATATTGTTTAATCCTGTTCCTCCACCTATAACTACAATTTTAGGTCCTTTTTTATATATACCTTTCTCTGAAACTAAATCTGTTATTCCTGATTTACCACTTTCTTTGTTAAGCTGTATTTGGTTTTTTTCTATTACTATCTCCAAAGTTCTTCTTTGTATAAAGACAATACCAATTACTAAAAATACAAATCCAGCTACAAATGTAAGAATTATTTCTATTAAATCTTTTAATTCTAGCTTATCTGTAACTAATATTTTAGAAAATCCAAAACATGCTAAAACTATGCCTATTAGTATTAAAAAGAGCCATCTTTTAATTTTAGTACTGTTTTTAAACCATTTTAAAAATTTTTTCATAATTAATCTTCTCCTAAAACTTCAATTTCTAATTCTATTTTTTTATTAAATTCTTTATATACTTTTTTCTTTATGTATTCTATCAATTCTAATACTTCTTTTGCTGTTGCATTTTGTTTATTAATTATAAATCCAGCATGTAAATCTGATACATACGCATCTCCTACATTATAACCTTTTAATCCGCATTTATCAATAAGCATTGAAGTAATATAATCATTTCCTCTTTTAAAAACACTTCCCGCATTTGGATATTGTAAAGGTTGTTTAAGCTTTCTTGATTTCTTATCATCATCCATTTTTTGTTTTATTTCTGCTTTGTTCCCTTTTTCTAACTTTATAATACTTTCTACTATGATCTCGTCTTTATTTTTTGCAAATCTACTTTTTCTGTAATCAAATTCGTGTTCAAGTTTATTTGCTATTTTAACCTCTGAATTTTTATCGATGTATGTTGTTGAATATATAACACTTTTTATTTCTTTTCCATAAGCGCCAGCATTCATTCTTACTGCTCCGCCCATAGTTCCTGGGATTCCCGCTGCAAATTCCAGTCCTGTCAACTCATGTTCATATGCCACATTTGCTATTTTAGATAAAAGTACTCCTGCTCCCACTCTTATTGTTTCTTCATCTATAAATTCTATTTCTTTAAACTCTGGTTTTACAACTATTCCTCTTATTCCTCCATCTTTAACTAGTATGTTGCTTCCATTTCCTATAACTGTTACAGGTGCATTTTCTTTTTTTGCTACATCTATCACATACTTTAATTCTTGAATAGTTTTTACTTTTACAAATATATCTGCCGGTCCACCTATTTTAAATGTTGTATGTTTTTTCATTGGCTCATTTAAATATATTTGTTTTTCATTTATTTTTATTAATAAATCATTATATACGTTTGTCATAATTCTCCTTTTAAGAATACTTATTCAATATTATTATAAATATTT
>OLXB01000976.1_pt1 | contig 10877 bp, 14 predicted proteins | sample 1673681 | NCBI WGS metagenome assembly OLXB01 (sample SAMEA103958121, study PRJEB25191) | human gut metagenome
TTACTCTGTTAATCCTGTTCAAATTTTATTCCTCCTCTGTGACTTCCATAAAAAGTATATCCTATGCGTTCTTAAGCTAGCTGCTGTTAGTGCTTCTCATTGCACCCTGGTTATAAAAGCCATACTCACAAACCTCTTCACCAAAACTCTTTACATCTCTAATATAGAACTCTATCTAGCGAACTTTTAGAAAAGATATAAAACATCAGAGTATGGACAGTTGCGGATGTACTTCAGAAAAGATTAGATGTCTAAAAAGCTTGTAGTTAAAGCTTTTTAGACATCTAAATCTAGGTACTAAAACAATTCATCCAGTAAAATATAATATTTTATTTTCTCCCAATCAGGCTTGATCCCCAGTAAGTCAAAAAATAGCTCGACATACTGTTCTTCCCCGATATCCTCCCTGATCGACCGGACGCAGAAGGCAATGTCATACCACTTGTCCGCCCTGCCGCTTCTCCCAAGATCAATAAAGCCACTTACTTTGCCATCTTTCACAAAGATGTTGCTGTCTCCCAGGTCGCCGTGGGAAAAGACAAGTTCCTCTTCGGGCTTTTCCGTCTTTAAAAAATCATACAGCTCGCGCGGATCTTTAAATGGAGTGTCTTCTTCCCAGTTTTCGCAATCCACATCGGCCAGATCGTTATTCAGTAAGTAATCCAATTCGGCTAAGCGGCTGTCTAAGCTATTCGTATAGGGACAATCCGATATGTCGATGGAGTGAAAGAGCCTGATGCACTCCGCATACAGCTCGATAATCTTTTCAGGGCTTTGTTCATCTTCATACTCTTCCGAGCAAAGGACGCCATCGGCCTCACTCATGAGCAGATTGCTCCAGCCATCATGCCGTTCAAAGTGCAGGACCTTTGGAACAGGCAGCTTTCCTTCCAGCCATAGCATCATGTCCTTTTCCCGTTCCACATCATAGGTGGTCCCTTTATACCGGCTGTCCGTCATTTTTAAATATAGGTTTTCATTTTCTCCCACCAGCTTATATACCTTAGCAGGAGACATTCCTTCCGTATCTTTTACGCAGCGGTATTTTTCGATCAGTTTTTTCAATTCCGGTGATATTCTCATTTTAGCCATTTATTATTTCCTTCCTCTTTTCTACAGTATTTAAAGATACCCCAAGAAGCTAATTATAACAAGACGAACTCCAATTCACTGTTCCTTGCATTCTAAAACCTTAAATACCAGAAAACAGCTTTTTCAAAGTTGTTTTCAAAGTTGGCGTATAACATAGTATCGACGGAGCCGATTTTGAAACCACAATTATGATAGAATTTACAAGCTATAAGGTTATTGTCCTGGGTTTCAAGCATTAGTCCATGCAAGTTTTTATGCTTTGCCCATTCTATAGATATATTGATAAGCGCGCTGCCTATGCCTTGCCCCCTGAAATCCTTACATACGGCGATATCTTCTATATAAGCGTACCGGTTCCAATTTTTTCGCAGTTTAACTTTTCCGACGCATTTATCGTCTTGGTAGTAAAGATATATTATCTTATCAGTATTGTCAATATATTCAAGGCAATCTGCCTCCTCATCCTCTTCATCCTCTTCGTCTTGGTAGCTTTTTAAATATGGCGCTTCATAGAGTAATTCTGTAAAGGTCCAATTCTCGTTTTCATACCTCGGTATAATCTTACCTATCACCTCAAATGGTTCGCTGGGTTTATCGATATCTTTCAGGTGCCCTGCTTTCATTTCTGTAATCACTGTTCCCGCCTCTCTTCTATATCAGCGGCATATGTGCTATCCAGGCAGCCGGTTTTACCAGTGTATTTTTTATACATGTCCCTGGTATATTTTGTTATATTCCTATCATACTCCGGATAGGCATAATGAAGCCTTTCCGCCACCTCACCGGATACCGCCCTGAACAATTGATGGCATAGAAATAATGCTTCCCATATGTTTTCATAGGAATCCATCCGGTAGGTGGACAAAAGTTTCTCCCACAAATCCTCGGATATATACCTTTCAATAAACTTATAGTTCTTGCCTACACTTAATTTAAAGCCTGTTTCGATGCCGACCTTCCATGATATCATTCTCAGCAGCTCATGGCGAACAATCTGATTAAAATGATCAATAGCAAATAAAATTTCCTTACGGCACAATCCTTTAATAACATAAGGTGTTACATTCCAAAATTCATTGCAGCAATCATCATACTCCCTTGCGCTTGGCTTTCTTACATGATAATCTATATCAGTCGGAACTATGTCCCTTTTAATTCTACAATCTTTATCAATTAGAACCTTTATTAATTTATCGCCCTTTAGGTAATTATCTAACTCTTCCAAGGGCAATAAGGTAAGATCAATTTTATTGTAATCATCAAATAGCATAAGATAGGAAAATCCCTTTTCTTCAGGTGGGAATAATTCCATATCCTCCGGCTTTTGCATCATTATTATATTCCCAAATTGATTAAGCCAGTCATCATTAGATATAAACGGTTCTATATCACTTACAAAATATGTAATATCATAATCCTGAAATTCATCTTTAGGTATATTAATATTTGCGCGTGACCCCTCAAGGGTCACAATTCGAATACGTTCATCCTGTTCTGCTAAAGAAAGTACTAAATCCATCATTTCTTTTTCTGATCTCATTTACATACTCCTCGTTTATTTTTTCTATATTATTACATCTTCTTTTTTGCCGATACAATCAGCATCATTGGGCGTCGCATTTCATCCGCCATCCCCGGAATATCCATCATGTTCTCTGGCGGCTGTGGCTCCACAATCTGATTTATTATAAAACTATTTGAAAGCAGTGTATTTAGATATGTGGTCAGTGTTCTATGATATTTTGTAACCTTTTCTTCCAGATAAGCATTTCACTTTTGCATTTGGGACAAAAGAGTGGGAAATTGTCAAGTATCGTGTCCTTTCGGATTTTAAGTCGTGTTTTGCTCTTGCACACAGGACACAAGAGCCATTCAAAAGACTGTTCTTGTATAGCGGACATTGTTCTCTCTCCTTATTTTTGATCGTCACGGTAGGCCCCCGCCAACTGGCCACAAGCAGCGTTAATATCGGAGCCAAATTGCGTTCGGATATTGACGCTAATTCCTGCATTATGAATGATACGGCAAAAGGCCTTTATTCGTGTGTGGCTTGAGGGCACCATAGTTTCCGTAACTGTCGTTTGATTGTATGGGATTAAATCTAAATGGTATAGTGGCAAATACTTTTTGTGTTTGAATAACAACTTGGTAAGTTGCTCTGCGTGTCTGTCGCTGTCATTGACATCCTTTAGCATGATGTATGCCAAAAACACCTTGCGATTTGTTTGCCGAATGTGCTGATCTAATGTATCCAGTACCTGACCAAGGGGGTATGTTTTAGTTATTGGCATGAGCGTTTCCCTCAGACGGTCAGTAGGTGCGTGGAGGGAATAGGCCAGATTGACTTGCGGATATTCTCTTGTCAATTTTTGAATACCCGGCACGATACCGATAGTCGAAATGGTGATGCGTCGCTGGGACAGCCCGAACAGTTCCGGGGCGGTCAGATCATGCAGGGCTTCAAAAACTTGTGGATTAGCGAACGGCTCTCCCATTCCCATAAAAGAGATACTGTTGATACTGCATCCTTGTTGCATAAAATATAGGATTTGGTCGGTAATTTCATCCACAGTCAAGTTTCTGCGTAATCCCAAAGTCCCTGTTGCGCAAAACTTACAACCGAAGCCGCAACCGCTTTGAGATGAAATGCAAAAGGAGTTCCAGCCCTCTTTATAAAACAGACCCACCGTTTCCACACGGTTTCCGTCCGACAGTTCAAACAGCACCTTGTCAGTTTGCATTGATTTCTCATGATGGATCGCCTTGATCTCCACAACAGTTTCACCAAACTGCTCCACCAACTTTTCGCGCAGCGTTTTTGGAAGCAACTTCATATCTTCAAAACGCATAATTCCTTGTAGGAACACAGCATCAAGCAGTTGCTTATAACGATACTCAGGTAAGCGCATATCCGCTATGAGCTGTTTCATTTTTTTATACTTGGACATAATTATATTTTCTCCTTCTTATTTAATCGCAATCTTTCCTGTCTTGGTTCACCTCGTCCATAATGCGATAAAGTTTCTCGATCAAGCGACAATTATATTTTTCATTCAAACGAATATAAAGCTCTCTTTCTTCCGGTGATAATTCCGCAAGAGCGTCAAGCTCTGCCATGCGCAATATGCCAACCGTCTTTTCGGCAAAATCTCTACCAAACTCTGTGAACGCTATATTTTTCTTATTCCTTGTTCCGGGGATGGGCGAAAGAAACACCATCCCTTTCTTTTGCAGGGCAGCTACGGCGGTGTTGATAGTTTACTTGGGAATAGACCACTCGCTGCACAGGTCATACTGAGAGCACGGCGCCTCTGCGTCCAGCAGCGTATACAGTACCCCAAGTGAGCTATCAGAGATACCAATAGAAAAAGCAACTTTGTGATAAAGAGCTTCACTTTTATTGGACATTTTATTGAGTTGAGATAGCTGTTCTTTTATCTCTGTCATCTTAATCCCTCCAAACATCCGTACTCGGACAATTATATTGTAGTCCGAATACGGATGTTTGTCAAGAGGAACGACTTAGTATAGTCTTTCAATATTTGTTCGTAGCTGTCTTTCAAAATACATAATTTTATCATTTTGATATGGCGAAACAAAATACTACATAAACATAAAATTACACTTCGTTCAAATAATATCACCCGAAATGTAAAATAATATAGGGGTGAGATGAAAATGTACCAAGATGAACGAAAACTTGATTTTCACGCGCTGGGCCGGGAAATCAAGCGCAAAAGAGAAGCCAAAGGCTGGACACAGGAATACCTCGCACAGCTTGTAGACCGCACCCCGCGCTCTATCATGTATTTTGAAAACAGAGGACAACACCCCAGCCTCAATACTTTTTATCAGCTCGTCACCCTGTTGGATATTTCCGTAGATGATTTTTTCTATCCAGACAAGCAGAACGGCCAAAGTGATTGCCGAAAGCATATAGATCACTTGCTTAACGAAATGGACGAAAAAGAGCTAACCATTATTGAAGCCACAGCGGAGGGACTGAAAAGGGCCCGGAGAACGGAGGAAGCGTAAAAAACGCAGACTCCGTTTTTTTGCGCCATTTTCGGGGTTGCACGGAACGGCAAGCAGGGCAAGTGTAGCCACACTTGCTATTTTTGCGCCCCGAGGGAGCCGCAAAAACGCTTGTTGGGGAGCCTCCCCAAACCCGGCACCTTGGGACAAAATGTCCCAAGGTTGATCGTCTGCGTCACCGTAGCTATCGCTCCTGTTCCTTATTTTTGCGCTGGTCAGTCAGCCCCAGCAGATGGTCGATATTGGCCTTGACCGCCACGGCCTCCCGCATACGCTGCTGCGCCGCCCGGTAGTCCGCATATAGTGTCTTTTTCTGCGCCGCCAGAGTGCGGCGCTTTTCCTTTAGCTCGGGCATCCTGGGCAGCCTTGCCCCATCCAGCAGATCATTCAAAATGGCCTTGGCCGCCCGGTAGTCGGCCAGCTCCGCCTCGTGTGCGGCCAGATATTTTTTACTGTACTTGGTTGCCTTGTAGCCATCGAACACGGGCCGGGTCTTGGCATACTGCACCACGGCCCCCATCACCTCGGAGGTATGGGCGAGGTTGGCCTCGGTCTGCCGGAGCTGCCCGGTCAGCACATGGAAACGCTGAACGGCCTCCTCCGTTTGGGCGGCAAGTTGATTGTACTCGGTCAGCCCATGCTCCTGCATGAATTGGAGAGCGGCGGCCATCTGTTTGAGATTATAAATCTTGGCCCAGCGCTCATAGGCGGGGCCTTTGCGGTCACGCAGCCGCTCCTGTATATCCACAATGAGATTGACACGGGCGGGAGCCGCCGGAGCCGGAACACCCACCTCGGGTAAGGGCCGCTTTCCGGCGATCACGGCCCGGATGTCCTCGGGATCGTAGCCTTCCCCGAGGGTGGACGAACGGAGCCGGGTGGCCCGCTGTTGACCCGGAACGAGGAATGAGATCGCACCGCCACGCCCCTGCTTGACCGTGAAGCCCGCCTCCTCCATGAGCCGCAAAAAGGCGTTGAAGTCTGCGGGGCCTTTGGCGAGGGCATCCCGGATAGCATGGCGCAGCCGCTCCTTGTAGGAGGGCTGGCGATCCGCACCTGCCCATGCCCCATAGTGGAGGAATCGGCCCTTGCTGTGCAGCTTGGGATTGGCGATCACAGACAGGTCATTTTCCAGACATACCCGGTCAGAGAGCCGCCGCACCGCCCGGGCCGATCCGATGAAGTCCCGGAACTTATGAGCGCAATCCAGCGAAGTGGAGTTGTAGTAGATGTGATTATGAATGTGCTGGCGGTCTGTATGGGTGGCAACGAAAAAGGCATACTTGCCCTTTGTCCAGCGCATGGCCGTTTCATAGCCCACCCGATTTGCATCCTCCGGGGTGATCTCTCCGGGCTTGAACGACTGCCGGATCTGATAGCACAGCACATCGGCATCCCGCCGCTGCTCCCGGCCCGTGGTGGCCTTGTACTTGGCCTTGGAGAGCAGGAACTCCGCATCGGCGGTCATGTGGTCGCAGGCATAGGAGGAAATCAATTCGCCGCCCTCGGTCTTGTCCGGGTTTTTGCCGTAGTCAAAACGGCCTTTCAGAGATTGGGAGATGGTTTCCCCCTTGCTGATCTTGTGCTTCTTGAAATAGGTCGTTGCCGTAGGCAGCCCTCCTTTCCATACGAAAAAGGGCGGCTGTTGCCAGCCGCCGCAGATAACTTTGGGACAAGTTGTCCCAAGGTATCAGCCGGTGATGAAGTCCCGCAGGGTGTAGTTGAGGGCGTGGAGCCTCGCCACCAGCCAGTCAGCGATTGCCGGGATGCCATAGGGGGAAACAAGGAACGCCAGCACAAGGAACACCACGCCACCCAGCGTCTGGCCGCTGATGAACAGAACAAGGGCCAGCAGGGTCAGCACCACGCAGCCTACCACACATACCGCTCCCGCCACGCAGAGTAGGAACGACACCACAGCGGCCAAGAGAGTGAGGGCCACCACCACAGGGGCGGCAAGGATTTTGAGAACGATCATAGCGGCTACCTCCTATAAAAATTGATGGGTTGTCCTCCTACCTATATTGTAACTCCGCTGGGGTAGGCGTACAAGGATGTCGATGGACGGGGCCACTTTGGGACATTTTGTCCCAAAAAGCAAGGGCGGGCAAATTGCCCGCCCTCCAATCAAGAGTAGTCCCTCTGCTGAATTTGTTTCAGTTTTTTTATAAGGTCATAATACTTGAAAAAGAAGTTTCCATCCGGAGATGAAGCGGCTTCACTAAAGTTTACATCACTTGGGGATGTCAAAAGTGTGCGCATGGCAGCATGGTAGGTTGAACGAGGAATTGCCTCCAACACTTCCATCAAATCGACCGAAATATTAGCAGCATAATATTTAAATAGACAGTCAATATCTTGTTCCGTTTCTAAAATACATTTAGTAAGCCACTCACGAACTGTAAAATATACATAGTTATTCGTAGTTGTTCTACTTGCATCCAGAACTTTTACTTTATCCGAAAACTTTAATTTAAGCATTAGCTGTGTCAACACTTCTTCTGTATATGTTTCTCCTTTGTGATCAACAGCATAGATGGCTACAAGATGTGAGAAAGAATCGTTCATGTGACTAATAAGCATGGAAATGCGTTTAGAAATGCTTGCTTGAATGGTGGCACTCCGCTTGTTGTTAGGAATATACACCTGTGTCTAACTAAAAAATGATGTAGTTAGCTCTTGCTAACATACATCATTTTACTTTTTATATTTATTTGCTTCTACTCCATAGCTATATATCTATCCAAAAAATAGCCCAAAAGTGTTAATTTTCTGCCTTTCGATAATCTTTAGGTAAAATACCATATACCGATTGAAATGCAATAGAAAATTTACTTGCATTACTATATCCAAGACTTAACGCAATATCATTTATTTTACGCTTTGAATTTCTTAATTCATTAGACGCTATATTCATCTTGTATTTTTTTATGTAAGAAAAACATAGCTGTCCGTTTGCCCTCATAATAATAATTGTCCACCGGGAAATGCAGTATTTCTCCTTTTTCGTTATAATACCAGTCTTGTGTTCCATGAGCAGTAAAAACAGGATGTTCAACTGTAAAAACTAAATTGCCACCAGCCTTCAGCATCCTATAACAGAGACGCGTTTTTAAGGTCAAACAAGCGTCTTCATTCATTTCAACATGAGCGAGCGGAGAAAATCCATTTTGTAGAAATCCTTCTGATAATCCTCCCGCTCCAGCAAATAAATCTATATAGTTCATCTTGGTATGCTCCATTATTAAAGAATTGCCTTTAATCTTTTTTTATCCCTATGATATCATCGAATTCACAATCCAGCACCTTACAAATTCGGAGCATTACATCCATAGAAACCGTCTCGTTTTTACTCATCTTTGCCATAGTTGAAGATGACATTTCCGCTTTTATCCGTAACGCATTTTTTGTCATTTTTTTATCTATGAGTTTTTTCCATAATTTGTCGTAACTTATCGTCATAAGATTTCCTCTGATTCTTTTTTTTCATTATATCATAAATAAAAAAATAAATCAATTCGATATTCGACAAATCAAAGAAAAACTTTAATTATCGGACACATTATTCTCATTGGTTTCGTTTATAACCTTGCATAAACAAGTGAATATACTCGACTATCTTCTCCACCACTTCGTTCGGTCCGACCACCTGCAGTTTATCTCCGAACGACAAGCACCACCCAAAGAATGTCGGGCTCAACTGCACCGCCGCTTTGAAACGCAGTTTGCCGTTCTCGTCCGGGGTGATCTCCACCTTGTCTCCAAAGATATCAAATATCGGATCTAAAATGCTTGCATCGGCTTGGAACTCTACCAACTGTTCTTCGCCTTGAAACATTCCAAACAAAGTTTTTTTGTGCCTTTTCAAATCAATCGGCTCGCCTTTATATACGTCTATAGGTTGATTAACGACCATTTCGACACGGTCCATTCGGTCTATGCGATAATGCACCACACCCTCAAATCTCCCGTAGTAGCATATCAGGTAGTAGTTGTCATCGTCATAAATTGTGGCAAGCGGATTGACGAAATACCGTTTCCCGTTTCGCCTGTAAACCCGCTCGTGCTTTGAGTTGAAGTCGAAGTATTCAAACGAAACTTTCTTGTTGTTCTCTATCGCCAAGTTGATTTCGCTTATCGAATAGAAAATGCTTTCGTTCGCGCTCTTTGTCGTATTGAATTTTACGATATTGCTCCGCAAGAGTTCCGCACGGTGGCTACCGCCAAGGTCGGCTATTTTATCTAATAGGACTTCGGTTTTGCTCGGTGTAATAAAACTCGATGCCTGCACTGCGTCCATAAGAATGCGAAGTTCCGGGACGTCAAAGCTGCGGTCCACCACGCAATACTTATTCGGCTTGCCGGGGTTTTTCTCGCACAATACTTCGTACCCAAAATCATTGAGAACGTCAATATCTCCGTATAGCGTTCGTCTGTCGCACTCTATGCCCATAGCAGCAAGTTTGGACAGTATTTCCGTGGACTCTATGTAATGGTCTTCGTCCGAATCTTGACGCAGTATCTCAAGGATTTTTATGAGTTTTATTTTGTACGCTTTCTCTTGCTTCATCGACCGACTCCTATACCTCTCCCATTTTAGTTAACCATATTATAGCATAAATCTATACGAATGTAAAGAGCAAGGTGTACAAGTTAAGCGACACCATATTTTTGAGCGTTTCTCACGGTTTTGTTTCCTTGGTTCGAGGTTCAAGTCCTGCTGGACGGTGCTTATCGTCCGACAGACTTCAAGTGTGAAATTACGCTTTTTTGGGCATAAAAAAAGACCGGGCAACGGGTTCGCCGTTACTCAGTCTGATGATTTGCTATGAAATTGCTCAAAAAGGGGCGAAAATGCCCCTGAAAATGCAAAAATGATGGTCTATAAGAAAAGACTTATAGACCATCACATTTGGCTCCCCCTGTAAGATTTAAACTTACAACTTACATTTCCCGTCACTTTATAGATAATCACTACCAATATCCAAAATTTTATTTTCATCAAGATGTAAGGATTTTAACCACTCATTCTTTTCCTTTTGTAGTTTACGGTAGCTTTCACTACCGGGATCGCAGAAAGACATCAATAGATTATAGTGTTTCAGTTTGTTCCTTATTTTATCATTCGGATCGTCCTCGTCCGAACAAGGTTTGCGGTATTGAATATAGAAAAGCCCAAAACTCGCCCAGCTGTATGCTTTCAAGTTTTGCTTTGCCGCTCGTTTGCAATATCTACGCCAGCAAAGCCGTAAAGAAGACTGATGCTTACGCATCTGAAACTCTTCCCACTTAAAGTCAGGGATTAAATAACCTTTACCTTTTTTTACACGTTCGGGAAATAGTAAAATTCGAAGCTCTTCCTCGCTCATTCTTTGAATATCAGCAAATATAGTTTCGATTTTATTAAACCTATTTAAGACTTCCCACACAACAGTTCGAGAGCAACCGCAAAGCGTTGCAATTTGACTATTGTTGTTACCTTTTTGATAGTATTCGATAATTAACTTATATTTTACCATAAAAACACTCCATTTTATCGCCCTCTTTTACCTATATCCGTAGATACGGGAAAGTGTTCATTTTTATTGGCCACCCCCGATTTTGAGGTCTATTTTTCGGTTTTTGCAAGAAATGGAGGAGAAAAAAAGCAGTCGCTCTTTCTCAAGAATGACTGCTTTTTGCTTGTTTTAGTATAAAAGATTATATAAATTTGTTGGGGGTCAGGATATACCTTTAAAGAAGTTGGGGGT
>OLXB01000977.1_pt1 | contig 10856 bp, 13 predicted proteins | sample 1673681 | NCBI WGS metagenome assembly OLXB01 (sample SAMEA103958121, study PRJEB25191) | human gut metagenome
CGCTCGACAATCCGGACTAAGTGGCAGAAGAGGAGAAACTAAAGCGCGAAAATGCTTAAGGAAGAGAAAAGCGACCCCCGTAGGATTAGATGTCAGGGCTACTGCCCACCGTCCAACTCAACGTGCGAAACGCCCTACGCCCGTCGCTGATAGAAACATAGAAGAGTAGGGAAATCTTGTCAATCTTGCAAAACTCAAATGCGATTTTGAAACAAAGGGAGCAAGTGGTTATTCGACCAATCCCGCGAGTCACAAAACTTAACTCGCAGTTTCTCCGTCATCCTTACCAGCCGGTTACGCCCGACCTTGTTCCAAAACCCAAGTTTGAACGTGCTTTTCAGAACAAAAGAACTGGCAAGGAGAATATACCCCTCAAACCGGCGATTCATAACCAATTAATTCTAAATGACAAACAAATCGGAATTCCGATCTTGCTGAATCGGAATCCGATGTTTTTTTGGGGCATGAGAGTGCGAGCGAGAAGGCCAAATCGATTTGTCCGGAAAAGATTACCTTAAAATAGGAAGAGCAACGGCCCCGATCCGGAACGGGGAGGTGTAGGTCCGGATTGTGTAGCACTGCTTTTGCCGGATCCCTGAGTGGTGACATCCGTTGCATGATTCAACTTAAATCAGAGAAGGCCATACGACTACTGAAAGAAAAATCCACTTTAATTTCCGAAAGCCTGAGAGAAATAATCTGTAAGTTCATCTACCTTTATTTCCCCTGTAGCAACTTTTAAAATCGTTTCCTCCAAATCCGGCAAGGCTCTCGTCTTGATCCCGTTTTCTTTCAAGAAAACATATGTTGCGTTGATTGCAGTGCGTTTGTTTCCGTCAAGGAAGACACGGCCTCGTGCAATTGCAATGCAGTACATGGCTGCTAAGGCAAAAACATTATCGACACCTTCATAGTATTCGTAATTGCGAACACGTTCAATGAGAACTTGAACTTTTAACGGATCAGGTACACCCGACAATCCTCCGTAACGAAGAATACATTCGTCGTGACCGACAATAAGTTGGCGAGCGGTTAAATGATGCTTCATTTATCGCGCATTGCTCTGTTAAATTCATCGAGTTCGTCAAAAACAGAGTTAAATTCACTCCGGTATTTGTCCTCTAAAAGTTTTTCATAAGCAGTCTGCGAAATTAGCATAGCGGCACCTCGGCCACGAACACTAATGCTGATTGGATCTGCGTTTGGTTTGGAAACGTTTGTAACGAGTTGAGATAAGCTTTTTCGAGCTTCCGAAAGGGAAACTGTAGTTACGTTCATATTCGCTCCGTGACTGATTTGCTGTACAACTAATTGTACATCTTACAACAAATTGCCCAACATTCTTTTGCGTGCAAAATCCATCCCTTTTCGCGGAGATCTCTCCTGATGATAGGGCGTTGCATTAAAAATTCAGTTTTGTGGCAGAGTGTTGGTTGACAATTGGCATTGATATTCTCCTGACGATGATTTTTGCTTAGCGGTCGACGCAAACTTGCCCACAGCCTGTCCGGCCTACGGCCCACTATTGAGGGTGAGCGGCCGGACGTCCCGTGGACAAGTCTGCCGTTCCGCAAGAAATACAACCCCTCCAAATGGGGGATGTTCATTTTTACCGGTTCACTAACCGCGTCCGCAAAAACTCCTTGGCTTACTTTTATCCGCCAAAATGGCGCACTTCTATACGTCCGCTAACAATTGATGACTGTTACGAAGGGCTCATCCTGAAAAAGTAAATAAGAATCGGCACTGTAAAAGTGTTTAAAAACACTCGTATAAGTATTTAAGAAACCCAAATACTTCTTTGTTTCTAAAAGAGAAATTCATTTCCGTCCCGGGCACCACGATGTGCAGTAAGATTCCGTAGCGACACTGAGCAAGCCTTGTTTTTTTCAAGACTTTTTATTTTTCCTCATAAAACTTGCCGCACTCTGCTGAAACAGAATCATTTACGGCCTTTTTCGCCTCCGTTTTACTGCTCGGTGTTTTTGACAAGATTCACACCATTCATTAAGGATTTTCAGCAAGGTCGGTGTCGAGTCTTTTTTCGAGTGCACGGCACTTCATAACCCAAAACCGTTTTCAATTTTCGGGACTGTACTGAACGTGTCACAACCGATGTACGGCCTTTTTTTTCGACCCCCTTGGATTCCGTCGTTCCTAAAATCGTTACCTTCATGCCAAAAACGAGCTAAATATCCGTATAGCACTCATGGTCTCGCTGTGCCAAAATAAGTAGGAGCGTGAGGTAACAATCGCAATTTCTTCCGTAAAAAGGAGAGAAGCATGAGAAGGATTCTCGTCGCAGTATTGACCCTTGCCACGGCTTGTGTCGCAATGGCTGGAGAATGGAATTTCATCACGACAACAGGGAAGGGTAAAGATGTCGAGGCGGTTGCCTATGACCGTGATGCCATTGTCACGTTGGATGAGGGAATCAACGTTTGGTTCGCGTGGGTTAATAGTAATCCTTCGTTAAAGCATGATTTATTGCTCATGTTGGCTCATGTTGACTGCAAACAGAAAAGACTTAAATTTCTCCAACTCACCACTTACTTTCGAGGCAAGCATTTGGAATCAATCCGTAAAGAAGATGCTTGGGATTACGCCATCCCAGGGACCTTGGGAGAAGCTTTGGTTGTTTTTCCTTGTAGAAAAATTGAAGCTGATGTAAATATCAAAACTGGTTCGCTCATGGAGCTGGTCAAAAAAGGGAAAGAGTTACTTAAGGAAGAAACATCTAAGAAAGAAACAAAACTGTAAGGACTATGCTGTTGCGGGCCTAAAAAGCAAACAATAATCTGGAAGGAAAGTGGAAATTCGCCCGAAAGCACCCTCTCGACACACGACATTAGCTTTCACTGAAAACAAAACAAAAATAGCGAATCAGACTGTGAACATCACGGCAACATAGACAATGGATGAGAGTAACCCCTCCGGCATTTTTTTCCTCCTTCTCCTAGTTGCCCTGTATTTTTTCTTTCGGCGACCAAGGGAAAAGCCTCTGCTTTCTTCCTCAGCTAAAAGCATCGGGGAAAGGGGAGAGACCCTCATTTATAGTGTCCTGAGGCCATTGGAAAAACACGGATTTAAGTTCCTCTCGAATCTTTACGTGCCGAGTGGAAATGACAGGCGAGAAACCACGGAAATTGACCTGGTGATGATCGGCCCCTGTGGTGTTTTTATAATTGAAAGTAAAAACTACTCAGGATGGATTTTCGGGAATGAGAGAAATCGCTACTGGACGCAGGTTCTCTACCATGAAAAGCATCGTTTCTATAACCCAATACGTCAAAATCACAGTCACATCCGATGGCTTAAAAAATACGTCGGGTACAAAACACCAGTCTATTCTCTAATTGTTTTCTCTGATCGTTGTACCTTCAAAGACATCACTTACGAGTCACCGGAAGTTTCAATCATTCACAGGAACGAGCTTAAAAATACTGTTTCTAGGATAATTCAAAACGCATCAATTCCATGGATTTCGGAAGAACAGGCGCAAGAAATATTCGTCAATCTTTCGCAATTCTTGAATGTACCTGACGTAACAAAACTCAAGCATATGAAAGAAGTCAAAAGCGAGCAAAATGCTTGAAACAGAGTGTATATCTATCTGAGAATGTAGCTCAAACGGGGTACAATCTCGTTAAGTGGCAAATTCTTCCAGAAGAGTGAATATCATGACTGCAACAGCATTTGTAAGAGCTCGGGTTAATGAAGAGCTAAAAAACGAAGCCTCCAAAGTGTTGGCCGGGATGGGATTAACTGTTTCCGACGTAGTGCGCATTGCTTTGACTAAGATTGCAAAAGAAAAAGCACTGCCTTTTGACATGAGCGTTCCCAACAGTCTTACAGCAGAAACACTCTCAAAGAGTGCGCATGGGAAGGATGTATTTCGTGCAAAGGATGCTGACGATTTGTTTAAGCAATTGGGTATCTGATGCGTAATTTGGAATACTCCGGGCAGTTTAAGCGCGATGTGAAGCAGGCACAGAAACGCGGTAAGGACATAGATAAACTCAAAGTTTTGTTGAGTCTGCTGATTGACGGAGACACTCTTCCTGCTGTGTATTTGGATCATCCGTTAAAGGGCGCATGGCGAGGGTATCGAGATGCCCATATCGAGCCTGATTGGTTGTTAATCTACAAAGTGACAAATGAATTGTTGCGCTTTGAGCGAACAGGGCGACATTCTGATTTGTTCGAAAACTGAAACCAACAAAAACCCCGGTCGATGCCGGGGCTTATTTTGTAGAGAAGGGGAGCAGTTAAAGCGCTTCCTTGAAGGCCTTACCCGGCTTGAACTTCGGAAGCTTCGCTGCCTTAATTTTGATGGTTTCGCCGGTCTGAGGATTGGGGTCGCGGACAACCGACAAATCCGCAATGTCACCGAGAATGGCCCCAACGACCGTACTGTTAGTTCATCCCAATTTCTCGGCAGTGACAAGCCTTACATTCGCCAGGACGGAAAACTATTCTGACAATTAATGGTGATTTCGTCGTAATCCGCAGTTATGGCTTTAGCAGCTTGCTCCGCTTGAGCGCAGTCGAGGAAGGCGCACTGCGCGTAGGTAATGGAAGAACCGATCCTAGCAGCCAAATGCCCTTTGCCGAGCAGAAGTTCCGCTCCTGACTTGTCGAGAGCAATCTTGGAACTTGCCTCCGTTTCAAGTTTCAACGCAAGGCGGTTTCCAAGATTGTCGCGCACTTGCATTGGAAGCACATCCTTGTCTGGGCGCTGCGCAATCAGAACAAGGAAAATACCGGCCGCTCTTACTTTTGTCGCAAGAATCGTCATTTTGGCCGTAAAATCGCGGTTGTAATCCTTGTCTCTCGTCCAGTCGGCAATTTCGTCGTGAAATAGCCACAGAATCGGCAGCATGCTTCTTTTGTGTCCACGGTTGTATTCAAACAGATCTTCAACGGACTCTTCTGCAAAAAGCTTATATCTGCGGTCCATTTCCGCTATAAGCTCATCCATAATCGACAGTGATTCGTTGCTCTCAGTTATAAACGGAGCAGCCCAGTGAGGAAGCTTCTTGAGCGACGCATAGTTAATGCCTTTTTTGGATCGATCATGTAGAGACGTGCCTGCGACGGAGTATTAGTCGCAGCAATGTCGAGAATCATCATGCGAATCAAAACTGATTTGCCGGATCCAGTTCCGCCAGCAACAAGTGTGTGAGGAGCGCCTTGACTGCTCATTGGGTCGAGATAAGAATCGTTCCGTTGAGTTCTTTCAGAGCAATCGCCAGTTGCGTATTAGATCCGTCCGGGTGCCTGTGTAGTTCGCGATTTTTACAGAGCGTCCACATCGGCACGGCTTCTCGAAGATTGCTTTCGATAAACACTCTGAACTCACCTGGAGCCGCCTCAGTGAAATCGGCGTCCAGATTCTGTGGGATTCTGTACTTCGGGCAGACCTTCAATTTCAGTTTTCATCCTCAACAACTGAAGCGGATTGTCTAAGTACGTCAATCAATGCCTCTGTCTCTTTAGGATCCGTAGCCCACGATGTCGCAATGCGTTCAATCACATGATCCGCATCGGTTCGTTCCCAAAAGCCCATGATCACCGACTGCTGCAGTTTTTCGGCCTCAGAGTTTGTTAGGAGTATAAAAATCTGATTCGTCGAGCCGCCGAAGAGGACCTTGTAGCCGTTTTTTATCAGCGCTTCCCGAACACGGTCTGCTTCTTTGTCCGCATGCCGGCCCATCGACATTCCGAGATCATCGGTAAAAAGCGCATCGAACTGTGCCCCGAGGACTTTGCTCTTGGCCATCAAGGCGCCGTATTGTTTAGTGAGCGTAAAGAAATGCGGTACCGTTCCCGCTTTCGGGAATACAACAGCCTCGCCGAAAAGAAGTCCGCACTTTGTGCCGCCTATGTAAAACGCATCACAAAGATGCGCAATATCGGCAAGCGTCACATCGTTGTCTTTTGCAGCGAGTCCGTAAAAAAGTCGCGCACCGTCCAAATAAAGAGCGGCGCCGTGCCGACGACAACATTCGGAAATCGCTGTGAGTTCTTCAAGGCGATAAAGTGTGCCGTATTCGGTAGGCTGCGTCACATACACAGCACCCGGCTGTGGTATGTGGTCGCGATTGCCGTCTTTCTCCCAAGCCTCGAACTCGGCATCAATTTGCTGCGCAGAAAGTTTCCCATCCTTTCCCGGCACTTCCACCACCTTGTGTCCGGAGGCTTCGATTGCTCCGGCCTCATGCGCAGCGATGTGCCCGGTCTTAGCCGCAATCACGGACTGCCAGGGCTTTAATAACGTGCTGAGCACGACTTTATTGACCTGAGTGCCGCCTGAAAGAAAGTAGATTTCCGCTTCACTTGCCCCACAGGCTTGACGGATTTTTGTTCGGGCTGCGTCGCTGATCGCGTCACCGACGCCGTAACAACCGGTCTTTACGTAATTACACTTTTGTAAGGCCTCAAAAACCTTAGGGTGAGCGCCGTCCAAATAGTCGCAGGAAAAATTAAGCATCAGAGTATCTCCGATAAAAGATGCCGAGAAGTTTAGCAAGAGAGCGGAAAGGCGCACCGTCTTGGGCGGCACTGAGCCGTACGTAGCAAATCCAATTTTTTTCGAAAGAAAGATTCGAACGTCGGAGTATCCGAGAAGAGCCTTTTTCGGACGAAAGGACTTAAGAAGTGTGCATGCGTCTTTCGGTGACGGCTCAATCGCCTCATCTCTCGTGCTCTCTGTTAAGATGAACCTAAGGGGAATTAACCAAACTCTTCGGATGGTTTTTTCCCTTTAACGGGTGCTCAAAGGCAACCGAAAGTTTGAAAAAAGAGGCGTGGGGCATCATTTCAAGACTTCCTCAACCGCAGATGAAGATCACACGTAGACCGTTTGCGAAATAGCCATGTGCACTTTAAACGAAACCCGAGTTGAAGAATCGATTCTCCTATTGAAAATTTTGCGCCAAATTCCCTGTGAGCGCTGGATTTCCACAAGTGAAATTGCCCACGAGCTTGACGAGAGCGGTCTACATATCGCGCCTCGCCGGTTGCAACGCATCCTCAAGCGCATCACCTCGACCGATGAGTTTTCCGTTCAATGTGACATACGATCTAAACCGTACGGGTATCGGCGTCTTAAAACCCAATCGGATTTAGCCGAAACCCACTTGCGTCCCGAAGATGCGCTCGTGTTGCGCCTGTCGGAAGAAAGGCTCAAATACCTGTTGCCGAGTCCCGTGATGGCAAGCCTAAGGCCGCTTTTTGACAAAGCGCGCGAAATCATGAAGGAGGAACCCGCAAAGGCACCTTCTGCAGCATGGCTAAAAAAAGTGACCGTGGTTCCGGCGACCGTTCCGGTGATGCCGCCGCGTATTTTGCCGCGCATCTTTACCGTTGTAAGCCAAGCGCTTTGGAACAATACGAAAATAGTGCTTCGCTATAAAAATAGTAACGGCGGGGTAGTGAACGGAACAGTCTCTCCCCTCGGAATCGTGCAACAAGAAGAGCGCATTTACCTCGTTTGTATTTTCGACGGGTATACGGATATCCGTCACTTAGCACTGCACCGGATTGATACAGCCAAAGAAACGACATTTCCCGTTCAAAGACCGAAAGACTTTTCTTTGGATGCCTACGTTGCCTCGCGTCACTTTAACTTCAGTAACGGGCGCAAAGTCCGACTTTCCTTTGAGTCTGATAATGCGTACCTGAAGCAATATCTAACGGAAACTCCCTTTAACTCGTCACAAAAAATGCATGACGGCGAGAAAGGGCATTTTGCGCTCGAAGTCGTTTTAGACGACACAACGCTGATTGATGCGTGGATTGCCGCCTGGGGAAGCGAGTGCTTTCAAAATCTTAAAAAGACCGACTTGGCAAAAAGCTAAGCCGGCTTGCACTCCTTACCCACAAATCCTCAGTTCACCTTGTTCTAATGCGTCACAAATTGACGCATGACAGTCTATGTTCCTTGCGTCAGTAATCCGTAAAAAAGGAATGTGAGATGTCGTGCGAATACTATATTCCCAATACCGAGGAATTGGATTATGTCGGAACAAAGGACCTCAAGGTTCAATCGCTGGACTTACTTTGGAGCCTTCGACTATTTGTCACCGGCCAAGGATGGCGTGTTGCAAGATATCTTGATCCGGAATCCGCTTTTCCGGGCTATGCCGCTCTCTCGAAAAGGCTCCAACCCCTCGTCAATCAACTGAAAGAAAGTGAAAGAGATGACTCTCTGAAAGATGTACTATGCTACCTTTATCAGGCCGGACTCATCAGTCACCGAGAGACAATCGAAACACCGCCCGAATTGACCGAGGCACTTAACGACTATGAAACTCGCCCGCGAAGCGACCCGGAACTTCTCTCGCCTTTTGCTGAAAATATCGACTTGCTCGCGAAAGTTTTCTTATTATCCGAAGACGAAAGACTCATCTCGATTTTCATGGCCCTTGTCGGTTATCGCGAGTGTATAAAAATTTTTGTGGGTACTCTGAAATAATCACGAAAAAAGGAGTACCCCATGAAACGAGAACCGGATCCGTTTGATAAATACGCCGAGCAACTGCTCGAGGACATGAAGAAATCAGGCCGAGAAATAAAAACCTCCGGTCAAGCAGAAGACATCATGGCACATATGCTGGGTCGTCTTCTGACGAAAATGCTCGAAGGAGAAATGACCCATCATCTGGGTTACGAAAAAGGCCAAGCCAGTTCCGGCGATAATGAGCGAAACGGGCACAGTTGCAAAACCGTGAAGTCGCCCAAACTAGGTGCTGTTCGAGTGAACATCCCTCGGGATCGTCGAGGACGCTTTCTGCCCCAAATTATCCCAAAACACAAGCGGCAACTTGATGGGTTTGATGAAAAGATCTTGGCTTTGTATGCCAGGGGATTGACGACACGGGAAATTCAAGGGTTTCTTCACGACGAATACGGGATGGAAACGAGCGCCGAGTTCATCAGCGACGTGACCGATGCGATTGTTCCCGAACTCCAAAATTGGCAGAACAGACCCTTGAGTCCTGTGTATTCGGTTGTCTTCTTTGATGCGATTCGAATCCGAGTGCGCGGGGAAAACGGCCTTGTTACGCCGAAGGCGGTTCATATTGCTCTAGGCGTCGATATGGACGGCAGGAAGGACGTTCTGGGGATGTGGATGGCCGAAACGGAAAGTGCTCGGTATTGGCTGAAGGTGTTTAATGAGATAAAGAATCGGGGAGTTGCCGACATTCTGATTGCGGTCACAGATGGATTAAAGGGGATGAAGGAGGCTCTTGAGGCCGCCTTTCCGAAGACGGTACTGCAGACGTGTATCGTTCACCTAATGCGCAACAGTTTGAAGATGGTCAGCCACAAAGATTACAAGGCCGTGACAGAGGCATTGAAGCCGATTTACCGGGCCGCCAATGCGCAGGCCGCTCGTCAGGTACTGGACGAATTTGCCCAAACAGAGTTAAGTCAAAAGTATCCGTATATTGTCCGGCAATGGCTTGAAGCCTGGGATCGAGTCATTCCATTCTTTGATTTCTCTGCGAATGTCAGGCGATTAATTTATTCGACCAATGCCATCGAGAGTTTGAATCGGGATTTGAGAAAAGTCGTTAAGATACGGGCATCTTTCCCAACAGAAATGGCAGCGATGAAGTTGCTGTATTTGGCTGTCAGAAAGATCGAAAAGCGATGGCTGAGGCCATCGACGTTTTGGAAGGCTGCTATGCGAGAGTTAGCGATTGAGTTCGGAGATCGAATTACACCCTACATCGATTAATTAAACCTGGAGCCGCCCACAAAAATTTCCACACTCCCGTTATCGCAATTCGATATTGCGTAATATTGTGGGTTTTTATGACACTTCCGAGGGATTACCGTTACTCTATCAAGTCATTTCGTGTGCCACAAAAATCCATGAAAGTCGTGTTTTCAACATTTTAAGCTCACAGAGAAGTCGAATTTTCCAGATTTATACAATCAGAGAGGATTCCCGTTGCAAAGGATGGTTTTATTGTAAGCACGGACTATCATTTTGTTCGCTCTTTGAAAGGCGATTGACCAAGAAAGACTTGCAAAATCTATTTTATTCCGAAGTCCAGCCTCCGGAACTAACTCTGGAAGACTATCGGCATATTCCGGAAGTCCGGGAGACCATCATTCCGTATTTAAAAAGCGCCCTTCTTACGAAACGGCACGGTGTGAATGTTCTTCTTTACGGCGCTCCCGGGACCGGGAAGACCCAACTGTCGCGTGTACTCGGGCAAGAGTTATCTGCTCAAGTCTTAGAGGTTACAAACCGCACGAAAATCGACGACGAGAAAGTCAGTCGCTTGCATTCCTGGGAAAATGCCAATGCTTCGGTCGATGACACGAATCCCGTCTTGTTTGTACTCGACGAAGCAGAAGATATCTTTCTTTCCGGAATGGAGTTTTACAAAGACTGCCCGATTCGGGAAAACAAGGCGGAGATCAACCATCTTTTGGAAACAAATCCCCATCCGACCTTGTGGCTGACAAACTCGTTAAACGGCATGGATAGGGCCATGATGCGGCGCTTTGATCTGGTGATGGAAATCACACTCCCGACAACCGAGCAACGCCGCGCCATCATCGACAAATGCGCCGGAGACTTGCTTTCCGAGTCGATGAAGGACCGCTTGGCGCGCACGCAAACGCTCTCGCCCGGTGTGATTTCGCGAAGCGTCTCGGTTCTCAAAGCCCTTAACAAACCGACGCAACCCGAGCGTGATGCGAAGATGCTCATTCTTATTAACGCGGCTTTGAAAGCTCAAAACTGCGGTCGCATTGCGGGCGCCTCGGCTCCGGTCGAAGCGGTGTACGACACGGCCTTTGTAAATACCGATACGGATTTGCAAGCCCTGGCT
>OLXB01000983.1_pt1 | contig 10811 bp, 9 predicted proteins | sample 1673681 | NCBI WGS metagenome assembly OLXB01 (sample SAMEA103958121, study PRJEB25191) | human gut metagenome
TTTAAATAAAAAATATCATTTATGAAGAAAATAGTATTTGTATTGTTCGGATGTTTGATCATCTTTCAAAGTTGTAGTAATGTGTTTTATAACCATGCTAATAAAACGGAAAAGGTTACTGTTAAGGTAAAGCCTTTTAAATAAAATAATTGTTTAATACAAAATCATACACTATGAAAATTGAAAAGATTTTTGGTTGTATTTTGAGTGCATGCATGATTGTAAGCTTGTTATCTTGCAATAGCGAAAATGAATTTATCGGTTCTGCACAAGAAACCATACCGGATGTTGAGGTTTCGACAATGGATATGTGGGTAAAAGAAACGAGAAGTGTTAGTGAGTACTTGAATATGCCAGTTCTTCATTTTAAAGATGAACAGGTGTATAGCGAGACGCTCCGGCAGCTTAAAAACATGACAGAAAATGAAAGATTTACTTATTTTCAGCAGTTGGGCTTTGAAGGGGCGTATATTTTATGGGAGCAGGCAGATAGGGAGCTCGATAAAATATTTGATATGGAAAGTGATGATTCTCACTTAATACAAGAGATGATAAATACGTACAAGGATAAATATTCAGATATTTTTTCTTTTAATACAGTTGACTTATTCGACGTTACCCCTTATTTTACATTCACTGATAATGATTTGTCCTTACTCGGTAATATAAAAGGTTACGTTGTAATCGGTAATAGTCTAAGAGGGCCTAAATATGATTATCCTACTTATGATTTGGATGAAGTTGTTTCAGCTACACGGGCAGCAGAGCCAACTCCGATTGAGCCAGGTTTTAAGGGATTTAAAGATGCTTCATTAACAATCAAGAATGGAAAATATAAAAGCACAATGACTATTGGGCGTATCGTTAATGGTAATTCTTTTGCTGTGGAATTTAAAACTAAAAAGAAACAACTTTTTTGGAAAAAGAGTGTTAAGGCCGGTTATTCGGCTATGTTAACAATGAAAAGCTCAAAGTTTAATTATAAGAATACAGTCTTTTGTCCTTATGGAAAAGAAGTTTCGATTTTAAATCTACCCATAGAACGAGTTGGAAATGTCTTTGATGCAGTTGTGGAAAACTTTAAATCTTCAAGGGGAGATGCAAAAGGAAACCAATCATTTCATAACATACGTGTAATATAGTCAACAGTAAAGATAGCAATATAATGAGCGTATATAAATCAAAGTTTCAGCCGATAATGGAGCGCTGGTCTCTGGTGTTAAAGATTGTCTTATTAACTACTGGACTTATGTTTCTATTAAGAACTTTTATGCTACAATCTTTGCAGGATCAAATCGCAAGCCTGTTATTGGGTATCATTCTTGTATCTATATACATATACATGCTGATAGTGATTCCTTCATTTATTTGTTTGGAAAAGGATCAACTCGTTATAAAAAGAGTGTTTGGTAAGAAATGTATTCCGTATTCTTGTATTAAGAACGCTTTTGTTTATGACGGTGTTCAAAATGATGTCCGTTATTTTGGAAGTAATGGCTTTTTGGGGTATATAGGTGTAATGGGGAGTACCCATTATGGGAAATATTATTCCTATGTAAAGAATCCCAATCAACAAATTTTTATATTAACAGAAAAAAAGAATTACCTCTTAAGCTGTGAGAACAGAGATATGTTTATAAAAGATTTGTTGATTCACTTATAATATGCTGAATATTAATATGGTCTGTTGGAAAATATAGTTATGATATTACTTGACGGGAAGAATATGTTTTTTATTCTTCCCGTTAGTTTTTTAGAGAACTAATAATTAATACCCCTTCTCTGCTATTAAGTAATTATATTTTCAATCCTTTTCGCTGCTTGTTTTCAACAGGTGTGTTTAGCCCTAACTTTTCTTTAATTTCCTGAAATTTCTTCCTGAACCAATCGAGTATGGGTACTCCGTCAATGCACAGCCTGAATTTTCCTTTCTCCTGCGGGTCCCTCTCCACTGTTGCCGTTGAGTGCTCCGTCCTGAACTTCTCCTTGTACTCCTTTGAATAGAGCCTTCCCTTGAACTCCACGGGTTGCAGGCTGACAATTCGTCTTGTCAGTTCTTCGGTGAAGCCCACTTCCCGGCATTGTTCTGCTATGGGTATCAGTTCCTTTACAATAGGAAAGTAGGTGTCTATCAGTTCCAGCCGATTGTCGTATTCTGCGATTTTCTGCCGGTAGCTCCGGTCAACTCTGTTTATCTCGCTGCTGTGACGGTTTTCCATTTTTGTCTGCTCCCTCTGTTCGGCTTGCACCTGCTTTTGCAGATTCACAATGTTCCGTTTCAAATTTTCATTCTCTGCTTCCAGCTTCTTAACTTTGCTGCCGCCGAAAAGTGAGCTCACCCCGTCCGCTATGGCTGTGGTGGCGTTCACCGCCGCTCCCTTCATTTTCTGCACGTTGATTTCCCCCTTTACCTGCTTCAGCTTTTTCATTGCTTCCTCTTCCAGCCCCAGCAGGTTTTCTATGTTCTCTTGCAGGCTGTCCTGCTGCTCCACCAGCTGCTTGTAGTATTGCATGGTGGAAATATGCCTTGCCAATGAGCCGTCCACGCCTCTCTGCAAGCCGTACTTGTTCATGGCTTGGGCATAAGTGTCCTGATAGTGTTTTAGCCTGTGCCTCGCCATTACATCATCTGCGCAGAGTCTCACGTCCTGCGGGTTCTTCTTTCTGTACTTTTTCTTCCCGTTCTGTTCTTCCTGTCCGGCTTTCCTTTGCTCTCCGGTCACTATCGGTATGACTGTGGCGTGTATGTGCGGTGTCTTCTCGTCCATATGCAGGACTGCCGATACGAGGTTCTGTTCCCCGTATGTTTCCCGGAGCCATTGCAGGCTGTCGTTGCACCAATCGTCAAGTCGTCCGTCCGCCTCTATTTGTTTCATGTCCCTGTTGCTTCCGGTGAGCAGTACCCGGATAGCCCTTACTTGGTTGGTACCTACCTTGCGTCTGATACCTGCCGTTTCCACCCGGTGTGCTATCGCCTGCGTGCGGTTTCTCACCCCTTCGGGAAACTGTACGAGCTCCCGGTTCAGGTGCGTGCGTGTTCTGTCCGCATTCTTCGGGTGAACGGTGCGCTCTATGTGTGCGGACATCCTGCTGTCCGTCCCTTTTGCCTTTTCCAGATGCAAAACTGCATATCCCATAACTGTCAATAATTTCAGGTTAATACTTCCCCTGCCTTGCCTTTATGCCGCATGGCAGACGGGGTTTCCAAAGGGGCGGCGCCCCTATGGCTCGTTGGGGCTTTTTTAGCAATGTGTGCATTGCGTAAAGAAAAAGCCCTAATGAGCTATGGCTTTTTTCAAAGCCTTCCGGTGGCTGTGCGGCTACATCCTGATCCCTTTGCCTTTCTTCTTCGGCTGCTCTGTCTGGCTTTGCCTTTTTTCCGCTTCCGGTTTCTCTTGCTGCCGTTGCGCCTGTCCTGACCTTTTATCCCGCAGGAAGTCGTTCAGATCGTTGTACCCTTCGTATATGTGCGATGCGTCCCGTATGCGCAGCCCGTACTCTTTTTGCAACTCCTGAACGGCCTCGATTCCCGCCTTGTCGTTGTCAAGGAAACAATGGATGCTTTCATAACCGCCCAGCGGTCGGATTGCTTTGGAAAGGTCGGAAGTCGAGTTCAGTACGATGTAGTCCTGCCCGTCAAGTTCGGGACGGTCGGGACACCTTTCCAGCCGCAGGGTGAGGAAAGAGAGGTAGTCCATGAATCCCTCGAAGATGTAGCATGCCTCCTTCGACTCCGATTGTCGTATATGGGTGATGTCCTTCGGTGCTATGCATCCCTTGAAATGCTTGTTGCGTATCTCGTATCCTCCCGAACGGTTGGGGAAGCCTATAGCATAGTATGGGGTTTCCCCGGTCAGATAGCGGACCTCCCTGCATTCTCTTTTTGCCAGTTCCGTATTTATTCCCCTTTGCCGCAGGTAGGTATACAGGGCGGGAGAGGAGAGCGGTACTACCTCCAACTGCCGGAAACTCGGCTTTGACAAGGGTTGCTTGCCAAAAGAGAAAGAGACCGGGCGCACGTTTTGTGCCTGCTCCCTTATCCTTTCCAAGAGGTAGGGCAGACTGTCGGATGCGTATAGCTCCTGTGCCAGTGCGATGATATTACCACCTTTGCCTGCGCCAAAATCATACCATAGGTTGCGTTCGGTGTTCACCTTGAAGGAGGGTTCCTGTTCGTCCCTGAACGGTGAGTTGTACCATAGACTACCACCCTGTTGCCTTACCGGACTGTATCCAAGACTGTGCAGATATTCCTCTATGCGTATCTGCTTCGCTTCATTCATATTCATCATATTTCTGTTTTAAGTAGATATTGTTTTTGGGTTTTTCGCCCGTACCCTTTCATGTGTTACGGGCTGCATCCGCTTTACTTTATTTTGCTATATATATGCCCCCAGACTAAAGTAAAGCGGTTTCCGGTCTGTGCCGTCATGGTGGAGGCCTGGTATGAGACCATACCCTTTTCCGTACTGTCATACCGTTGTTCTTGTCAGGTGTGAATATTATTTTTTCTTTTCGCCCGTATCTTTTTGTATATTACGGGCTATATCCACTTTACTTTACTTCCGTATATATATGGTACGGGACTAAAGTAAAGTGGTTCCCATACAATACCGCTAATAGTGAAAATCGGGTTTGAAGGTGTATTTCCTGCCGTTCTCCTGTACTATCATCCGTTTGTTTTTCAGTACTGTAATGAGGTCTGTCAGCCTGTTTCCCCCAAGCATGACACCGACAGAGGCGTAGGTTTTCCTCAATTCTTCCGCAAGCTCCTTGTAGCCGTATTCATCTTTGAGTGTGAATGCCGCTTCCAGTGCGATGCGGTGCTGCTTCTCTGTGATGTCCTTGTAGGGGTCGAACTTCTCCTTTTTCCCTTTTCCCGGATCCTTGTGTTTGAACAGGTATTCGTCCAGCAGTTCGGGCAATGCCTCCCCGTTGATGCGGAATGCGAACGGTTCGAAGTTCATCGCCCTGATATGTGCTGCCTTGACCGTACTGATGTCGGGGTCCTTCTCGTCCTTCTCCACTTGCAGCACTGTTTCGGCCTTGTTGCTAAGCTCCGTTCCGATGTGTCCCCTTGCGTTCTCGTCCCCCTTGTTCTGATGCAGTATGGTGTGTATGTGTATGTGTCTTTCCCCCGTCCATGTCATCAGCAGGGAGATTATCTTCGTGGACTCGCTGGGGCTGTTGATGTCGTACACCATATCCCGTATTCCGTCAATGACTACCAGCCCTACATTTTCGGTGCGGTAAATGGCCTCCCTCACGATTGCTATTCGTTCCTCGGGCGTGTACTTCCTTAGGACAAGGAATTCAAGGTCTTTATGGTTCCTGCCTGTCGGCAGTCCCGCCATGCGCAATATTCTTTTTGCCACTTTCGCACAGTGGTAGGAACTTTGTTCGGTATCCACATAGAGTATTTTCCTCCTGTTTTCGGGCAGTTCCGCCGTGTAGCTTAGCACTGTCCCGTTTTTCAGTGCAGCCGCCACGATTGCGGAAACATTGAACGTTTTCTTGCTCTTTGCTTTTCCGATTGATGCGCTGAAGTTCCCCAGCGTGCCTATGACGGAACCGTGTACTTTCAGTATTTCGGGTGCCCTCTCGTAGTCTTCCGAAAGGTCGAGCCGTGAGGCTTGCCACAGTATCACCGCCGCTTCGGGCGTGACTTCTTTTCTTTCTCTGTACTCCATGTCCGTACCTCCTTATCTGCGTCCCCCGCTTTTGTGTCCTGCCAGTTCGAGTGCCATGTCCGCATCTACGATGATTTTGCGTCCTATCTGCGTAATGGCTCTGTCTATCTTCCCGCTTTTTTTGATGCGGTTTGCTGTGGGCATACTGCACCCGAACAGGCGTGCTATGCCGCCTATCCCGTACACGTATTTCTTTTCCGTATCGGCTGCGGGCTGTGCTGCTCTCGCTTCCCTTTCCTGCAGGGCGTGTCGGTTCAGTAATATGAATTCTTCTCCCGTCATCTGCCATACGGGCTTTGATAAAAGTTCTCTGATTTCCATGTTGGAATGAATTTAACGTTTGTACTGTAAGCCCTGCGCACGGGCTTTTTTTGTTTCGTTCGAACAGTGCAAAGTTAATCCCGGATACGGGTGGTAAGGATGTGGATAGCGTGAATGGAGTATCACGCTATCTCACTAAATATCAGAAGATAATAAAAAATGGTGAAAAATATTTCGGGTGGTAAAAGTGGTTGTTTCGTGGAATGTCGTGGCGTATCGCTAACTATCGGAATATTGACTGCATTTCCTTCGCAAATATCTGATTGCTGTCACTGGGTAAATCGGTCCGGGGTACGGGTGCCTTGTATTTGGACTTGTAATATTTTATATCTATCTCCAGCAGTTTCATGATTTCCTCCTTCCATTTTTCTCTGTCGGGTTTGGAAAGTGTTTCTCCCATGAGAAATATCAGGTAGCATACACGTGCCTTTTCATCCTTTCTCACCTTTAATCTGCTCGCGCACGGTTGCAAGTTCATGTTGGCGTAGAAGTCCAGTTCATTGATCTCCTCGAACTGCTCTCCGTTGCATGTCTCGTGAATGGCCGACAGGAGTTTCATGGGGAAATAGACCGGGCTTTTTTTTGATATGGTGTCGGATGCGGAACTTTCTTTTTCTTCCTCTCCTTTTTTCTTTTGGCCGGTCATGTATTTATCAAGAATTGCCAGCAGCGATCCGTCCAGCCTGTATATGTCTCCGCAGCGGTTTTTCAGGTATTGCAGGGCTTCCCGCCTTGCCTGTTTCTTCTTTGCATATAGTTCATCCAGTTTGGCTTTCTCCCTGTCGTATTCCTGCTTGCACCGTTCGTACCTCTTTTCCAAAAGCTCCTCTTCCTGACGGTCGTGTTCCCTGAAACCGACTGCCTCCAAAGAGCCGTTAGCTTCCATAAGTTCCCGGTAATATTCGTTTGTGATTTGCATTTGTCTTTCGATGTCCTGGTCATGACATCTTTCATGCTGCCGGCAGATATGTTCAATATCGAGACGGTCGAAAAACTCCTTGCAGGTATTATACATTGAGATATTGTTTTCAATCTCCCGTTTCAGGCTGTTCAGCAATATGGAAAAGTGCGTACCCTCCGTTTCAAGCATGAGGCTGATAAGTGCCTTTTCAAAGGTCTGTGTGTCTTCATACTCTTTGTAAAAGTCATGAATAAACTTCTGCTTCTCAAAAGAGAGGCCGTCACCGGATGTTATTTCCGTATATGTCTTGTTGAGTTTCCCGTAGCGGGGTATCATTGAGGTTATTCTTTCTTCCATGCTATTGTTGTGTTTACAGTTGGTTGAATTTGTTCATCGCATTGGCCTTGATGTCATCGGCAACGTCTATGTATGGTTTCATCGCCTTGTAGTCGCTGTGTCCCGTCCACTTCATCACCACTTGTGCGGGAATACCCAATGCCAAAGCGTTGCAGATGAATGTCCGTCTTCCGGCATGGGTTCCCAGCAGGGCGTATTTGGGTGTGACGGTGTCTATACGTTCATTTCCCTTGTAGTAAGTTTCCCTTACCGGGTCGTTGATTTCCGCAAGTTCCCCCAGTTCTTTCAAATAATCGTTCATCTTTTGGTTGCTGATGACCGGAAGTGCCTTGTGATCTTCAAAGTGTACGCTTTTGTATTTTTCCAGTATCGCCTTGCTGTGGTTGTTTAACTCTATGATAAGGCTGTCCGCTGTCTTTACGGTTGTCACTTCTATATGGTCGGGCTTGATGTCGCTCCGTTTGAGGTTGTACACGTCCGAATAGCGCAGCCCGCTGAAACAGCAGAACAGAAAAACGTCCCTTACCCGTTCGAGATACTGCTTGGTTTGGGGTATCTTGTAGTCTTTCAGTCTGTTCAGTTCCTCCCATGTGAGGAATATCACTTTTTTGGGTGTGTTTTTCAGCTTGGGCTTGAAGCTGTCATAAGCCATGTTCTGATTGTGCCCTTTCTTGAAACTCCACCGCAGGAACCATTTCAGGAAGGCTATCTGCTTGCCTATGGTGCTGTTGCGCATATCTTTCTTGTTACGCAGGAAGTCCACATAGTCATTCAGTCCGTTCTCGGTGAACGTATCAAAGGAAAGTTCATCCCTGAACTCTTTCAGGTGGTTCTTTACCGCAGCGAATTTTTCGTAGGTTGCGTCTGTCCAGTCGTTCTGTTTCCCGCATTCCCTTACAAACTCCTCGAACGCCTCCCAAAAGCTGATTTTAGGTCCTTCGGCTGTTTCCTGCTCTGTGACTGGTGCATCCTTCATCCTTGCATTGAAGCTGTCCTTTATCTGTGCGGGTGTGGGTAGTACGTTCTGTACTTCAAACTCTTTGAAGATGTTCTGTATCTCCGTATACTGTCTTAGCAGGTCTGCATTGATTTCGGATGCGCTTAGCTTCAGTTTGTTTGTGCATCCGTTCTTTACCCTTTGTTTGTCCGTATCCCATTTGGTAGCGTCGATGCGGTAGCCCGTTGTAAACTCTATACGCTGGCTTGCGAATATCACACGCATACGGATAGGCACATTCTCTGTGATTGGCACACCGTTTTTCTTCCGGCTTTCCAGTGCGAAAATGATGTTTCTTTTGATATTCATAATTGGGTGTGTTTGAAAATTGACACCCAAAAATACACCCAAGAAGTGAGATATGCAAAGATATTAAGAGATATTTTATTTTCTGTTTACTTTGTAATAACTTGGTAATTAACAAGATATTACGAGTTTGTGATATTGTTTGAAATGATAGGTGATAGAACCTGTCTCTCCGCTGGAAAGAATTGTAAAACAAAGAAAATCCCTGTAAATTAATACTTTACGGGGATTTTTTATTTTTTGATGTATAGTAAAAATAGGCATATCAAAGTATTCTTTCGGTGTACCTTATTACGGATCACCTGTAAAATATGGAGAGTGTTGCAAAGCTGTTTTCATTTCGCATCAGAAAGCATACTTTTGCATGGAACTATACATACGTATGTGCAGGGTTATATATGTGTACGTACAGTCTTATGCGTACATATGTGATATCCTCATGCCCAAAAAGTGTTTTTTAAAAGATCAAGAACTTTTCAAAAAAGAAGACGACCTTTTTAAAAAATAACAGGAACTTTTTTAAAAACGTCTTGATCTTTTTTATTGCTGCCAATACATCGTAAACCGTCATTCTGTGGAGGTACAAACTTTTCATGTGTACTTTTTGTGGGGAAAAAGCCTAAAATACCCTACTTTATATCAAGCCGAAACAATTTATAAAAAAAGAATATATAGCTGAAAACAAGGATGTTATGTAAAAATATGCTTCAAAACGTTGTGAGAGTATGAGAACATGAATAAGAGCAAGTATTTTTATCCTTACTAAGTATATGTTGAAAATTAGTTTATATCATAATTATTGCTTAACTTTGTGTAAACACATAGAGACACCATTCTATGGCAATAATCAAAGTTATACAATTGACAGACCAGCAACGCTTGCAATTAGAGGATGGCTTTCGCAATGGCAAAAGCCATGCATATCGTATGCGTTGCCGCGCAATCCTGCTGAAATCACAGGGTTTGAAATCGACAGAAGTAGGAGTACAGACAGAAATGACGCACATCTCCGTCAATTCGTGGGTCAAGCGCTTCGAGAGGGAAGGCGTCAAAGGCTTGGAAACCAAACCAGGACGTGGACGCAAACCGATAATGGACTGCTCCGACGAAGAATCAGTACGCCAAGCCATCGAACAGGACCGACAGAGTGTGAAGAAAGCCAAGGAAGCGTGGCAGCAGGCCTCCGGCAAGGAAGCGAGCGAAAGTACTTTCAGGGCTTTTTTATCCGCATTGGCGCGAGATATAGACGTATAAGAAAACGTCCCAAGGGTAAACCCTCGCCGCAGCTCTATGCGTACAAGAGCGAGAAGCTGCAAGAACTCGAAATACAGGCAAATGACGGGCTCATAGACCTTTACTTCGGCGATGAGAGCCACATCTGCACCGAAGGGTATGTACCTTACGGTTGGCAATTTCGCGGTGAGGATGTCTACATCCCTTCTCAACGAGGCTACAGGCTTAACATTTTCGGGATGATTGACCGCAACAACCGCTATGAGGGCTTCACCACAGATGAAAGCATCACAGCGGAGAAAGTGGCTGATTTCCTTGACAGATTGTCTATGATAATCACAAAAGACACCTTTGTGGTTCTTGACAATGCAAGCATCCATCGAGGAAGAATATTTGCAGAGCTCAGACCTGTATGGGAGAAACGCGGTCTTTTTCTCTTTTTCCTGCCGCCGTACAGTCCGCATCTGAATATTGCAGAGACTCTTTGGCGTATACTCAAGGGCAAATGGATCAGACCTGCGGATTATGTTTCCACAGATTCCCTGCTTTATGCCACAAACAGAGCATTGGCGGCACTCGGATCTGAACTGCATATTAATTTTGTACATGCGGCTTAGTATAATTTAATTTTTACGACTTACTTACCTCTTTTATTTATTACTTTTTGTTCAAATTACAAAGATAAAGCATTCAAATGCCAATCAAGCTTTTAAAACTTCCCATTGCTTAATGCACCACTCTAAAAGAATTGCAATAGCCTTCAAATCACTTTTCATATAATCTATCAGAAATTTCATACCAAGAAAATCCAAAAGAAATACCAAAGAATTGAACATTTTTTATGAAAAACAGCCCTTGACAGATTGGCAGATGCAGGCTATTTTTGCATTTTAACAATTATAACCCTTAAAACAAAAAAAATATTTACTTTGCAGTATGAAGTATCTATTATCAGAAGAGTAAAATCTTAATTAATAATCTGCTACTGCTTTAACCAACAAGTCCA
>OLXB01000990.1_pt1 | contig 10783 bp, 10 predicted proteins | sample 1673681 | NCBI WGS metagenome assembly OLXB01 (sample SAMEA103958121, study PRJEB25191) | human gut metagenome
CGGTCATGATCACTCGACTGGCAGCTTATCCTATGGTGCAATTAGGGGTGGTTCTGATTTTTGTCGTTGTCGCTATATTTGCTTTGCTTACGTCAAAGCGCGCAGAACAGAACAAGGTTTGGGTAGGCTTGTCGAAGGAAACTGCCCATCAGTTGGGGACGCCTATATCCAGTTTGATGGCCTGGACAGAAATATTGAAGGAGACATATCCTAAGGACGATCTAATTCCCGAGATGGACAAGGATGTGAAACGACTGCAACTGATAGCTGACCGTTTTTCTAAAATCGGTTCTCAGCCTGAGCTTGTGCCTTCCAGTTTGAATCAGATTATGGATCATGTATGTGACTATATGGACCGTCGTACTTCTCAGTCAATAAAGATAATGAAGGAAATGCCGGTTCACGATCTGATTGTTACCATTAATGACTCTTTGTTTGAATGGGTGATAGAAAACTTAGCCAAGAATGCTGTAGATGCGATGGGTGGAAAGGCCGGAGTCATCACGTTGCATGTTGAGGAGGAAGCAGGTAAGGCTGTTATCGAAGTTTCTGATACAGGAAAGGGTATAAAAAAGAAAGATATAGGTAATGTGTTTCGGCCAGGTTTTACTACCAAAAAGCGCGGATGGGGCTTAGGTTTGTCATTGGCCCGCCGAATAGTAGAAGAGTATCATCATGGTAAAATATGTGTAAAAAGTTCGGAAGTAGGCAAGGGAACCACTTTCAGAATTGAGTTAAAACTATAATAACTGCTTAATATACTCTATTTTAGAGATTTTTTGAGAAAAAAATTACTCTATATCAAAAAAAAATCGTAACTTTGCAGCCCGAAAACAATATGTAGATATTGTATATATGTGTAGCATAGAGCAATTTAGAATAGATTTGAAAGCCTTGCCTCAGGGCGTAAGTACTTATCAGTACAGGCTCAATGATGAATATTTTAAGGCGATAGACGCTCCTGATGTTGAGAGAGGCGAGTTGTCGTGCTGTCTTTCCGTAGATAGAACGGAAGACTTTTTCGAACTCAATTTTCATACAGAAGGAGTGATACACATACCTTGCGACATTTGTTTGGATGATATGGATCAGTCCATAGAGACCGATAACAGGTTAGTCGTAAAATTTGGAGAAGACTACTCAGAAGATGATGACCTCGTGACTGTGGCCGAGAACGAAGGAATACTCGATGTCTCGTGGTTCATTTACGAATTTATAGCCCTCAATATTCCCATCAAGCACGTGCATGCACCTGGAAAATGCAACCCTGCTATGATTGAAATGCTTCAACAGCATTCTGCCGCCCGAAGCGGTGAGGAGGATGAGGAAGTTGTAGATCCACGCTGGGCGGCACTCTTAAAACTAAAAAAGTAAAATTCAAAAATTTAAAATTAAAAAATTATGGCACATCCTAAAAGAAGACAGTCAAAGACACGTACACTCAAGAGAAGAACTCATGATAAGGCAGTAGCTCCTACATTGGCAGTTTGTCCTAACTGCGGTGCTTACTATGTATATCACACAGTATGCCCAACTTGCGGTTACTACAGAGGCAAGGTTGCAATTGTTAAGGAAGCAGCTGAATAATGGGTAAAATTAATGCTGTTATAACAGGTGTCGGTGGCTACGTGCCAGATTATATCCTCAACAACGAGGAGTTGTCGCGCATGGTAGATACCAACGATGAATGGATTACCACTCGAGTTGGTATCAAGGAACGCCGCATCCTGACAGAGGAAGGTCTTGGAACCAGTTATTTGGCCCGTAAGGCTGCCAAGGAATTGATTCAGAAGACTGGAGTGGATCCTGATACAATCGATGCACTGATTGTAACTACCACAACACCAGATTACAAATTCCCTTCAACAGCATCTATCGTATTGGGCAAGCTGGGTTTGAAAAATGCATTTGCGTTTGATTTCTCGGCTGCTTGTTGTGGTTTCTTGTATACACTTGATGTTGCTGCAAGCATGATTCAGAGTGGTCGTTACAAGAAAATTATTGTGATAGGCGCAGACAAGATGTCTTCATTGGTCGACTACACCGACCGTGCTACTTGCGTACTCTTCGGTGACGGAGCAGGCGCAGTGCTTGTGGAGGCAACTGAGGAGGAGAATGTAGGTGTTCAGAACTCATATCTTCGTACTGATGGCAAGGGCTTGCCTTTCCTTCATATGAAGGCTGGTGGTTCTGTTTGTCCTCCTTCACGTTTTACTGTTGATCATCGCATGCATTACCTCTATCAGGAGGGTCGTACTGTGTTCCGTTACGCAGTGACAGACATGAGCAACGATGTGTTGAAGATTTTGGAGATGAATAATCTTACAGCAGATGACGTGAATTGGATTATTCCACATGAGGCAAACCTCCGCATTATAGAGGCTGTTACCAAGCGTGCGGGTATTCCTTTGGAAAAAGTTGTTGTCAACATTGACCATTATGGCAATACCAGTGCTGCCACAATTCCTCTGGCACTTTGGGATGCTGAGAGCAAACTGAAAAAGGGGGATAATATTATCTTTACAGCATTCGGTGCAGGTTTTGTACATGGTGCTTCTTACTATAAGTGGGCTTACGATGGTGCTGCTTATGGTAAATAAGTTGAGATAAAGATATCCATATTTATATAAAAAACGCATCTTTCTTATATTATCATAAGGGATGCGTTTTTTTAGCTTAAAATCAATTAGCTTTAAAATCAAGTTATTATGCATAAAGCAGGTTTTGTAAACATCGTTGGAAATCCCAATGTTGGTAAAAGTACACTGATGAATCAGCTGGTGGGTGAGCGTATCAGTATAGCCACTTTCAAGGCTCAGACCACTCGTCATCGTATCATGGGAATCGTGAATACTGATGATATGCAGATTGTTTTTTCAGACACTCCAGGTGTCTTGAAGCCTAATTACAAGATGCAGGAGATGATGCTTGCTTTCTCGGAGAGTGCTTTGGCTGATGCTGATATTCTGCTTTATGTGACCGATGTCATTGAGAATCCAGAAAAGAACATGGACTTCTTAGACAAGGTTAAAAAGATGAGCATTCCTGTTCTCTTGCTTATAAACAAGATTGACGAGAGTGATCAGACTAAGTTGGGAGATATTGTCGAGAAATGGCATGCATTGTTGCCCAATGCCGAAATCCTTCCCATTTCTGCCAAGAACAAGTTTGGTACAGATATGCTCTTGAAACGTATCAAGGAGTTGTTGCCCGAATCGCCTGCTTTCTTTGATAAGGACCAGCTCACTGACAAGCCAGCCAGGTTCTTTGTGTCTGAGATTATCAGAGAGAAGATTTTACTGTATTATAGTAAGGAGATTCCTTATTCTGTAGAGGTGCGTGTGGAGCGTTTTAAGGAAGAGGATGACCGCATCCGCATCAATGCGGTCATTTATGTAGAACGTGATTCTCAAAAGGGTATTATCATTGGGCATCAGGGTGTTGCCCTGAAGAAGGTGAATATGGAATCGCGCAAGTCATTGGAGAAATTCTTCAATAAGAAGATATTTCTCGAGACCTTCGTCAAGGTTGACAAGGATTGGCGCAGCTCTCAGAAAGAACTTGATGCCTTTGGATATAATCCAGAGTAGAAGATTTCTGGTGATGTTTTGGTAGTCAATAATGAGAGGATTGGAAAATTTGAGATTTCAATACAGTCTATAAAATTTTCTTCATCTCGATTTCTTGATTAAAACAAATATCTTGAAAAAAGAATATCTTGCTTGCCCCTGAATGTAATTGAGGGGATGACTCTTGCCAAAAGGGTGAGGGCCGGAGCATGGTCAGCTTCGGGAAAGTATTAATTAGGATGCAGAGACCACATCCTGAAAGCCTCCTTAAGGAAGGAGAGAAATGACTATTATGGCAAATTTAGTAGCAATTGTAGGCCGTCCAAACGTGGGCAAGTCTACTTTATTTAATCGTTTGACTCAATCTCGTCGTGCTATTGTTAGCGATACAGCTGGCACTACTCGCGACCGTCAGTATGGCAAGTGTAGCTGGAATGGCAGAGAGTTCTCTGTTGTAGATACCGGTGGTTGGGTAGTGAAATCTGATGATATTTTCGAGGATGCTATCCGCAAGCAGGTATTGGTTGCAACAGAAGAGGCCGATTTGGTTCTCTTTCTTGTTGATGTGAATACAGGCCTTACAGATTGGGATGAGGACGTGGCTCTTATTTTGCGTCGTGCCAAATTGCCTGTTATCCTTGTTGCTAATAAGGTAGACAACAGTGCAGAATATTATGAAGCTGCCGAATTCTATAAGTTAGGTTTGGGCGACCCCCAGTGCATCAGTGCTGCTACAGGTGGAGGTACTGGTGACTTGCTCGACATGATATTGGATAAGTTGCAGGATAATCCTGAAGAAGCCATTGTGGAAGACATCCCTCGTTTCGCAGTGGTAGGTCGTCCTAATGCCGGCAAGAGCAGTATCATCAATGCCTTCATCGGTGAAGACAGAAATATTGTAACCGAAATCGCAGGAACAACCCGTGACAGTATCTATACCCGATACGATAAGTTTGGTTTCGACTTCTATTTGGTTGATACCGCTGGTATCCGTCGAAAGAATAAGGTGAGTGAAGACTTGGAGTTCTATTCTGTCATGCGCTCTATCCGTGCCATTGAGAACAGTGATGTGTGTATTCTGATGCTGGATGCTACCCGTGGTATAGAGACTCAGGATATGAATATCTTCCAGTTGATTCAGAAGAACAACAAGAGTTTGGTGGTTGTCGTCAACAAGTGGGACTTGGTTGAAAACAAAGACCAAAAGGTTATCACTACATTTGAGACAGCGATCCGCAACCGCATGGCTCCATTTGTAGATTTCCCTATTATCTTTGCATCGGCATTGACCAAACAGCGTATTTTTAAGGTGCTGGAAACTGCCAAGCAGGTTTATCAGAACCGCAAGGCTCACATCGGTACTTCCAAGCTGAACGAGGTGATGCTGCCTATCATCGAGGCTTACCCTCCACAGAGTGTGAAAGGCAAGTACATCAAGATCAAGTATTGCACTCAGTTGCCCAATACAACGATTCCTTCGTTTGTGTTCTATGCCAACTTGCCTCAGTATGTGAAGGAGAACTATCGCCGATTCTTGGAGAACAAGATACGTGAGAATTGGTCGCTTCATGGTTGTCCTATCAATATATTTATCCGTCAGAAGTAACGTTAGTATACGGGTTATAAACATCGTAGTCGGGGCTTATTAAAGCAGAAATATAATAATGAAGAAAATCTTGTTTTTCCTACTCAGTGTCATGTCGTTATTCTCTTGTAAGGAGAAAGCGCCGGATCCGGGCTATTATGCAGGAATAGCTGCCAAAGGCTATTACGATATGTTACTGGAAGGCAGATATGATGAATTTGTAGAAGGGCAGAATATGCCCCATCGTATTCCTGAAGGATATCGGCAGCAATTGGTTCTTAATGCCAAGATGTTCGTAGAGCAGCAGAAGAATGAGCATCGTGGAATGAAAGCCTTTCAGATTCTTGATGCCAAGGCTGATACGGCTCATCATTTAGCTGATGTCTATCTCTCTGTAACCTATGGCGACAGTACCAAGGAGCAGATAGTTGTGCCTATGGTAGAGGTGGAGAAAAAATGGAAAATGAGATAGATGAAGGTCGGTATTCATGGATAGTTCAATGAACGGTGTTTCTGTCTGGCTTCCGGATGAATACGGTTTTAAATATATATATTGACAGCTATAAAAACGCAAGTATTTTCATTGCATGATGAAAGTACTTGCGTTTGTTTATGAAGGATACTTGCATTGACCATTGAAGCTTGTCAGAGTTTAAAATAAGCGTTGATATGCTTATAGCAAATGTTTCGGTAATGCATTATGGAAAGCCTCATTATTGGGCTGTCTTTTCCTCTTCCATCTCAACTTTCTTTACTTTTCTGAACAGATCGGAAGCGAAGACCAGGTCGTTGAGCTTCTCGTTGGTAGAACTCATAACCTCGTCTTTATTGCCTTGCCATTCTTTTTGTCCTTTGTAGATGAAACATATATTTTCACCAATACCCATCACAGAGTTCATGTCGTGAGTATTGATGATGGTTGTCATGTTGTAGTCTTTCGTGATTCCCGACAGGAGTTCATCAATTACCAAAGAGGTCTTGGGGTCAAGTCCTGAGTTGGGTTCATCGCAAAACAGATATTTAGGGTTCATCACGATGGCTCTTGCTATGGCCACACGTTTCTGCATACCTCCTGATATTTCTCCAGGAAACTTTTCCTGTGCTTCAATCAGGTTTACTCTGTCAAGACATTCCTGAGCTCTCTTTACACGTTCTCTATAGTTCATAGATGAAAACATGTCGAGTGGAAACATTACATTCTCGAGTACCGACAAGGAGTCGAAGAGGGCTGCACTTTGGAATATCATGCCCATCTCGCGTCGCATGAAAATCTTTTCCTTCTTCGACATTTCCACAAAGTTTCGACCGTCGTATAGGACTTGTCCGCTTGTCGGGGTCAGCAGACCTACGAGGTTTTTCATCAAGACAGTCTTTCCTGAACCACTCTGTCCGATGATAAGATTGGTCTTTCCTGTCTCAAAAACCATATTTATTTTGTCGAGCACAGTCTTGTCGCCGAATGTTTTTGTCAAGTCTTTAACTTCTATCATAGTTTACGAAAGTATTTGTGTGAGGAAAACGTCAGAGAAAAGAATCAGTACGCTGGAACATACTACGGCATCAGTCGAAGCTTTTCCTACCTCGACCGATCCTCCTTCCACCGTATAGCCGAAGTAAGAGGAAACACTCGAGATGATAAATGCAAAGAAGAGGCTCTTCACGATACTCATCCATACAAACCACTGGTTGAAAGCATGCTGCAATCCCAAAGTCAGGTCGTCAGGCGAAAGAATATGTCCTATGAATGCTGTTCCGTAGGCACCGATGATACCCATCGCAGAGCTGAAGATGACAAGGAAAGGCATGATGGTAACCAGTCCTAAAATCTTTGGCAATACCAAGTAGCAAGCCGAATTGACGCCCATGATGTCGAGGGCGTCAATTTGCTGGGTAACGCGCATCGTGCCTAATTCTGATGCGATATTGGAGCCCACCTTTCCTGCCAATATCAAACACATGATACTGGAAGAGAACTCCAGGAGCATGATCTCGCGTGTGGTATAACCCGAAACCCATCGTGGCATCCATGGACTTTGGATATTGAGCTTCATCTGAATACAGATGACAGCACCGATAAAGAAAGATATCAGCAGGACGATTCCTATAGAGTCGACACCCAGTTGAGACATCTCCTTCACGTACTGCTTCAGAAACATACGCATGCGTTCAGGACGTGAGAACGACCTGCCCATGAGAATGAGATATTTACCGAAGGTGGTAAGCCATTTTGATATTAGCATGTCAATAATTCTTCGTTTTATGGTGCAAAAGTAACCAAAATCCTCTAAAAAACTGCAATATTCAGAATAGTTTTTGATTTTATAAGTGATATTTGCTCGTTTTTTAGTATTTTTGCACCAAAAATGTGGAGAATATATTCTCTCACCTTTCAAACATTGTATATATTATGGATGAAATTCAAAAAACTGCATCACAGGTGGATACCGACAAGCACATGGTTTTGCGAACCGAGGGCTTGGTAAAGCGCTATGGTAAGCGAACTGTTGCCAATGGAGTAACCATCAACGTAAAGCAAGGTGAGATCGTGGGTTTGCTCGGTCCTAATGGTGCTGGCAAGACCACCTCTTTCTATATGACGACAGGATTGGTAGTGCCCAATGCAGGTCATGTGTATTTGGACGATCAGGATATCACTGGTTATCCTGTGTACAAGCGTGCCCGTGCCGGAATAGGTTATTTGCCACAGGAAGCCAGCGTTTTTCGCAAGATGAGTGTGGAGGATAATATCTTGTCGGTTTTGGAGATGACAGGCAAGCCACGCGAGTACCAGATTGAGAAGCTGGAAAGCCTTATCAATGATTTCGATCTGCAGAAGGTACGCAAGAACTTGGGTGACCAGTTGTCGGGAGGTGAGCGCCGTAGGACGGAGATTGCCCGTTGTCTTGCCAACGATCCAAAGTTTATCATGCTCGATGAGCCTTTTGCCGGTGTCGACCCTATCCAGGTAGAAGAGATACAGAATATTGTCTGGCGCCTGAAATACCGCAATATTGGTATTCTTATCACCGACCATAATGTAGATGAGACGTTGGCTATTACCGACCGTGCCTATTTGCTCTTCGAAGGCCGTATTCTTTTCCAGGGCTCACCTGAGGAATTGGCAGAAAACAAGATCGTAAAAGAGAAATACCTCACTACTGGATTTGTGCTCAGAAAGAAAGATTTCCAGCTATCGGATGAGCAGAAAAGAGCCGAAGAAGGCAAGTAAGATGGTTAAAAAAACAAATTTTTCTTTTATATATTAGGTATATTCAACAAATATGAGTACTTTTGCAAGCCAATGTGAATAAAAGAGAAAATAATTAATAATATAAAAACAAAACATCAAGATGAAAATTTCATTTGAAAATCCTGACAAGATCAATGGTCTTTTGACTATCGTTGTCGAAGAAGAGGATTACAAGAATGATGTCGAGAAGACATTGAAGGACTATCGTAAGAAAGCTAATGTTCCTGGATTCCGTCCTGGTCAGGCTCCAATGGGAATGATCAAGCGTCAGTTTGGTCCTTCTGTTAAGATGGAAGCTGTCAACAAGATTATCGGCCAGCAGATCTACAAGTATGTTCAGGACAATAAGATCCAGATGCTTGGCGAGCCTCTTACTTCTGAGAAACAGGCTCCTGTTGATATCGAGAAGGACGGTCCTTACACCTTTATGTTTGACATAGCAGTGGCTCCTGAGATGAAGGTGTCTCTCACTGGTCGCGACAAGGTGGATTACTACAAAATCGTTGTTGACGACAAGACTATCGACCAGCAGGTAGATATGTTGGCATCTCGTTCTGGTAGCTATGAGAAGGCAGAGAACTACGAGGGCAATGATATGCTCAAGGGTGATTTGCGTGAGCTTGACGAGAATGGCAATACTAAGGAAGGCGGTATTACAGTTGAGAGCGCTGTCCTGATGCCAAGCTATATCAAGGTAGACGACCAGAAGAAGTTGTTTGATGGTGCCAAGTTGGGCGACATCATCACTTTCAATCCACGCAAGGCTTATCCAGACAATGATACTGAGGTTTCTCAGCTCTTGAAGATAGAGCGTGATGCTGTGAAGGACATGGAGTCTGAGTTCAGCTATCAGATTACCGAGATTCAGCGCTTCAAGAAGCACGAGGTAAACGAGGAGCTCTTCAAGCAGGTATTCGGTGAGGATACTGACGTGAAGGACGAGGCTGCTTTCCGTGCTAAGATAGCAGAGGGCCTGAACGAACAGCTCGTTAACGATTCTGACTTCAAGTTCCTTCTTGATGTTCGTGCTCACTGCGAGAAGAAGGTTGGCAAGTTGGAGTATCCAGACGCTTTGTTGAAACGCATCATGTTGGCCAACAACAAGGACAAGGGTGAGGACTTCGTAGAGAAGAACTACGAGAAGAGCATCAAGGAGTTGACTTGGCACCTCATCAAGGAGCAGCTCGTCAGCGCTCAGAATATCAAGATCGAGGATGCTGATATCAAGGAGACAGCCAAGGAGGCTGCTCGCGCACAGTTCGCTCAGTATGGTATGACCAATATTCCTGATGAGTATATTGAGAACTATGCTAACGAAATTCTCAAGAAGGGTGACAGCACCGAGGCGCTTGTTGACCGTGCAGTAGACCGTAAGTTGGCAGCCGCTCTTAAGGGCGTTGTTAAGCTCAACGAAAAGGAGATTTCTGTAGAGGATTTCAATAAGATGATGCAGGGCTAATATTTTTTTTGAAAAAAAACTTCAAATAAATACGAGGTTATCGACTTTTTTTATTATCTTTGTTCCACGGAACGAGAAATAGAGGTCGATAACCTCTCTTTTTGTCTTATTTTGAATAGAAAAAATGATAATATGAACGATTTTAGAAAGTATGCTACGCAGCATTTAGGTATGAGCGGAATGGTGCTTGACGATGTAGTGAAGGCACAGGCTCGTTATATGAATCCTTACATCTTGGAGGAACGTCAGTTGAATGTGACTCAGATGGATGTTTTCTCAAGATTGATGATGGACCGTGTGATCTTCTTGGGCACCGAGATTGATGACTATACAGCCAACACCCTGCAGGCTCAGTTGCTTTATCTTGACTCTGTAGACAGTGGCAAGGATATTTCTATTTATATCAACAGCCCTGGCGGAAGTGTTACGGCAGGTCTTGGCATATACGACACCATGCAGTTTATCTCCAGCGATGTGTCTACCATCTGTACTGGTATGGCAGCGTCTATGGGTGCCGTTCTTTTGGTGGCTGGTCAGGAAGGCAAGCGCTCAGCTTTGCCTCATAGTCGTGTGATGATTCATCAGCCACTGGGTGGCGTACAGGGTCAGGCTTCTGATATAGAGATCGAGGCCAAGGAGATTCAGAAATTCAAGAAAGAACTTTATACCATTATATCTAATCATTCACATACTCCATACGAGAAGGTGTGGGCAGACAGTGACCGTAACTATTGGATGACGGCAGAGGAAGCTTTGGCTTACGGTATGATCGACAAGGTTCTGGTTCGTAATAAATAATATTAATGTAAGGGGCTGCGTTAAAAGTCCCTTGTCCCTTGTATCGAATGCGGGAACAGGAGCTTTTAACGTACTCTCTTTAAAAAACAAATACGGAATGGCCAAAACAGGCGATAGCTGTA
>OLXB01001000.1_pt1 | contig 10680 bp, 11 predicted proteins | sample 1673681 | NCBI WGS metagenome assembly OLXB01 (sample SAMEA103958121, study PRJEB25191) | human gut metagenome
AAAAGAATGACAATATAAACTGCCCTATCGGCACAACGGGGAGAAAGAAGGTAAATATGGGTAGTAGCGATTATATAGGAATATTTATGGATTTTAATATATACAAAATAACCGAAACAAAGGAAGATAACAATATTGAGATAACATATATTGCAAACGAAATAGCCGGAAATTATCAATATGTTTCTAACTACTTAGATGTAATAATTTTAAAAATCATTAAAATGGAATATCTAAACAATCCCTTTTATACTGGACTATTGAACGATTTTATGAACAAAGTAAAAAGGGAAAAAAGAAGGGGGTTTTAACCCCCTCTTTTTAACTTTTGTTTTTTGATATTTCATTTTTTAATTCTGTAATAGCTTTTGTGTTTTCTTTGATTATTGTGTTGCTCTGATTATACATCAACAGAAACGCACATATTGGAAAACCTACATTACTTATCAACTGTATAAATGAATCCATATTTCCACCCCCTTTCCATATGTTTCATGTGAAACATTAGAAAATAGTCCCTTCAATCAATGCCTGTTTTATCATTTCTTTTTCTTCTTCTAAACAATGGAAATTATCAACTATAGGGGCGGTACAAGTTGTAAATCCCTTTAGTGTTCCAAGTTTTGTTGTAACATTTAATGGAAGTCCTTGTTCTTTCGGATAGTTCTTTGAAAAACTCGCTACTGGTCTTTCAATCAGTAAATATGGTCTTCGGTAACACATGAACGACATACCCGCATTGTATCCATTCGATTGTTCTATGGAAGGTTTTGCCCCGACTGCATCCGCAAGGTTTGATGCTATACCCGTTGCGCCTTCAATGTTTGACATAATTGTACCTTTATCTTTTTGGTTTGTTGTTATCATGTTCGATGCATTACTTGCTATTCCAACTGCGCCTCCTACAACACCCGAAATCATGCTTGCATAGTTAACACCCGTTATAGGCATATGCACACAACAATTACCGCCAAATGTGGCAACAACTGTATTTGTTAACTTACTTTTTGACGATGTGGCAATTACAAATGCAATACAACTTCCATCTATTATGTTAAAATGATATATTACACCCAATTTTCCCGATTGAAACCATTCCGGTTTTATATCAACAAATCCTATAAAAGGTAAATATAGTTTTGCCTTTGTTCCCTCATAGTCGAGAAAGTTTTGATAATATTCTGCAATTTCAAGTGTTCCACAGTTAAATTCCACATAATCACTTGTAACTTTTGCCGGATTAAAATTAAAAGTTTTGAAACCTACTTTTAACCCTGTATGTTCTATTGTGTTTGGTTTCACTGGTACAATGTGACAGTCAATAACATAGTTAACCAATCCGGCGTTCACATAACTTTCTGCAAAATCTCCAATAACTTCAAAGGTGTTTGCTAAGTTTTCTGCCACTGCTTCTATACCAGTTTGTGTTGATGGTGTCGGTATCTGAAAATCGGGGAAAAGTTCGTCTGCAAACCCTTGCAACTGACCCTTTGAAGGGTTATATACATTGATGAACCCCACTTCTGATACCCCCAAACTTGGAAGGGTTGGCAACCCAAAGGCATCGCTTGAATCATCAAACGAACCGCCACCATATCCACCGCCTGTGCTATAATTGCCATATTCATCGTCTTTTTCCTCAATTTCTGGTTCTCCAATATTCAAACTATCTAAAAATTCATTGAATGGTAAACCGATTGATGTATCTGTCCAACTTAATCTCTCTTTGTCTTGTGAAATTGAATATGTGTACACGCCACCGAATCGTAATATTGAACGCTCAAATGGTGAGTATCTTTCATGAAAAAAAGAACAACCGATTGCATCTCCAACACCTGTGTTATGAACTGGAGAATCGGCAGGTATTCGTATAACATCTTTATAACCAATACCATCTGAATCAAGACATTTTGATAATTCTCTCAAACTATAATTTTTTTGAGAAGCAAAAACATAAAATTTGTGTGCATTAGAACGATAAAAATGGCAATATGTCAAAAAACCGCTAGTAAAACGAATTTTCCAAATCATAATATCATCTATAGTTTCAAATTGTGTTTTACTTAACGAATTACCTTGTGAGAATTCTCTCATAAGCAACTGATAATCTTCGTTTTGAATTTTTCCGCTTCCGGCAATAACAACTGATGAACCCGCTTGTACACCAGCGGTTTTTGTTGTTTTGTTTTCTTTAAATAGCAAAATGTCTTTATTATTGGGGTCTAAAGTTCCTCGTAATGAAAACATTCCAGTGGTAGAGGTTGTTTTTTCGCAATCCACAATATTGACCGGAATAGCTCCAGTTAGCAACCCCTCGATTGAATTTATATAATATGATAATGGTGTCATAATTATACCTCCTTATCCGACTGTCATTAAAATAATACTGTCTTGATTGATTGCCTTTGGATACATTTTACAAACAATCTGCTCATATGCATAAACAGAATAATTGGAATCATGTAAATATCCGTTTTTCAAGTTCTCATTTCTTGCAACTGTACATGTTAACCCTTTTATACTTTCACGATGAGAATATCTCACATCCTCAAGAAGTTCATATACTACTTTTCGTCCTTTTTGTAAACTATGTTTTTCTACAAAATAGTATCTGTTTTTGTCTGAAAGATATACATAATTGCAATCCCTCATATTCCATGATCCATCATAATCTAAAATGATGGTAGGTCGTATAAATTCCGTTGCATCCTTGTAGAAAATGTTTACATTTTCTTTGATAATGTTTGTTAAATTTTTTTCTAACTTTCTTTTATCATCATTTATGATATATAAATTTGTGGTTGCCATATCTCCACCCCCCTTAATCATCTATGAAAAAATACATGGTTGCAAATTCCTTTAGATATTCTGTAATAACATTTCTTTTGCGTAATTCCAACTCACTTTCAATCATCTGCTGTGAAGTTGTAACACCGATGTTACCATGAATCCGTTTTTTGAAAATGTCAATATGTTCTTTTTCTGTCCGTATGTCTGTGCGTTCTCCCAGTGTTGTTGTAGTAGTTCTTGCCGATTCATCGGTCGTTACTTTATCAGCATCCGCAAAAGTGTTACTTTCATAACTCGTTACATCACTTGTTGTAGTTATTAGTCCTTTTCCTACTTCGGTTTTGTCGGTATTAGTGCCTTTTTTAAAGTTCTCCTCTTTTGCACCTATAGTAGTCGTTGTTTCTTCGTTGTTGTCATAGTTTTCAATCGGGTTATATGTTGTCTTCATTACATCCAACTGTGATTTTAAATTGCTCGCCATAAGCGTATTATAAGAATCAAATTTTTTCACAAGTGGATTTTTTTCATTGAGTGTGAATGATGAACAGAAAAAGAAGAAACTTCCAAAGAACTCATCAAAAAATTCCGCAACAAAGTTTCCATCTATCAGTTTTTCAGTGTCAATTTTACAATCCAACTCTGAAAAATCTGTAATTTCTGATAAACTTTCTGATACATTAAATCTTTCAATCATTCTTCTTCAACCCCTTCCTTTTCTGTCTCTTCAATATCTTCTTTATCTGTCGGTTCGCTTTTTTCATCGTCCGGAACTGTCGATGAATCATCAATTCGAGATTCATCGTTTTTTTCCAAATCTTCCACTTCTGCAAAAAGCCTGTCATACTCTTTCTTCCATACTTCCGATAACTCATAATCAATATCAACTCCAAAAACTTCTTTTATTTTTTCAAAACCTTTTTTTCTTTCAGATAAACGACTAAGCACTTCCACCCAAGAAGAAAATGCCCCATTTTTTATTTCTGCTTCGTTCTGTTGTGCAACTTTATCTGCCCCCTGTGAAGCCATACCATACATATTGATGAAATTTCTTTCAATATATGTCATAAAGGTCGATAAATATTGAATTTTGTCTGATTCTTGAAAATCTGTCAATTTGATTGAATTTATAGTTTGTTCCGAAGATGGTAAAATACGATTGCTTCTAACAATCATAGGTTTACCATCTTTTACTGAATCAATAGCCGTTTGTACTTCTGTCTGTTCCTGTTGGTTTGCTACACAAAAAACCTTGCTATATCGTGTACCTTGTACGGCACTTCTCATAGATGTCCATGTTTCACCCATGAGACTTGCATAACGCTCTACATTCATATCGGGCGTGTGATTTTCATTATTGAAAATAATAACAACTTCTTTTGATTTTCTCCAATCTGTAAATACTTTATTATGTCCGTTTAGGGTAGTACAGTTTGCATCTTTTCCCACTCCCATAAAATCAATAGTTCCGATAAATTCAACCGAAGAAAAAACAAGTTCGTTATTTAACTTCCATACCGCAACTTTACCAGTCAATAAAAGTAAAAGTTCAAACTCACATCTATCCCATTTTTCTTGGGTAAAAAGGTTATCCCCTTTACTATCAAACATAGAAACCAAAAAATTAGAAAGACGGTTTTCAAATGAAAATATATCTACAACCTTCTTTCCTTTTTCTTTCAAATTATTGTAAATTTCACTATATATCATTTATTTTCACTTCCTTTCAAAATAATGTTTCACATGAAACATATATTACAATGTTTCATGTGAAACAATTTAACAACTATGCCGGAGTGTAGTCATTCATAACAAAAACAATCGCATTAAGAGTGAGATTGTTCATGTATTTATCTCTGTGCTGATACTCATAGTGTGTTAGATTTTCGATATCGAAATGTTGACTACCAACACGATTGCTAATAATCGTGTGTGCGATTGCCCACTTATCACAGATAAAACCAACGATTCCATGAGTTTTGGTCGTTCCACTCTTCGACTTCACATCAATACCGCTGATAGCGTTCCATGATAAGTCATTGGCACTCTGCCACCAAGGAACGCTCTTATGGTTCGGAAGTTTAACATAATCATCATGGAAAGTATTAGCATAACCAATAGTTGTCATTTTTGTCTCAAATCGTTCCAAAATCTCACAAGCAATTCTATCCTTCGGTGTGAATCGTACCTTCTGCTCTGTATTAAATAGTGCGGTCTGTTTATAGAAATAACCAAGGTATTCGTCCATCTTAGCAGCGGCAAATACAAGGAAATCTCTGTTATTTAAAAGACTTTCTGCGGTTGTCGCTGTTGTAATACCCTTCTCTGCGACATATTCTGCTACAAGGTCTACAACATGCTTTCCTTTTGCTTCCGGATTCTTGCTATAAATAATTTTTTCAGAAATAAAGTTATTGCGGTTTTCATCACTCATGTTCTCCATGTGTTCGAGAATTTTATTCTCAACCATCATAAACAAGTATGAAACGAAACTTGCAAGCTCTGTCTCGTTATGAAAAGCGGTGTCCCACTGTTCTCCCGTCACTGTGATAGGTAACGCCCATGAAACTGTTTTTGTGTAAAGTTTGTTATCTACAACCGGAATATAAACAGTGTACTGTCCAACTTTTGATGTACCCGAAATAAAGTCACCCCATGCGGCGTTATCAATTACATCCGGTGCTTCCGCATGAATCATCTGTGTGATAGCTCCGAATTTTTCTGAATCTTCATAGTAGATATCGTTGTACTCGCTTCGGTAACTTGTGTCCGTGTACCATGTTTTTGCAATAACTCCGAGAAGTGCGCCTGTAAACTTCTCTCTGTCGTTCTCTCCGATAGCGTTCTCGCCAGTGTCTGTGAACGCTGATAAGTCGAGTTCCTCGGTTGTCGCTGTCTGTCCTGTGAATTGATCATAAGCCTTGTTCACAAGTGTTTTAATTTGTGTGTTTGTCAATTTTCCCATTTTCTTTCCCTCTTTCTTTTAAAAATATAGACACATGAACGATTTGTTCATATGTCTATATTACCATATTATTTTTCAAAAATCAATCAAAATCAGCGAAAACATCATACTTACTACCGAACTTATGGACGATGATTGCAACCGGATAAATTGCACCACTTTCTTCCATCTTTTTGATTTTACATTTAACCGAAATTTCTGCATCAATCAATCGCCCATCATCCAACCATTTCTGTAAACTATCAATTTCCTTTTCATCTGTCTTAACTGGTACATCATACAGTGATTTGAGATTGATAACATTACAAGAAGAATCTTTGATAAACTTCGGAAGCATTACCGCATTTTCATATGCTTCGGCAATCTTCTTTCTTGTATCAATATCAAAATCCTGTACATCGATTGTTAAACGATACATGTCACGATTGTCTTTCTTTGATGAACCAAATTTTGCAAAAGTTACTTTACCTTTTAAAATTACTGTTTCTGTTGTATTATTTTCCATATTTTTATACCTCGCTTTGATTATTTTTCATTTATACTATTTCATTTATACTATTTCATTTATATTCGCCTTTCGGCGGTGGTGGTCGGGTTGTTATCATTATTTTCTCCTTTCTCTGTACTAACTATATAATAGTATATAGTATATTATTATATCATTTTATCTACTTTTTTATAAAAATCTTATCTAAACTTTGAATCTTTGCAAAGTCGCACATAATTTTTGAAATCGTTTCCCACCTCGTTTGTTGAGTAGTATATGCGGTTCTGTTCTATATATTCTATAATAAGTGATAGCATTTTATCATCCCCAAATTTATAGAATCCGTTTTTATACTCGTTTTTATCGGATAGAGTAAATATTATATCATCTTCGAAAACCCGAGTTGCCCGTTTGACAAGTGCACAAGGCTCATCATTATGAGATCCTAGTTCAAGTGAGACAAACTCTGATGGGGCAACACGAATAAAGATTTTTTTGAACTGTAGAACAAAATCAAAATCCTTTGGAATATGCTGTACTTCTTCTACATTCCATTCCCCTATACCTGTGATTGCTGATAATTTCGGATTGTTAAATCCGAAGAAAAGACGATTCTGTTCTTTCTGTTCTTTCTGATTTTCTGGATTGATATAGTGAATTGAAAAGGTTGTTCCACCATCACTTTTACAATCAATCGTTTGTCCTTTTTTCAGCGTTCGAACCTGTTTATATATAGTCAGTTCTTCGAACCAAGGGGAATTTACATTCGTATTGTTAGCAAGCATAATAATCTTCCCGCTTTTTCTTTTACGAAAAACTGTTTTTATGGTATCTAAAAACATATAGCAAGCGTTTGTTGTGTAGTATCTGCTGATAAATTCGTCAAAGATAACAAAATCTCCAGTAGGTAAATTCAAACTTGATTTATATGTTTCGTGTTCCGTGATTGATATAAAATCAAGAAATGGCTCTGTTGCCTTGTCTGTCACATTTCCTTTATCATAATTACAAAAGTACAGCTTTCGCCAGTGATAATATACTCCTGTGTACTTTCCGTCCGTAATTTTTTTCAAGTAATATCCATCTTTGTATGAAAGTATAACTTTAAATAAATCCTGTACTATACTTGCTTTTATCATATCTGTATTTTCCCTAATATATACTATATGTGTTCCATATAGTTTGTTATACACAAGTCCTAAAAGCAAATAACAAGTTGTTTTTCCGACAGAACGCTGACTTAAATCTATGATATAACTGTTATTTTCGATTCTGTTAAAATCTATAAAATCAAATTCCTTCGGGATTTTCAATTTTTTATATTCCTTCGCAATTTTTGATAACTCGTATTTGATTCCATATTTTTCATTGTTTTCGATAAATTCCATTATACATCCTCTCCAATCTCATAATCTTCAAAAAGCAAGCTATCGCTTGCGGTTGATAATGTCTTTTCCGTGTTCAAAATAATGGCGCATGAATTTGTTATGTCGTTTTTTTCGATATACACACATCGTGTACCCCCGCAATCATGAAAAACTTTTCCATGTTTCAATTCGTCAATACTTCCTAACTCTTTTATACGAGTGTTTCTGTTTCTACCTTTTTTCTGTACTCCGGCTATTGTAACATGCATTTCTTCATCATCCGTTATATAAGCATAACATTTACTATGTAAAGTTCTGAATTTTGTAATAGTTTCCTTTTCATCATCGAAGCTATGATAATAATATTTATTGCTTCCGACAGTAACAAAATATCCTTTTTCTTCTGCTTCTGTTCTCCATTTTGTATTATTTTCTTCAATTCTATTCTCGATTTCCTTATTTGTCAAATAGAAAATACTGTCCGTGTCTGCATATAGAAAATTCTCTTTACCTACTAAGTAATACATTTCCATCAATTCATGTCTTGCGTGTGCTGTCGTGTAAACGCCCCACTGAAACGGCATGAAAGAATTTCTTGAATTGTAATACTTTTGTAATAATTCTGTAATTTGTTCGCCTGTTGCTATTTCTTTATGCCACTTTCCATCTAAGCCCATAGTAAAAATGTCTCGGACTATATCTGTTGCACTCATGCCATATATCCCGTTTAGACAGTTTTTGCTTTTCATTAAATTTATAGCGTTTTCCTCTGTTTCTTCTTCTTTGAATTTTTCCTTATATTCTGCTTTTTTCATAAACCAAAAATCCACGAAGTCGCAAAACCATTTTGGAAGATAACCCGACACACTACTATATGCCACATCAATATTATAGTAGTCAAATTTGTATTGCTTGCGTATAATATCCAAATCAAGTTCGGTTATCGATATTGTGAAAGTTCCATCACATTTTAGTATTCGCCCATTATCTTCAATAATATCAAGATGGGATATCCTTCCTTGTCTAACTATACAACTTTGTAAATATGGTAGGGATTCTTTTTTATCTTTCAATATAACATTTTCAAAAGTAACATCAATTATAACATTATGTGTTTTTGTTATCTTATCAATATCGGCAAAGGAAAGATTTTCTCCATATTTGTTGAATTTTCCAAGCGGAAATTTTTTTGTTCGTTGTTGCGATGGATAATGTGATGTAAAATCCCTGTGCCGAATATCTCCTTCTACTGTCTTTCCGACTATAAACCTATTTGCATGTGTGAGTGCGCCACTAAACGCACGCTTGCAAAGTTGGTATGTTTCCTTTGTTAGTTCTGTTTTATGAAAGTTTTTGTTATTTATTAAAAATTCACTTTTAAAAAATTTACGACCAGAACGCCGGACATATCCTGTTGAAGTTAACGGAAGTGTGGCGAGTGTATCTTTTTCAAGTTCCATTTCCTTCTCAACACATTCCTTTAAACAAATAACATCATACAACATATATTTCCAATCACTTTTTGAAAGTGTTGTGTACTGGTATCGTATTACATCATAGTCAATTTCACCTACTAACTTTTTATGCTTTGTATTCAAGTCGTTACACCACTTTGCAAGACTTCTGTTTGAAAGTTTTAATGTGCATCGAAATTCAAAACCTTTAATAGTAAAAGATATGAATTTATGGGTAGCGATGGCTAACATATCATAATTTTTTCCAAACTCTTCTATCAAAAAGTCTTTCAAATATTGCAAGTCATAAGAAAGATTTTGAATAAAAACAATAGTTTTTTGTTTTTCGTTTGTGTAGTATTCGCTGATTTTTTTCAGACATTCAACAAATTGCTGAGGGGTTCTTCCGTAAATGTATTCATTTTGATATGAAAAACACCATTGATAAATCCACCCTTTAGCATTTTTCATTTTGTCTGAATCATCATGATTCCAACTTGTTTCAGAATCAAAACAAATAAAATCCTTTGAATAATCAGAATACTTATTTTTTCTAATGAAAGTCGGTTGTTTTGGATTGAATTTATCAAATTTTTTTACATTATTCCAATCCATAATTATTTCTATCCCTTCTTTTTGTGATTATTGAACCCTTCAATTTTTGTTCGTATATTTTGCGGACTTAATGAGTATATATCTATCCCCATTTTTTCAAGTTCTTCCAGTGTTTCCATAACATTTTTTTCTCCATACTCTGTTACTAATAATTCCACTTCATCACTTCCAAGATTATCTTTTAATTTTTTTATGTTTGATAATTCCCAAAACTCGGAAAACTCGTTCACATCCATATCAATATTCTGTCCTTGTCTTTCTTTCTCTTTCTTCCATTTATCATATGCCTGTTTTCTGCGTTTTTTAATTTCTCCAACCTTTGATGAATTTGATTGTAAAAAATCTTCAATAACCCGTTGATGTTCTTTCAGTTCGGATTCTGACATTTTCGAAACATCTGTTCTGAATTTAATTTCCCCCTTTTTTGTATATGAAATATATTTTGAATCATCAAACCCCATCCTACGCACATTTTCATATGCACTTGTGTTTGTGAGGTTTGCTTTTTCGATAGCTCTTAGTCGTGTATTTGCTCTTTTTGCTTCGTTTGCGACTTTGGTGTACTGATAACTATAACTCCTTTTCATTCTTATCTTTCAACTCCTTTTTTGAAATTCCTAGCATACTACTTGAGTATGTTCTACTATATTTTGTTTTATCGAGTAATTCCATGAGTTCTAGTAAATCAATCTTATGATTGATACAAAACCAACGAAAAGCAATCCTACGCAAGTCTGTAAAACTAAACTCTTTTTCATTAAAAAGTGGTAATGGATTGACACGCTCTCCACTGAGTTTACAGATATAATCTATTATTGTTTCTCGTCTAAAATCATCAACATTCATTATTCATTCCCCCTATCTATAATGATTCCACTATTCTTAATAGAATGTAAGCTATACTACCGCAAGATATAAGTATTTCAAGTTCGTTTAAAAATTTTTTCATGTTTACCTTCTTTCTCCCCGTTGTGCCGATAGGGCAGTTTATATTGTCATTCTTTT
>OLXB01001002.1_pt1 | contig 10659 bp, 10 predicted proteins | sample 1673681 | NCBI WGS metagenome assembly OLXB01 (sample SAMEA103958121, study PRJEB25191) | human gut metagenome
ATGGTCAATCGGTATCATGGGACTCTCACCCCTCCGAGGATCGCTCCGAGCCGCCTTTCCGAAGAAAGACGGGAGTATCATTGTACCCTGCTCCTGCATCGTCGCAAGCAGTCGCCACTACATGATTTGCACAGCAAATCCGGCTGTTATAGCTCTCCGGAGGTCACTCGCTCCCTTGCGGGAGGTCTTGGCGTCGGAGGCTGTGTTGCTTCGCAGAAGCGTTTTTGACGGATTTTTATGTTCAAAATGATTGAGCCGCTCAGGCCTCTTGTTTAATGCATAACGCTTCGAAAGCGTTGGCACTAAGTGATAGGCATGTACATTTAGCTATTACTGTGATATAATAACTAAGACAATGAGCGACAACGCGTGAATTCAAAGAATTCTCTTGTGTTGCAATTGATGTTTTACTCAGCAGGGAGGGTTAGACGCTGATGAGAGTACTTTGAAAAAACAATGATGTTTCCGAGCAGTGTGTCGTACAAAGCAAGCATCAACCTTCGGCGATTTGGACGTCATAGCGCAGTATGCGTCAAAATAGTGCACGCTTACAAACATTATACTTGAAATGAACAAAGCATGGTACAGACATTAAAAGATACAATATGCTGAAAGGAAAAACGTTAGAATTGCACAATGAGAGTAATATGAGTTGATACTATTATCAATAAGTTCATCTTTGAACTTAATACTTGATGGTGCTAGTAATGCGTCGCTGATGCAGTTGCGAAGTCTAACTCGAATTGCATGTAGTATAATTAAAAAATACAAACAATTGATATATGAATGGTACTGGAGAAAATGACATGGCAGGATTAAATGAAATGTATAAAAAGAGTAAGAATGAATTCGATAACACAAACGGTAAGTCAAAAAAATGCAATGACATCTTTATATCATACCGCAATGACGGAGAGAGGAACAACTTTGCTGCGAGATTATTTGAAACGCTGAGTTCAAAAAACTATAGTGTATACTTTAATTCAAATGAACAGCATAGCGGCAGCTTTCCAGACAGACTAAAAGAAGCTATAGAAAAATGTATAGATTTTGTATTAATTGTATCGCATGGGTGCTTGGATGGATTGAAAACTAGACGAGAGACGGATTGGGTTAGGACAGAAGTTCTTTATGCGTATAAAATCGGAAAAAGAATAACACCGGTATATATTGGAAAAGCTGACGTTCCTAACTCTGATGTGTGGAAGGACTACCCGAATGAAATTCGATTTTTATTTTCTTTGCAATCAGTTTATTTACCGGAACGGTTTGAAATATCACCGATATCGGATTTGCTCTCTAAATTTGTGTCAAAACCATCAAAAGAAATATATAGAGATATTGCAAATAGCAACAAAGAATATGATTTACATAAAGATTTTATTGAAACATTAAAAAAAGCTGAAGCTGGCGATACGGAAGCAATGTTTGAGATTGGATGCATGTATTATCATGGTTTTGCTAACAAAAATGATTGTAACGGGAAAACAAATTATTCTGAAGCTGCAAAATGGTTCCAAAGAGCGGAAGAAAACAATACTTATTTGAGGCCTTACATTTATGCTTTGATTGGGAATCTCTATTATCGAGGGCAAATGCCATATGAAGAGCAATCTTTTAAAAAAGCAAGTCGAACGTCACACAGGAGCAGATGATGGGCTTTATGACGGTCGATGAGAGTACTTATGCGCCCATCAGTGGTTTTACTACCGTCGATCTTGGCTGTGAGCGCGGCAACAACGCTTATGATAACTTTGTTAAACAGGTTGCCGAGCTGCAAGGGGAGGAGTGGAACGCAAATTGCGGTGCCGCCGAAAACGTTGCGCAAAGCTTGGCGCGCGAAAAGCTCAAAAAGCAGATCGCCGCGCTGGAAAAGAAAATGAAAAGCGAAAAACAGCTGAATCGGCGCATGGAAATAAATGCGGAGCTGAAGAAGTTGAAAAAAGAATTGGAGGTTTTGTGATGGACGATAAATATACGCCTATTTCGCTGAACAGCCAGGTCAAACAGATGTTGGAAAAGATGAAATGTTTCGATGCTTCCAAAATGATACCGGTTTATTATCCCACATTCGAACACAAGGATGTGAACCGGCAGATACATTTTGAAGATACTGAAATAGAACCTTTTCTCCCCGATGGATATTTTGAGAAGACACTGGAATATCAGCAAAAGAGCCTGGAAGTGCTACAATCCATCAATGAAAACACTGCGAATCTTTATATAATGGTTGAGTTGATTAAACAGAGTAATGATAAGCAGGACGAACTGATTTCTTTGATGGCAGAGGTGCTTTCCCTTGCGAAAGCAAAAAGCAAAGAAGAAGCAGATACTCTGTTCAAGAAAATCATGAGCAAAATCAACGGCACTGTTGATAGCGTAGAATCGATGATAAAAATTGTAGGCTGGGCGACAACTGTATATAATATGGTTCTCCCATTACTATCATAATGGAGGAAAACAAATGAACAAGATGAAATTTGAAACCCCCGATTTAACATCGGAAAACATAGAAAAAATTGCCGCCCTATTTCCCAACTGCATCACGGAGATGCTGGACGAGGAACACAGCACGCCGGAGAAGAAGGTATACAAGCGGGCAATCAACTTTGAACTGCTGAAACAGATGCTTTCCCCGGACGTGGTGGACGGCGACGAGGCATACGAGTTCACATGGGTCGGCAAGAAGGCGGCAATCGTAGAAGCCAACAAGCCGATCCGCAAGACGCTGCGCCCGTGCGTGGCGGAGAGCAAGGATTGGGACACCACCGAAAACCTCTACATCGAGGGCGATAATCTGGAAGTCCTCAAGCTCTTGCAGGAAAGCTATCTCGGCAAGGTCAAGATGATCTATATCGACCCGCCGTACAACACCGGCAACGATTTTATCTATGCCGATGATTTTAAGATGGAGAGCGAAGAGTGGAAGGTTGAGAGCGGAGAGTGGAGTGAGGAAGGCGACCGCCTGTTCAAAAATACCGATTCCAACGGACGGTTTCATTCCGACTGGTGCAGCATGATTTATTCACGGCTGCTGCTGGCAAGAAATCTGCTGACGGACGATGGGGTTATCTTTATCAGTATTGATGACAATGAACAAGAAAATCTGAAGAAAATTGCAGATGAGCTATTTGGAGCGATTAACTTTGTTGCAGAATTGGTTTGGGAGAAGAAAAAGAAGGGCTCCTTTCTATCAAACTCAATTACAAACGTTAAAGAATATGTATTAGTGTATTGCAAATCAAATGCTTTGTTCGCAGGGTTAATAGGTGAGATCAATAGTAATACGGAAACTTATCCTTGCATTAACGCAGTGAATAAACGCGAAATAAGAACCATTCCTGCCGGAATTGAAAGTAAGTATAAGCAATCGGATTTTTTCATGTCAAAAGGTTCGGAAATTAGTGATACGACTATGAGCATTGTCTTACATTCCGATTTGGTTATTAAGAATGGTGTATTGGCGCAAGAACTCATTCTAGAGGGTAATTGGCGATATTCACAAGAGGCGATGCGTCAATATGCTGAGAAGAAAGAACTGTATATAACACGTGACCTTTATCTACGACGAATTGTTAACGATACACGATATAAGACTTTAAAAGATCTTTTGCCACGAGTTGGTGATGATTCCGATATATCACACAAAGCATCTGTTGATTTAGAAAATTTGAATAGTTCTGGCTGGGGCTCTAATGAAGATGCAGATGAGGAGTTGCGCCTTATTTTCGGAATTCAAAAGCTTCTTGATTATCCCAAACCTGTTCGTTTAATAGAAAAGCTCCTTGCTTCATATCGCAACGCAACAGACACAATTATTCTTGACTTCTTCTCCGGTTCTGCCACCACTGCCCATGCGGTCATGCAACTAAACGCTGAGGATGGCGGGCACCGCAAGTTCATCATGGTGCAGCTTCCTGAAAAGTGCGATGAAGCAAGCGAAGCCTACAAAGCAGGCTACAAAAATATCTGTGAAATCGGAAAAGAGAGAATCAGAAGAGCAGGAGAAAAAATTCTGAAAGAGCAGTTGGCAAATAACAACTCCACTCTTAACTCTCCAAACTCCAAACTCGACATCGGTTTCCGCGTGCTCAAGCTGGATTCCACCAACATGAAGGACGTTTATTACGCGCCCGGTGACTACGATCAGGACTTTCTCCATCAGCTGGAATCCAACATCAAGGATGACCGCACCGACCTCGACCTGCTGTTCGGCTGCCTGATCGATTGGGGTCTGCCGCTGTCCCTGCCCTACAAGTCCGAGCAGATCGACGGCTGCACCGTCCATACCTACAATGACGGCGAACTGATCGCCTGTTTTGACGCTAATGTCCCCGAAAGCGTGGTCAAGGAGATCGCCAAGCGTAAGCCGCTTCGCGCTGTCTTCCGCGATTCCGGCTTTGAATCCAGCCCGGAGAAGATCAACATGTTCGAGATTTTCAAGCTCTATATGCCGGAGGACGCGGGCGACATTTCCAAGTGCGTGAGGGTGATATAAGAGTGAAGTTTTGAGAGTGGAGAGTGTAGTTATGAGAGTTGAGAGTGAAGTTATGAGAGTTGAGAGTGTAGTTATGAGAGTTGAGAGTGGAGAGTGGAGTTATGGAAGCAGAAAACACTGCGAGGTATAAGAGCAAGAGATTTGCCGTTCGGATCGTTCGGCTATATCAATACTTATGCGAAGAAAAAAGAGAGTTCGTGCTTTCAAAACAGATTTTACGAAGCGGTACAAGCATTGGAGCAAATCTTGCGGAAGCGGAGTGCGCAATTAGTAAAAAGGACTTCCTTTCGAAGATTTATATCGCATTGAAGGAATGCTCAGAGACATTGTATTGGTTGGAATTACTGACTGAAACGGATTATTTGTCCGAACAGGAGTTTAAGTCGCTCAACGCCGATTGGACGAGTTGAGAAGAATGCTGTCTGCTACAACGAAAACAATTTCTTCCGCACAGCAAAAGTAACTTAACTCACAACTCTTCACACTCCACACTTCACCAACACCACACGGAGGAAATAACGAAATTATGAAGTTACAATTCAAACATCAAAAATTTCAAGCGGATGCGGCAAAAGCAGTCGTTGACGTCTTTGCCGGACAGCCGTACCTCACGCCTGCCTATATGATAGACAGAGGCTACGAGAAAATAGAGGCGGACGGTGTGAAATCTTCGCAGATAGCCATAAAAGAAGAAGAGGATTTTACCGGCTGGCGCAACGAGCGCATCGTGCCGGAGCTTTCCGACAAATTGATTTTAGAGCATCTGCAAAAGGTGCAGCGCACGAATCAGATAAAGCCATCTGACAAGCTGGAAGGTCGTTATAATCTGACGATTGAAATGGAAACCGGCGTTGGCAAGACCTATACCTACATCAAGACCATGTATGAGCTGAACAAGCACTATGGTTGGAGCAAATTCATTGTGGTCGTGCCGAGCATTGCTATCCGCGAGGGTGTTTATAAGTCCTTTCAGGTGACGCAGGATCATTTCGCAGAGGAATACGGCAAGAAGATCCGGTTCTTTATCTATAATTCTGCCCAGCTCACGGAAATTGACCGCTTTGCGTCGGACAGTGCCATAAACGTTATGATTATCAACTCTCAGGCGTTCAATGCCAAGGGTAAGGACGCGCGGCGTATTTACATGAAGCTGGACGAGTTCCGTTCCCGCCGCCCAATCGACATTATCGCAAAGACAAACCCGATTTTGATCATTGACGAGCCGCAGTCGGTCGAAGGAAAACAGACGAAGGAACGGCTGAAAGAGTTTTGTCCGCTGCTGACACTCCGCTACTCCGCGACTCACAAGGCGGACAGCATTTATAACATGGTCTATCGCCTTGACGCGATGGAAGCGTACAACAAGCAGTTGGTCAAGAAAATTGCCGTCAAGGGCATCACGGAGTCCGGCAGCACGGCAACCGAGGGCTTCGTCTATCTGGAAAGCATCAACGTCTCGAAGGAGAAGAACCCGACTGCTTCCATTCAGTTTGACTGCAAGGGTGCGAAGGGCATTCGCCAGAAGAACGTAACGGTGGGCATCGGCTACAATCTCTATGACAATTCCGGCAATCTTGACGAGTACAAGGAAGGCTTTGTGGTCAAGTCTATCGACGGACGCGACAACTCCGTAGAGTTCCTGAACGGTATCAAAATCTTTGCCGGAGATGTGATCGGTAAGGTCAGCGAAGACCAGCTCCGACGCATTCAGATCCGCGAAACGATTCTTTCTCACTTGGAGCGGGAGCGTCAGCTTTTCCATAAGGGCATCAAAGTTCTGTCGCTGTTCTTCATCGACGAGGTTGCAAAGTACAAGCAGTACGACGAGGCTGGGCATCCGTTCAACGGCATCTATGCGGATATGTTCGAGGAAGAATACAACGACATCATAGACTCTATGCAGTTGAGAGCCGGTGACGATGATTACATTCGTTATCTGGACGCAATTTCCGCCCACGATACCCATGCCGGTTACTTCTCCGTTGATAAAAAGGGCAAGATGACCGACAGTAAGCTCTCCGACAAAAAGGCGGGCACATCTGACGATATTGACGCCTATGACCTGATCATGAAGAACAAGGAACTGCTTCTGGATCGTGATCCGAAAAAATCCCCGGTGCGTTTCATTTTCTCGCACTCCGCACTGCGTGAAGGTTGGGATAACCCGAACGTGTTCCAGATTTGCACACTGAAACAGAGCAGCAGCGAGGTTCGCAAGCGGCAAGAGGTCGGTCGCGGTCTGCGCCTGTGTGTCAATCAGGACGGCGAACGCATGGACGCCAACGTGCTTGGAAATGATGTGCAGTCCATCAATGTTCTGACCGTTATCGCCAGTGAGAGCTATGACAGCTTTGCAAAGGGCTTGCAGACTGAGCTTGCCGATGCGGTTGCGGATCGCCCCGTGGCGGTTACTGCCGACCTCTTCAAGGACAAGGTCATTGTGGATGCCGGAGGCAACGAACAGGTTGTGGACGGCGATACAGCTCAGGCGATTTATTTTGATTTGATTGTCAACGGCTATATCGACAAGAAGGGCGTACTGACCGATAAATATTATGCCGACAAAGCAAACGGCGCGATTCAGGTTGCGGAGGAAGTGGCGGACAGCCGCGATTCTGTGATCAATATTCTTGATTCCGTCTATGACAGCCGCGCTATGCAGCCGGAGAATGCCCGCGACAAGAACGTCGAGCTGCAAGTTGATCCCGACAAGCTCGCCATGCCGGAGTTCAAAGCTCTCTGGAAACGTATCAGCCCGAAATCTGTGTATGTGGTTGATTTTGATACCGATGAGCTTGTAAACAAGGCGATTGCATCTATTAACAATAATCTTCATGTGCCGAAAATCTTTTTCAAAGTTGAAACCGGCGCGATGGATGAGATCAAGTCAAAGGACTCGCTTCTTGACGGAAGCGCATTCTCAAAGTCAAAGTCATCTACTTATGACAGCAGCAAGCAAATCCGCGTGGGCATCAGCGTGAAGTATGATCTGATCGGCAAGCTGGTCGGAGAGACAGGCTTGACGCGAAAGGCAGTCGTTGCAATTCTGACCGGCATTGAAAAATCCGTTTTTGAGCAGTTCAAGTTCAATCCGGAAGAGTTCATTATCAAAGCAGCCGCCCTGATCAATGATGAAAAGGCAACTGCAATTATCCAGCACATCACCTACAATGTGCTGGATGAACATTACGACACGGACATTTTTACCGAACCGACCATCAAGGGCAAGCTCGGCACAAATGCGATGAAAGCGCAGCGGCATCTATACGATCATATCGTGTATGATTCCACAAACGAGCGTGATTTTGCTGCCGATCTGGACACCAACACAGATGTTGCGGTTTATGTGAAGCTGCCGGACAGCTTCTATATCGCAACACCGGTAGGACACTATAATCCGGACTGGGCGATAGCTTTCTATGAAGGTACCGTCAAGCATATCTACTTTGTTGCTGAGACGAAAGGCTCTATGTCCTCCATGCAGCTCCGGCTCATTGAGGAATCGAAAATTCACTGCGCAAGAGAGCATTTCAAGGCGATCAGCAACGGAAATGTGGTTTATGATGTGGTGGATAGTTACCAAACTCTGCTGGAAAAGGTAATGAAATAAAAAAAGAGCATTGATTTCAAAAACAGCTCGGCCAACTTTTTTTGAGTTGCCAGGGTTTTTTGCAGCTGACGATGCCGCAGCTTCGTTAAAAAATGCGATTACGCCGCTTAAATATTGGCATCTTATTCTCAACGGAAAAAAACGAACAGCGAGGGTCGTGCTGAGTGCGGCAACTCCAACTATGACCCGAATCTGCAGCGTCGCAAGGGAGACGGCGCAGCAGACGGCATACATTGCCGGCTCTACGCCGGGGATGAATACAGGTCAAAACAAATTTTTTGTGTAGTAATATCTTTTTTCGGTGTACGGAGATTCCTCAAGGGTGAAAACCTCCTGATATCCATGCTTCTTGTAGAATATCGGAGCTTGAAAAGAAAAAGTATCCACAAAAGCATATTTGCAGCCGCGCTGCTTAGCTTCGCTTTCCGCGGCCTACAGTAACTTGCTTCCGATACCTTGCCCTCGAAGTTGTTCGCTGACAAAAAGGAATTGAACGCAAAGCCAATTTCCGAATATCTCTCCTGTCAATCCGGCCAGCTTTCTGCTGTTTTCGTCTTCAAAAAAGAGCCCTATCGGGATTTTTTGATTTTTCGCGATGAACAAGATTATATTCATTCAGCATCCTATGTATCTCATTGACATCGTGCTCGCTTACATCATCCGTTATTCTGAAATTCATATGCTTTTTCCTTCCTCGCGTAGTTTTATTAATAATTAAAACCTATGTATCCTGCCAATCAGAACCGTACATCTGTTTCTTTGCTTTAAAAAATCGGTTATACACGAAAGCAACAGCAACGTCGGTACTGTTTTTGAACGGATACATATTGGAACAGCAAGATGCTTATCGGCATAAATCACTTATCATGCCAGAGTGCTAAAACCCTGCCCGTATCATTATCTACCAAGATGTTTGCAACACCGCCCGTCATATTGGAACGCAATGTTCCCTGAACAAGCCAAATACCGTTTGCCTTATCATAGAATACTTGATAGGGTTTCTGCTTTTTTATACGTTCTCCATACTGGTTAATCCAAATTACTTCAACTTTTTTGAGAAGATCTATTGAATCGGATATGAACCCTAAATTATCTTCTGACGGAAATTTATCAATATAATATTGATAATCGCCCACATCAAACGCCTTAGTTTCCGGAAGCTTGTTTTTGCCAATCACAACAAATGTCCCTGCAATGAATGCCATGAAAAGAACAAACAGAAACATAAAAAACATCTTTCTTTTAAACATTGAAACTACCTCCTCGGATGGTTGGGATCAACTTGTTCGCAATTGAACCCGTTGTGTATGCATAGCGATTCTTTCCGAGCATGTTGCCGTAGGAATCGTATGCATAAGTGTAAGTTGAGTTCGCGGAATTGTTTTCTCCGTAGTACAGATTTTCGCGCACAAGCTGATTCATGGAATCATACTCGTAGGAGAATTTTTCATCCGCATTTTCGAACGTTGAACTTCCGCGCCAAATCTTGGTTATGTTGCCGTTGGCATCATAATCATAGTTATATTTCGCGTCCGAACCGTTGCGGTATGACCGGACGAGCGTTGTTGCTCCGTTAGTACCAGTCACATAGGAGAGTTGAATTTGTGAGACGGTTGCACTGCCGTTTTTTATACTGCGACCGACAAGTCTCCCGATTCCGTCATATTGGTTGCTGATTTTTGTGCCATTCGCAAGGGTTGCTGTAACGGGGCGGTTGTCTTTGTCGTAGGTATAGGAAACAGCCCAATCAAAGCCACCCACCGATTGCGTGAGCTTGGAAAGGTTGTTGTTTTTATCGTACTCATACTTGTAAGACGCACAGACGGCCGTGTATTCAAGACTGCCGGATGAACCGCCGGTGAAGCTCTTTTCGGTGCTTGTCATGCACCTGCCGGCATGGTCGTATTCAAAGAAGGTAGAGCGACGGGTTTTATAGTTGCGAAGCTCGTAAAGATTGCCTTCACCGTCATACACGAACTCGTAAACCTTTGACGGCGAAAGGCCTTCGGCTTCAATTTCGCTAATCGCCTCAATGCGGTCGATGCCGTCGTATGTATAGCTGAGCTTATAACCGTTGCCGTAAGTTACTGAAACAAGCCGGCCGAACGCGTCATAGGTGTTGGTCGAAAGCACCCTGTTTCCAACCGAGGTTGAAATCGTCCTGCCCCAGTCGTCATAGGTGAAGCTGTATGCAGTTTGAGGTCGGGTAATACCCGTCAGTTTGCCGTAATCATCATACGAATAGTCCACCGTGCTGTAGTTGCTGCCCGTGATAGCGGCAAGACGAAGCATTCCGGAGGCTGAGTAATACGTGTATTGACTCGTGTTTCCTTTTGCATCGGTTACTGCCGTCTGCAACCGTGTTGCTGTGTTATAGCTGTATCGAACGGTGTTTCCGCGAACATCAGTAACAGCGGAAGCGAGCGCCGAGGCCGCATTGAACGCTGTTGTTGACGAGGTTGAAAGCGAACCATCGGAAGATGCAACCGAAGTTTTTGTAACATTGCCGTTTGCATCGTAGACATTGGTTGTTTTCACACCGCCGGGGGTG
>OLXB01001008.1_pt1 | contig 10601 bp, 11 predicted proteins | sample 1673681 | NCBI WGS metagenome assembly OLXB01 (sample SAMEA103958121, study PRJEB25191) | human gut metagenome
GGGGTTGAGGTGCGGCGCGCCGGCCTCGGTGCCCAAAACTTAGACGTGACGGTACGTCTTTTCAGCGGGAACCCGACCCCGTTTATGCACTACGGATTTGCGATTTTCGGGGCCCTCTGGACGCTTCTTTTCGCAACAATTTTCGGGTTTTGCCGGCTCGCAAACCGCTTTTCTCGGAAAAGAGAAGCCTAAACGGCTAAAATCCTGTCCCGATTGTTCTTTAGCCCGCCGGTTTTTCCCACGGGCTCTTTCCCGTTGTCTCAAATGGGTCTTGAACTCACGAAAAGGAAATTATGATTACCTTTCAGGAAGTCATCCTGCGTCTGCAGGAGTATTGGAATCAGCAAGGTTGCGGGATTTTGCAGCCGATTGATATCGAAGTCGGAGCCATACGGCAACGTTTTTGCGGGCTTTAGGTCCGGAACCCTGGCGCGCCGCCTATGTGCAACCGAGCCGCCGTCCGAAGGATGCCCGGTACGGCGAAAACCCCAATCGATTGCATCAGCACCATCAGTTCCAGGTGGTTTTAAAGCCGGCTCCCGTCAATATTGTGGATTTGTATTTGGATTCACTTCGGGCTCTGGGAATCGATACGCTCGTCAATGACATTCGCTTTGTCGAAGACAACTGGGAAAACCCGACCCTCGGAGCTTGGGGTCTCGGGTGGGAAATCTGGATGAACGGCATGGAAGTGACGCAGTTTACGTACTTTCAGCAAGTGGGCGGTTTGGAATGTAAACCCATCACGGGCGAAATTACCTATGGGCTCGAACGCCTGACGATGTACCTACAAAACTGCGATAACGTGTTCGATTTGGTCTATACAAACTGGAAGGACGGCGCGGGTAATGCCAGAACGCTTACCTACGGGGACGTGTTCCACCAAAACGAAGTCGAACAGAGTATTTACAACTTTGAGGCAAGTGACCCTGTGAAACTTTTCGGGCAGTTCGACTACTTTGAAAGCGAAGCCAAGCGCCTCATGGATCTCAAACTTGCGCTTCCTGCCTATGAGATGGTTTTAAAGGCCGGCCACACATTTAATCTCTTGGATGCCCGTGGTGCGATTTCCGTTACCGAGCGTGCGGCCTACATTGCCCGCATCCGTGCCGTGAGCCGTGCCGTGGCTCAAAGTTACTATGAGTCGCGCGAACGGCTCGGTTTCCCGATGTTGAAAGCGAAATAAAAAGGGTGAAAAGAAATGACCAGTTTGCTTGTTGAATTTCAGACCGAAGAGTTGCCCCCGAAGGCACTCAAGAAGCTTTCAGCGGCGTTTGCCGAGGGTGTGTTTCACGGGCTGCGCGAAAAGCACTTTACGGGACCGGCCTCGGAGGTAACGCCCTTCGGATCGCCGCGCCGTATGGCCGTTCTCGTGACCGATGTGCTCGCTAAGTCCCCCGATGAGCCATTCCGTCAGAAACTTGTTCCTGTTCAGGTCGGGTTAAATTTCGACGGCGAGGCCACTCCCGCTTTAAGTAAGAAGATGGCCGCCTTGGAAATTTCCTGCCCCGTCTCCGAGCTATCGCACGTGACGGAAGGGAAAAACACCTATTTGTATTACGACGGTGTGCGCGCCGGAGTTCCTCTGGCCGAGGGCTTACAGAAGATTTTGGAAGAAACCGTCAAGGCGCTTCCCATCCCGAAAGTGATGAATTATCAATTGGCCGACGGCGTAACGACCGTGCAGTTCGTGCGCCCGGTCAAGCACCTGACGGCCCTCTATGGGGAAGACGTTGTCCCGGTGACGCTTTTCGGTCTTCATGCCGACCGCGTTACGTCCGGACATCGCTTCCACACCCAGGGACTCATTGCGATTGATAGAGCCGATGACTACGAAGAAACGCTTTTAACAAAAGGCAAAGTCATCGCGAACTACGAGCGTCGCCGTGCCGTTCTCGTTGACCTCCTTAAGAAGGAAGCGGCCAAGGACGGCGGGACGCTCATTGCGCCCGAAGCCTTAATCGATGAAACCAATTCCTTGACAGAGTGGCCCGTTATCTACACGTCGACATTTGAAGAAAAGTACCTTGCCGTTCCCGAAGAGTGCTTGATTCTGACGATGCAGACCAATCAGAAGTATTTCCCGATGCGCGATGCCGCCGGACACCTGATGAATCGCTTCTGCCTTGTCTCGCACATTGAGGCCAAAGACGGCGGTGAGGCGATTCGTTCCGGTAATGCGCGTGTCGTACGTGCCCGCCTTGCCGATGCCGAGTTCTTTTATAAGGAAGACTGCAAGGAAACTCTTGCTAGTCGCGTCGAGGGTCTTAAACACGTTGTCTACCACAACAAACTCGGCACGCAGGCCGATCGCGTCAAACGTGTGATGGAGCTTGCGGCCTCGGTTGCCGGAAAAATCGGCGCCGATGCAGAAAAAGCCAAGCGTGCGGCGTACCTGGCTAAGGCCGATTTGCGGACCCTGATGGTCGGGGAATTCCCGGAACTACAGGGTATCATGGGTGAGTACTACGCGAAAAACGACAAGGAAGACCCGGAGGTGGCGCTGGCCGTGCGCGAGCACTATGCGCCGCGCTTTGCCGGTGACGCCCTTCCGAGTACGCCCGTGTCGATGGCCGTTGCCATTGCCGACAAACTTGAGACCTTAACGGGTATGTTCGGTATCGGATTGCTGCCGACCGGTGATAAAGATCCCTTTGCGTTGCGTCGCCATGCGCTCGGCATTTTGCGCATGATTATCGAGCGCAATTTGGATCTAAGTTTGGAAGACCTCGTGAAAAGCGCCTTTGCCGTCGAGCTTTCCGTGCCCGGCGTTAAGGATGCGACCGACGCCCTCATGACGTTCTTTTTCGATCGCTTGCGGGTCATGCTTCGTGATGAAGAGTACTCGGCTCAGGAAGTCGATGCCGTTCTTGCCAAACACATCGTTAAACCCGCCGATTTCGTGCGTCGCATCGAAGCGGTTAAAAAGTTCATGATGCTTCCGGAAGCTCAGAGTTTATCGGATGCCAACAAGCGTATCGGCAACATCTTAAAGAAGGTCACGGGCGACATCCCCGTCACAGTGAGCGAGGAGTTACTCAAGGAGCCTGCCGAGCAGGAGCTTTATAAGGCCCTTTGCGAGCACGAACCCGTGGCACGCCTTTTGTATGAAAACGGCGGCTACGAAGGGATGCTCGCATCGCTTACGCCCTTAAAAGCCCCTGTTGATCGCTTCTTTGCCGATGTGATGGTCAATGCCGAAGACCCGGCTGTTCGAGCCAACCGTCAGGCCCTGTTAAAGCGCCTGAATGTGCTCATGAACAGTGTGGCCGAACTCTCGCATCTGGCTAACTAGGGGTCGTGTCGTATGCGCCTTTTGCGTTCGCTTCTTTATTACGCGCTCCTACTGATTGCAGCCGTGCCCGTCGGCATCGGCTGCCTTCTCACGTGGCCCGTAACAAGTGCCAAGTGGCGCTACGACGTGTTCGAGCGACCTTACATGCGCTTTGCCGTGCAGTGTGCACGAGTGATCTGCGGCCTAGAGTTTGAGGTGCGGGGTCTTGAGAACGTTCCTGTAGCCGGCGAGCGCGTCGTGATTTTTTGTAAGCACCAATCGGCTTGGGAAACGCTTTTTCTTCCGGCGTACATTCCCGGGTACATTGCCTACGTGTACAAGGAGTCGCTGCATTGGATTCCGTTTTTCGGCTGGGCAGCCAAGTCCATGCAAATGATTCCGATCGATCGCAAAAACGGGCGCCTGGCGTTCGAGCAAATTATGCACGGCGGTGCACGCCTTTTAAATACCGGTTGGTGGATCGGCATTTTCCCGGAAGGCACGCGAGTCGCGCCCGGGGCGACAAGCACCTTTAAGACAGGCGGCGCTCGATTTGCCGCTCGGCAAAAGGCGAAGGTGCTTCCGATTGCCGTCAATTCCGGGGAATTTTGGGCTAAAAACGCCCTGGAAAAGACACCGGGTAAGATTATTGTTTCCATCGGGCCGGCTATCGATACACAGGGTAGGGACTTTAACGAAGTCAATTATCTTGCGAGCACCTGGATTGAAGAAGAAGTGCGCCGCATCGGAAACCCGCGGTTTTATGACGCATCTCTCTCCTGAGCAACTTTCGCTATTTGACACGTCCGAAAATAAGGCGCCGACGACGTTCTCTTTTCGAAGCGAAGGCAAAGCAACTCTTACGCTTACGCCTCAAATTCCTTATGTTCTAAAACGTGTACGACGTCGCTCGGTCGGGCTACGCATCGGGCCGGCAGGCTTAGAAGTCTCGGCCCCTCGCTACGTCAGCCAAACGGAAATCGACCGCATCATTGCTCAAAAGCGCACCTGGATTGAAAAGAAACTTGCCGAGCGCGCCGCATGGCGTGAAAGGGAAGGGATCGGTGCAATGCGTTTTGAAAACGGAGGAATGATTCCGTATCGGGGCTCGCGCCTTCGCCTTGCCGTGCTCGGAGTGACCAAGACCGGGCTTCTTTCGGACGGAAAAACCCTGGCTCTTGCGCTTCCCCCGACAGCTGAAGTCAGTCGCATTCGCGAAGCCGCCCTGGCCTGGCTTGTCAGTCAGGCGCAAAGCGTCATCGGCGAGCGCATGACGTATTGGACGGCAAAAACGGGTCTTACGCCGCGCTCCTGGCGTCTTTCGAATACCCACGCAAGGTGGGGAAGTTGTTCAGCCGATCGCTCGATTCGCCTGTGCTGGCGCCTTATTTTTTTTACCGATGATGTAATCGATTACGTCGTCGTGCATGAACTTACGCACATCAAACACATGGACCACTCGACTCGGTTTTGGCAAGCCGTACAGGAAGTTCTTCCCGACTATGTGCGCTCTCGAGAAAAATTACTCGGGGTTCCGGCCGGCGAATTGGAGTTCTGATGGGGAAACCAAACATGAATACCCTGATTTAAAAGAATAAATTTTATTTCTTCCCGGATTCGCCGAGCTAAGCAGAATGTGGTAGAGTTCGGTAGAAAAGTGGGAAAAAGTGGTTTCCCTTTGCATCGTTTGCCTTCAATCCGCACAGAGGAATCGGACGTGTTCCAAGGAACATCGTTACTGACGCTTGATTCTCGCGGCCGTATCGGAATCCCCGCACGGCACCGCGAGGCTTTCAAGATTTCCGATGTGACGCTGACGCGCCACCCGGACGGCTGTGTGCTGTTGTATCCGCGAGCACTTTGGGAAGAAAAGAGGGCGGCGTTAACGGCCTTGCCGTATGCCTCGCGTGTCTTCCAAAGAATCGTTCTCGGTAGTGCCGTCGACCTGCAAATCGATGCCGTCGGTCGTATTTTGATTCCAAGTGAGTTAAGAACCTTGTGTGGTCTGACGCGCAAGGTCGCGCTTGTCGGTTTGGGCGACCACTTGGAAATTTGGGATAGCACGCGTCTTTTGGAACAAGAAAAGAGCGGGCTGGAAAAAGGATTCGGCGAGGCAGCCGAAAGTTTTCGATTTTAGGGGGCGACGATGAGCGTTTTAAGCGACTCAAAGGTGTCCCTGACACACGTGCCCGTTCTGGCGCGTGACGTTCCGGCGGCAATCGTGACGGCATTTATGTCGATGCGACATTCGGTCGGGGCGGTCACACGCGGCTCCTCCTGAATGCCTTAAGTCCGCAGGCGCGTCTTTTTGCTTTTGATCGCGACAAGGAAGCGGTAGCGTTTGCGAAAAACGTGGTCGACCCCCGTTTTACGATGATCGCTTCCCCCTTTTCCCGTATGAAAGAGGTGTTGTCGTCTTACGGAATTGAAAAAGTCGACGGCATCCTGATGGATTTGGGAATCAGTAGCCCGCAAATCGACGACCCGAGTCGCGGTTTTTCATTTCGCGCCGACGGACCCTTAGATATGCGCATGGATCAGGGGACCGGGCCGACAGCTTCCGAGTGGCTTATGGCTTCCGATGAGTCACGCATCCAAACCGTGCTCCGTGAGTACGGCGAGGAGCGGTATGCCAAAGCCATTGCCAAAGCAATTCTCAAAGCGCAGGAAGCAGGTCCGATTCGCACGACGGGCGCCCTCGCGCGCCTTGTGGAAAAGACCATCCCGAGAAGTCTGCGTGACGGGGCTCAGCACCCGGCTACACGGACGTTTCAGGCTATTCGGATTGCCGTAAACGATGAGTTCGGCGAGTTGCGCTGCGCGTTAAATGCCGCAGGAAGCTTACTTAACCCGAATGGTCGCTTGGTTGTTATTGCGTTTCACTCGCTTGAGGACAGAATCGTCAAGCGCTTTTTTGCGCCCGGCCTACACCCGCAAGTCGATTCTCGCCTCGTGCTTCCCGAGTGTGACCTTCCGCGTCCTCTTTGGCGTACGTGCAAGCGGATTTTGCCCGGTCGTGAGGAAATTCAAGAAAATATTTGCTCTCGGAGTGCCGTTTTGCGAGTGGGAACGCGCACCGATGAGCCGTGGCGTGAAGGAGAGAGTTATGCGCTTTAGCCTCACGCAAATTTCCGATCGCGTTTTGACCGTCGTTGCGGTGGCAAGCGGCGTTGTTTTTCTCCTGAGTTGCTTTGCGCTTGTTCGGATGCAATATGATGTACGCACGCTTACGGCGGAAAAAGAGCGGGCCGAGCGTGTGCATCACGCCCTGACGGACGAGGCAAGTCAACTTGCGCTTGATCTATCGAAAGCAGCGCTTCCTAAATACGTCATTGAACGGGCCGGTGCCCTCGGGTACGTTAATGCCGATGTCACCAATACGGTTATGATTCAGGTTCCCGCGTCCAAACTTAGCCACATTCGCCTTGAGGTGCACAAATGAAACGCGTGGACCTAACGTGGATATGGCACAAAGTGCGCGCGAAGGCGCTCGCAATCTTGCGCGCCGACAGTACGCCGCGTCGCAATGAAAGTTCGGGCATCGATTCGATGCTCGGCGTGCAGATTTCTCCGAAACGCAGCCGGCAGCTTTTTTGCCTGATGACGGTGGTCTTCGGAATCGTGATGTGCCGAGCGGCCTATTTGCAGTGCGGGATTCAGACCGAGTTTTTGCAGAAAAAAGGTGAGGAGCGTTACGCACGCACAATTCCCGTACCGGCGCAACGCGGACGGATTCTCGATCGAAACGGCATCGTACTTGCAAGTTCCATTCCTGCGAAAAGCATTTGGGCGATTCCCTCCGAGACGCTCGGAGCCGATAAGGGGCAGCTAAAGGAATTAGCCTCGCTCCTTGAGGTGCCGACCTCAACCCTGTTAGGTAAGCTCACAAGCAAAAAGGAAAGTACCTTCGTGTACCTAGCGCGAAAGGTGGACTTAGAAACCGCGCAAAAGATTGCCGACCTGCGCATTCCGGGGATTTACGACGAAGATGAATCTAAGCGCAACTACCCGGACGGCGAAGTCTCGGCGCATGTTGTCGGCTACACCGATACCGATAACCACGGGCGAGAGGGCGTGGAACTGGCGTGTGACGAGACGCTTTCCGGCCAAAAAGGCATGCGCTATGTGATTCGCGATCGCTTGGGTCAGCGTATCGACAGCGCGTGGCTTAAGGAAGCCACACGCGGACGCGACGTGGTGCTTTCAATTGACTCGCGCTTGCAATACATTGCCTACAAGGCCGTGCGCCGGGCTGTGGAAGATGCCCGTGCTAAGGCCGGGGCCGTTGTTGTGGCCGATGTGCACACGGGCGAAATCCTCGCGATGAATAACTGGCCGACCTATGACCCCAACCAGCGCAAAGATCTTCGGATTGAAAACGTGCGTAACCGCGTTCTAACCGATATGTTCGAGCCCGGAAGCACGATGAAGCCCTTTGCGATTGCCAAGGCCCTGGACTTGGGGATTGTTCGCCCCGATACACTCGTGGAAACCGGACCCGGGGTTCTCAATATCGGCGACAGGAGTATTTCCGATACACACAACTACGGCATGCTGACCGTAAGCCAAATTGTTTCCAAGTCATCCAATATCGGCACCTGCAAGATTGCACTCGAAATTAATAGCGAAGACCTGTGGGCTACGTACGATGCTTTAGGGTTCGGTAAGGTACCCAATGTGCATTTCCCCGGTGCCATTCGCGGAAAATTGCGCCGCGGCAATCTGTGGCGCCCTGTGGAAAAAGCCACGATTTCATACGGCTACGGGATTTCGGTCTCGCTCATGCAGCTGGTGCGGGCCTACACGGCCCTGGCGCGTAACGGGGACGTAATTGATTTGACCTTTAAAAAGAGTCCGCGGGAAGCCGTCGGGCAGCAGGTTTTCCGTCCGGAAGTTGCGCGTCAAATGCGGACTATGATGAGCAATACGGTTTTACAAGGCGGCACGGCCCAGCGTGTGAACGTTCAGGGCTACACGGTAGCCGGTAAGACCGGTACGGCTAATAAATTACGCGACGGTAAGTATGTCGATAAGCTTGCGGTCGGAAGCTTTATCGGCATGGCGCCTGCCAGTCACCCGCGCCTTATTGTGGCCGTGATGATTGATGAGCCGACACGCGGAAGCTATTTCGGCGGCACGGTTGCGGCGCCCGTCTTTAATGAAGTGATGGCCGGGGCGTTGCGCCTGATCGGTGTCAATCCCGATGCGCCGGACTACGTGGCGGGTCCCGGAATCTCAATTCGAGGGATTCGGCATGAAGGAAGTCTTTAAAGAACGATCGGCGGTCGAGCACTGGCTCCACGCACGATGCGGTGCGGGTGCCCATTTGCGGATTGATTCTCGCGATGTCGCCTCGGGCGACGTTTTTGTTGCATTAAAAGGTGAAAAAACCGATGGCCTGAGGTTTGTGCCCGTGGCCGCAGCACGCGGGGCTCGCGCGGTTTTAACCGAAGAGCGTCAGGTGCCTCTTGCTCCGAGTGAAATCGAAGTGATTGAAGTTAAAGACCTTCGAGGTCACTTAGGGACGATTGCCTCGGACTTTTACGGCAATCCGTCGGATACTCTTTACGGGACAGCCGTAACGGGAACGAACGGTAAGACGAGCATCAGCCATTGGTGTGCGGCGCTTTTAACCCGGCTTTCGATGCCGTGCGCAGCAATCGGAACCATCGGAACGTTTTTCCTCGGGTCTTCCTTTAAGGCGCCGGCCTTAACGACGCCCGATGCCGTGAGCACCCAAGGACTTTTGTATGATTTAAAGGAAGCAGGGGCCAAGGCTTTTGCGATTGAAGCAAGTTCCATCGGTCTTGTGCAGGGGCGCCTTTCGGGCGCGTCTTTTAAGACGGCGGTCTTTACGAACTTAACGCGCGATCACCTGGACTACCACAAGACCTTTGAGGCGTACGGGAAAGCCAAAGCCATCCTTTTTGATTGGCCGGATCTTGAAAACGCCGTTATCAATCTCGATGATGCTTTCGGTCGGTCGCTTGCGAAAAAAACGTGCGAAAGGACCGTGACGACAGTCGGGTACTGCATCGAAGGCGTCACACCGGAAAAGGACCTTACAGACCTTCCCGTCAAGCGCCTTGTTGCACGACGCGTTCGTTCGAGCGAATCGGGTATGTGCTTTGAAGTGCTTTGGGACGGGAAGTCCTATGACTTGCACGCGAGGGTTCTCGGGCTATTTAATGTCTATAACTTACTTGCGGTGGCCGGGGTTGCCCTGACAGCCGGTTTTGCCCCGGAAGCGGTTTTTGAAAATTTAGCTGCATTGCGTCCTCCGGCCGGGCGATTACAGGTCTTTACGCGCCCGGGGATGCCGCTTGCCGTTGTCGATTACTGCCACACGCCCGATGCGATTGAAAAAGCCCTGGCGGCGCTTCGTCCGACAGCGCGCGAGCGGGGCGGACGGTTGTGGATTCTTGTCGGCGCCGGCGGCGATCGCGATCACGGCAAACGCCCGGAGATGGGACGAATTGCCGAACAAAATGCCGATTGCGTGGTGGTCACAAGTGACAATCCGCGGTCGGAGAATCCGGCGCAAATTGCCGCCGATGTCTGTTCCGGGATGAAAAACCCGGCACCTGTCGTCATCCTCAATCGTCGTGAGGCGATTATTAAGACCTTTTGTCAGGCCCGCCCCGAGGACATTATCCTCGTTGCCGGTAAAGGGCACGAGGACTATCAGGAAATTGCCGGCGTCAAACACCACTTTAGCGATGCGGAAACCGTCCGAGAAGCGGCCAATGAGCGTTTCGTTCGAGAAAAATTAACGTCATAAAAGAGCCATGCACGAGCCAACGAATCAACACTGGACATTAAGCGACCTATGTGAGGCTCTTACGGGCAACCTTGTCGCCCTTAAGGGGAGCACGCGTCAAACGTTTTCTTCGATTACAACCGACAGTCGCACGGTTGCGAAAGGTGAGGTTTTCGTCGCACTCGTCGGTGAGAAATTCGATGGGCACGACTATGCGCTTGCCGCTGAAAAAGCCGGGGCCGGCGTTCTGGTTTTAAACCGCTCCGTGGGAGCTGCGTGTCCGGAAATGATTGTGAACGATACGGCCGAGGCGTACGGGAGCCTGGCACGATTCTGGAGGCGACGTCTATCGCTCCCCTTGATTGCCGTTGTCGGCTCAAACGGCAAAACCACGACAACGCAGATGACGGGGGCGATTCTTTCTTCCTACGCAGGCGAAGAGGCGTTTTGCACTCGCGGGAACCTAAATAACAACGTCGGCGTGCCGCGCATGCTCTTGGAATTAACCGAGAAAACCCGCATTGCCGTCATCGAGGCGGGCATGAATCACGCAGGCGAGATGGCGCA
>OLXB01001013.1_pt1 | contig 10575 bp, 9 predicted proteins | sample 1673681 | NCBI WGS metagenome assembly OLXB01 (sample SAMEA103958121, study PRJEB25191) | human gut metagenome
TGGCACTGATTACGTGCCAGTTTTGATTCCCAAACTCAAATTATTGGAACTCCCCGTATCTCTATCAAAAGCAAACCCGCAAGCACAACCGACAGATTCACAAGATGGCAATTCTTAAAGGCGGTTACCGCAAGCGTATTTGAGGTCTTTAACTTCCGCCTGTTTGACAAAGTGCGCTTCGGCGGAAATGTTGGTTTTGTGTTTGGAAGACGGACTTCGGGTTCATTTGCAGTACGAACTCTATTTGGAGAAAAACTTTCCGAGGGCGTTTCGTACAAAAAACTCTCCCTTTTGGAGAGGAGAACAACTTTTTTAACTCAACTCGTAAAGGAGGGCGCAATTCCTCCCGTGTCTAAAGACACAGGTTTCCTTGCGCGATTTCTATGATGCCTCGGCGGAAACCCGAACCGTCCCGGTCCGAGTTTTCGCCTAAAAACACCACGGAAAAAATCGGTCGCGGTCCTTCCAAGGATCGGGCGTTATGTCCATGCTGCGGACGATGCCGTTTTTATCAAACTGCGGCCATACGGCCATATCGAAATTCCCGCCGTCTTTGTACCGGTACATCCACGCGTGCTCTCCGACAAGCCGGAACTCGTACTTTTCCGCACACGGCCCCCAAAGGGCCCAAACGTCGGCCTCGGTGGACTGACCGATTTTCACGAGCGGGAAATACTTTTCCTGCAAACCCTGCTCCCGAGCAACCATCTTTTGGTTCTGATCGAAGAAAAGCCACCAGACCTGTTGTCCGAACGGTTGCGACGAGTACGTCCAACGCACCGTTCCGTCCGGCATCGGTGTCACGGTATCGGGCTTGCCTAATTGATTTTGAACGACCTCTTGCGATTGTCCGAGATCAATAAGTTGCGGATGCGAGCAGGCCGTTAAAACCACAGCACAAATCAGGGCTGCAAACAGGCGAACTTTTCTTTGGAACATTTTTACTTCTCCTTGAGCCGACAAGGCTATTTTACCGTCTCCGAATTCGTTATTTTTCTTTTCGCCCCTAACCGATTAGGGGTAAACTTTAGGCGGGAATTTTTGTATTTTGCGTGTCTTCTTTGCGAAGACGGGGTTTTTGCGGCCCCTACATTTGTATACCGCAACGTAAGGAGTACCTATGCGTACGAACTATTGTGGCCTGATTGATGAGAAGTACATCGGCCAAACTGTCACCCTGTACGGGTGGGCTCATCGCCGCCGTGACCACGGCGGTGTAATTTTTATCGACCTGCGTGACCGCGAAGGTATTTTGCAGGTGGTTTGCGATCCGGACTGCCCGGACGTTTTCGCCACAGCCGAAAAGATTCGCAATGAGTACTGCTTAAAGTTAAGCGGCATCGTGCGTGCGCGTCCGGAAGGGACAAAAAACGAAGCCCTGATTTCCGGCGGTGTCGAAGTTTTATGCAAGAGCCTTGAGATTCTCAACCCGTCTCTTACGCCTCCGTTCCAACTCGATGACGACACCGTCAGCGAAACGGCCCGTCTGACCTATCGTGTTCTCGATTTGCGTCGCCCGCAGATGCAGCACAACTTGAAGTTGCGCTTTAAGGTCACGCAAGCCGTGCGCCACTTCCTGGACGAAGAAGGCTTTATCGATATTGAAACACCGGTTCTGACGAAATCCACCCCCGAAGGTGCTCGTGACTATCTGGTCCCGTCGCGTGTTCAAGACGGCATGTTCTTTGCTCTGCCGCAATCACCGCAGCTATTTAAGCAGCTTTTGATGGTGGCCGGCTTTGACCGTTACTACCAGATTGTCAAGTGCTTCCGCGACGAAGACCTTCGTGCCGATCGTCAACCCGAATTCACGCAAATCGATTGCGAAACGAGTTTTCTCGATGAAAAACATATTCGCGAACTGTTCGAGAGAATGATTCGGACAGTCTTCAAGAAGGTTTTAAACGTGGATTTGGTTCCCGAAAGCGAGCGCTTCCGCGTCATGGAATACACCGAAGCGATGTCGCGTTTCGGATCCGACAAGCCCGACTTGCGCGTCAAACTCGAACTCAAAGAAGTGACCGATATCGTCAAGGATTCGGCCTTTAAGGTCTTTAGTTCCGTCACGCAGCTGCATAACGGGAAAGTCGTTGTCTTGCGCGTGCCCAACGCTTGCTCCATGCCGCGTTCGGAAATCGACGGCTACACGGAATTTGTGAAGATTTACGGTGCCAAGGGTCTGGCCTACATCAAGGTCAATGACAAGTCCAAGGGTCGCGACGGTCTGCAAAGCCCGATTGTTAAGAACCTTTCCGATGACATCCTTGCCAAGCTCTTGGAAGTGACCGGAGCCCAAGACGGCGATATCCTCTTTTTCGGCGCCGACAAGGCCAAGGTTGTTTACGACAGTCTCGGTGCCTTGCGTCTTAAGATCGGCCTCGGCGAGTTCGGCCGCAAGAACGGATTGTTTGAAGAAGGCTGGAAGCCCTTGTGGATTGTCGACTTCCCGATGTTCGAGTACTCGGAAGAAGAAGGTCGTTGGATGGCCTGCCACCATCCGTTTACCGCCCCGCATGACGAGGATGTCGATAAGCTCGAAACCGATCCGGAACACTGCTATGCCAAGGCCTACGATATGGTCTTGAACGGCTGGGAAATCGGCGGCGGCTCCGTGCGTATCCATCGTGCCGACGTGCAAAGCAAGGTTTTCTCGGCTTTGAGAATCGGTCCGGAAGAAGCGCGTCTGAAGTTCGGGTTCCTGCTCGATGCCCTGCAGTACGGTGCTCCTCCGCACGGCGGTATCGCGTTCGGTCTCGATCGCATCGTGACGATGATGACCGGGGCTCCGTCCATTCGCGATGTGATTGCCTTCCCCAAGACCCAGCGTGCGCAGTGCCTCTTGACTGGCGCTCCGAGCCCTGTGGATGAAAAACAGTTGCGTGAACTGCATATCCGTTTGCGTAACGAACCGAAGGCCTAAACCGACGGGTTTTTGCGTAAAGTAAGCCGCGGGCCTTCCCGCGGCTTTTTTGACCATGAAAGCGCATCTTTGCAATCTGTGTCCGCGTCGATGCAATACGGACCGAGACACTCCGGAAGGCCTTAAAAGAGCCTTGTGTCGGAGCTCCTGGGCCCCGAAGGTGGCTCTTGTGAGCCTACATGCGTGGGAAGAGCCGTGCCTAAGTGGGAAAACCGGAGCCGGAACCGTCTTTTTCTCCCACTGCAATATGCGCTGCTGCTTTTGTCAAAACTACGAAATCAGTCAAGAGGGAAAAGGGCTTACCGTCAGCCCCGACCGGCTGCGAGATATCTTCCTTGAGCAGCAAGAGCGCCAAGCGACGTGTTTGGAACTTGTGACGCCTTCGCAGTATGCCGAGAGCCTCCTCCCGGCGCTTACCGAGGCTAAAAAAGCAGGTCTTACCATTCCGGTTGTCTACAACACCAACGGCTATGACCTGCCGGAGACCCTAAAACGCTTTGACGGACTTGTCGATGTTTTTATGCCCGATTTAAAGTACTTTGATTCTCGATACGGGGCCAAATACTCGGGCGTTCCCGACTACTTTGATGTGGCAAGCCTGGCGATTCGAACTATGTTTCAGATGGTCGGCCCGGTTCAAAAAAACCGAGAAGGCCTGATGACGCGCGGCGTTCTGATTCGACACCTGGTGCTTCCGTGGCTTTGGCGCGACAGTTGCCGGTGTTTGGACTGGATCAATCAGACCTTCGGGGATGCCGTCATCGTCTCCGTCATGAATCAGTACATGCCGCTTTTTAAGGCCGCTCGGCACCCGGAAATCAATCGCCCGCTGACGACTCTGGAATACCAACGCGTCATCAAGCACGCCGAAAAACTCGGTATGACCCAAGTCTATATTCAGGTCGGGAAAACAAATTCTGATATATTCATTCCGATTTTTGACGGAAGTCATGTTTTGACCCCGCACGAAAACTGACGCTAACGCCCGTACGATATAGACTTATCAGGCACTATCGAGGATATTCCTATGGCGCTTGTCACTCTCAAACAGCACAAAGCAGTCGCTGCACGGCTTCGAGCCGAGCGCGAGCGTTTGGGTTTTACGGAAAAGCAGATTGCGCAACTGATCGGAATTCCGATTGAGCAATACCAGAAAGTCGAAGACGGTCTGGTCGATCCGGGACTATTTTGTATGGCGCGCCTGACGGCCTGCGGATTCGATGCCAACTACATCATCACGAACGAACGGTTAAGACCCCTACAGGAAGAAAGCGATTTGTTGCGGCGTTTTCGGGAGCTTTCCAACAAAGGAAAGAGTTCGATTTTTATGACGCTCGATGCCTTGGAACGTTTGGCACCGAATTTGCAATCGAACATCCGGAAAAACATTCGGTCCAATCTCAATGCCATTAAGGGCAAACTCAAGATTGACTGACCGGGGCTACCGCTATGGCGTTTGGTTTTCACTTCAAGACACCGCACCTGGGCATTCGGGAGCGTTTGTCCTTTTTTCGGACGAAGACAACCTCGTTTTTCACAAGCCCGTTTCGCCGCTTTCGGGCGTGGCGAGGTGAAAAAACCGCACTGCGCCGTGATTTTTCCGAAAGCCGCTTCGGCCGCTTTATCAGCGGCACCGGACGCGTGGTGCGTCGCATCACACAAGTTTTTTTCGTTTCGGTGTGCGTAGGGGTCGTCACCTTAGGCATCGGCGTCGGTGCTCTTTACTACTTCGTGACGCCGCAAACGGCACAAGACGCCTTAAGTCGCTTGGCCCGAGAGTCCCTCGATGCTCGGGTGACGCTGTCGGGACCGGTCTCGTTAAAGCGCCTTCCCGACCTTGTCGTTGAATTTCCGAAACTGCAACTGACGCGGTTAGACGGCACCGAGGTTCTTGCCGACATCGATTCGATTCAGGCTCACCTCTCGCTTTGGTCTCTTCCCTTAGGTGTCGTGCGCGTGCAAGACCTGACGATAAACGGTTTAAAAACCCGTCTATCGCAAGACGCCTTTATCGGGGACGATGCATTCAAAGACGCCTATGGAGCAACGCGCTTTCCGGACGGTCTTCGCATTAAAAACGTTTCTCTTAAAAATTCTTCCGTCCGCGTTCTGGCAACAGGTGACGCTCCGACACTTCTTTTCGACCAATTGAACCTGACGCTCGGAGGTCTTTCGCCTGAAATGGAAACGCCGCTTGAAGCAAGTTTCCACGTTAGCGAGGCCATCGACGGGCAAGGCATGCCCTCCCCGATCGGGACATTCAGTCTTAAAACATCGCTTCAATTTTCCGCCTCCGCAAGTGCTGTGACGCTCCGAGACCTTGCGGCAAGCGGCACATTGGCCGGATCTGCCGGCGAAAACATCGTTCTTTGCTCGGCAAAACGCCTGAATTGGACGCCCTCGCAGGCAAGCGGCCTGGCACTGAAAGCCTCGATTTCATCTTCCGACCCAACGCGCGGGGAAGTCACACTCGATGTGGCCGACTTTCTCGCCGATGCTTTACAACTTGCCACACCGGAAATCAAACTTTCCTATCGAAAGGCCTTGGAAAGCGCTCAAGCCGACCTGACGCTTTCGGCCGGCATTAACGTCAACTATGAGACAAACGCCATTGATGTGACCAACATTTCGGGCTCGGCCTCGATTCCGAGTCTCGGAACGACGCAAGCGCCTTTGACGGCAACCGTCAAGGGCAAGGCCTCCGGGAGCACCGCCGAGGAACGCCTCGTTTTGGATTTGGTCGGTGCCGTCGGTCCTTCGGCCTTTACCTACGAAGGAAGTGCCGAGTGGGACGGCTTTCCGCGGTTAGCCGGCACGATTCGGGTGGCCGACGTGAACCTTGAGAGCCTACCGGACATTTCGGATGCTTCGTGGCTCAATTCCGCAGACTTTACCGGCGGGCGCATTGAAAGCACCGCCCGACTTTCGGACGATGCCAAGTGGTCCTGGAACGCAGCAAGTGAAGAATGCTCCGTCGAGGGTCTTTTGGCCGCAAGTGCCGATTCGGCACCGATGACAGGAACACTGATTGCACAACTCACTCTTTCGGGGCACGGCACCGACCCGGAGGCGTTTACCGGAAGCGGCAAAGTCCGAATTCTTCAAGGTCAGGTGCGCGGCATTGACATTTCGCAAGGTCGTACCCGCACGCCGAACAACCCCGAAGAACGGTTTGCCACGGATTTTGATGAAATCACCGGAGACATTTCCGTTTCCGGTCAAACGCTTTCCGTGGCCAATCTCGTTGCGCACAACGCCTCAAGTCGCCTGTCCGGGTCCCTGACCGTTCAACTCACGGAAAAAACGCTTTCGGGAACGGCGCAAGTCCTGAGAGCCCCCGGGGCACAAGTTACACCCGGGCTCTTAACGGTCGGCGTCACGGGCTCTGTTGCGCAGCCCGTTTGGACCATTGCGTCGCCCGACCAAATTAAAGACGAGAAGACACCGGTGAGCGAAAGCCTGACTAAGCGCCTTCGCCTTTGGAAAAACATCCGGGATTTCTTTAAGTTTTAGGACCGATGTGAGATTTCATCGACAATCACGGCATCTTCCACTTCCGTGACACGCTTAACACCGACGCGTGCGCGTTTACCCTGCGGTGTTTGGCGCTCTCGCGAATCAAAGGGCGCTTGCTCCTGACTTTCGCGCTCGGCTTGTTCCTCAAACCTTTCGGCCTGTTTCATTTGAGCATTGAGTTCCTCTTGCATCCGTTTGAACGGATCTCCGTGCCGCCAACGCCAGTAAATTCCGTACAGCGAAAGTCCGGCAATCACTGCCAAAAAGACGAGAAACAGACCGCCGATAATCGGCAACAAAAGGATGCCGATGAAAATAATCACGGCAATTGCCGCAATCGTAACCAGCGGATTGACTCCGCGACCGTTGATAAAAATCATTTTTTCAAATCCGATTTACCGTTTTCGCCGAATCCGGAATGCCGATTCGAACGTTCGGCTAGATTGTAGCGGCGAATAATCTTGCGATGTGTAAGCAATGTTTAGCAAATTATGGGAAAATTGCACCCCATGTCTGAAATTTTGAGAAAAAACATGCCTAATTGTCTCCCTGACGTTCAGAGTCTTGAAGACGAACGTCACATCGACATTGACCGTGTCGGTATTAAGGGGCTGACTTTCCCGATGTCCGTTGCCTGCGAAAGCGGCAAGCAGCCGACCATCGCCCGCGTCACGATGTGCGTTGCTTTAGGCGCCGAGCATCGCGGGACCCATATGTCGCGGTACGTCTCCTTGTTGTCGGAAAACAAAGAGCCGCTTAGCGTTACGATGATTCGGCATCTTTTGGAAAAGATGCTCACGCTTTTAAGTTCCGATAGCGGCTACATTTCGATTCACTGCCCGTTCTTTGTGAACAAGAAAAGCCCCGTTTCCGGTCTTCGTTCCCTCATGAACTACGAAGTGGGTTTTACGGCGGAACGAAAAGGCGGTCAAACACGCGTTATTCAGGAAATTCAAGCCCCGGTTACGAGCCTTTGCCCCTGCAGCAAAGAAATCAGCCAGTACGGCGCTCACAATCAGCGTTCGCACATTACGATTGCCGCCGAGCTTGACGGAGATCTTTCCTTAGAGGAACAAATTCGGATTGCCGAGTCTGGCGCTTCCTGCGAACTTTGGAGTCGCCTCAAGCGTAGCGATGAAAAATTTGTAACCGAGTATGCCTACGAACACCCCAAGTTCGTCGAAGATGCCGTACGCGATGTAGCCGGAAAACTCAATGCCGACAAGCGCATTCTGGCGTACCGCGTTGAGGTGGAAAACTTCGAATCGATTCACAATCACTCCGCCTACGCCATGCTCGAACGCGACAAGCGCCGACGCGCCTGACCGCGAGGATTTGTTAAGGAAAACCGAACGAAAAGCCGGAGCCTTTGGTACCGGCTTTTTGCACTTTCGCCGAACAGGCGACTGAAACGGCGCTACTGCGGTTTTCCGTAGTTTGCTACAGTTACGGACTACGAAATTCCTTTTTGGCTTGTCTCACGCATCTAACTATGATTGAAAACGAAAACCTTGTCCGATTCATTTCGCGAGCGCTTGATAGCATCGGCATCACCAATGTCCCGGTTCGCATCGAAAAACCCAAAGACCTTTCGCACGGGGATTTAGCCTGCACGGTTGCCATGCAATGCGCCCGAGCCTTAAAACGCAATCCGCGTGAGATTGCCGCGTCTCTTGTCGAAGCCATGAAAAAAGATCCGGAGTTCACACGCCTTTTAAGCGACGTGCAGATTGCCGGACCGGGTTTTATTAATTTCCGCTTAAATGCCGGCTCGAAGTTTGCCGTGATTGCCGACATTCTGACGAAAAAAGACGCTTACGGATCTAGCGATGCGTGCCGGGGAAAACGCGTTCTTTTGGAATACGTTTCAGCCAATCCCACGGGACCCTTACACTTAGGTCACGCCCGTCAAGGGGCTCTAGGCGATGTTCTTTCGCGCATTATGGCCACACAAGGGTACGGCGTCACGCGTGAGTTTTACTACAACGATGCCGGCGTGCAAATCGACAACTTAACGCTCTCGGTTCAGGCTCGGGCCAAAGAACTTCAAGGCCTCGCGAAGCCTGAGGACTTTCCCGAAAACGGCTACCACGGTGACTATATTTTCGAGATTGCCCGCGATTACCTCAAAGGCATGCGTATCACGGCGCCCGATCAAACCGTCATTGAGAGCACGGGCGACATCAACGATACCCAAGCCGTTCGACGTTACGCCGTAGCCTTTTTACGCAACGAACAAGATGCGGATTTAAAGGCGCTCGGCGTTGCTTTTGACAATTTTTATCTGGAAAGTTCGCTTTACACCGAAGGGCGTGTCGAAAGAGCTGTCAAGGCCATCATCGACTCGGGCTACACCTATGAGGCCGACGGAGCCCTTTGGCTTAAGACCACCGATCCGGCGTTTGCCGATTTTCACGATGACAAAGACCGCGTGATGCGCAAAAAAGACGGTCACTATACGTACTTTGTCCCTGATGTAGCCTATCACTTAACCAAATTCGAACGCGGCTTTGACCGGGCCATTAACATTCAGGGCTCCGATCACCACGGCACCGTGGCCCGCGTCAAAATCGGCTTGCAAGTGGCGGGACCTGCCTTCGGCATGGCCATCCCGAAGACCTTCCCCGAATACGTCCTTCATAAGATGCTTCTGGTCGTCAAAGACGGACAGGAAGTCAAGATGAGTAAACGCGCCGGCACCTACGTTACGCTACGCGATATCGTCGACTGGGTCGGTCGCGATGCTGCGCGCTTTTTCCTCGTTTCAAGAAAGTCCGATGCGGAATTTGTCTTTGACGTGGATTTGGCCTTAAGTAAGAGCGAAGAAAACCCCGTTTATTACTTACAGTATGCCCATGCTCGCATCTGCTCGGTTCTTGCTCAGGCCAAAGAAAAGGGATTTTCCGTTCCGACTTTTGAGGAGGCTTCCGGCGCTGACTTCTCCGTTTTGCAAAGCGATGCCGCCGGAGCCCTGGCTCAGTGCCTTTCGGCCTACGGAAAGACCTTAAGCATTGCCGCGCGCGACCTGGCTCCTCACCTGGTGTGCGTGTACTTAAAAGAACTCGCTGCCTCCTTCCACGCTTTTTACAATGCCGAACGGATTCTGGTTGACGACGCACGGGAGCGCAATGCCCGCTTAGCGCTCCTCTTGGCGAGCCGACAAGTGCTGGCTAACGGGCTTGCTGTCCTCGGGATCAGTGCTCCGGAACACATGTGAACCTTTTTTGGGAAACTCCGATGAATCAAACGCGTGCCAATTTCAGCCTTAAAGCGCTTTTCTGGTCCTTCACACTCGGCGCTGTTTTCGCCTTTGCTGTGTCCGCAGGCGTTGCGCTGTGGATTACCAAGGCACCGATTCCCTTTGTCGCCAAGGTTCAACAGGGGTCCAAACTCGTGGACATCACGATGGACGGCAAACAGGACCCCAATCAGAACCTATATGCCGAAGGCCAGGGGGTGGAACTCAATACCGCCAAAGTGGCCACGGTTAAAGCCGGAGATGCGGCCGCCGAGGAAGACAGTGCCGTTCCCGTCAAATACTGGGTTCAGGCCGGTGCGTTCAGCCAAAACGTCGATGCCGAGAGTATGCGGGCTCGCATTGCCTTTATCGGACTGGATGCCCAGATTGTTTACCGTAACGAGCGCGGACAACGTCTTTACCGCGTTCGCATCGGACCGTTTGAAACTCAAGAGCAAGCCGAAGAAATTAAGCAGACCTTGGCGGACAATTCCATCAAAGGCGAACTTTTGCGCTTAAGAGACTAGCAACACTATGACTTCACGACGTGACCTTTTAGCCGGTGCGGCAACGATAGGTGTGACCTCTCCGGCCTTTTGTCTTGCAACCGAACCCAAGCCTTTTGTCGAGGGCAAGGACTTTATTCTTGTCGACCCGCCCGTCGAATATCCGGCGCGTCCGATTCTCGTGCATGACTTTTTTGCCTACACTTGTCCGCACTGCTATCGGCTCGCGCCTTTCATGCACGAGTATGCCGAATCGATTGCAACCGACCCCAATGTGCGCCTGATTCCCGTTCCCGTCGCTTGGGAAGAAAACTTTGAGCTCTTCCCGAAGATTTACTACGCCTTTGAAGAACTCGGTCGATTACAGGAACTTCACATGACGTTTTGGGAGTGGA
>OLXB01001015.1_pt1 | contig 10546 bp, 10 predicted proteins | sample 1673681 | NCBI WGS metagenome assembly OLXB01 (sample SAMEA103958121, study PRJEB25191) | human gut metagenome
AAATAATTTCGCTTATAAATAAGATTTTTTTTGTAAAAGTGCAAAGTTATTGACAAAAATATACTTAAAATGACAGACATTTATGACAAAAATAGGCACTTAACAATTAATTTTGTTAAACACCCATTTATACTCATTTTATAAATTATTATAATTCTAAGATAAAATACTGATATAAGTTATTGAAATAATAAGTATTATCGAAACAATCGAAAGAATTAACCCCACTATCGCACCAATTTTAGATGAAGTTTTTTTTATTTGTAATGCGACAATTGAAATGATTATTCCTATTACCCCAAAATAAAGTCCTATTTTAATAAATAGTTCTACATATGATGGTAAGTATGCTGGAAACATAGATTGCAAAAATTCATTTCTTTCTGACGCTTTTGTTTTAATTAGACCAAGTAGAATATATAAAAAAATACAAAATGGACCAATTAAAGACCCTATTCCCACCGCAAAACATGTATTATTAATTAATTCATATAAACCTTTAGTCTTAGCAAGTGGTTCTTCAACTGTTTCTTTTGAATTAGAAATTGGATTACTTACATTTTGAATTTTTTGTTTTTCTTCATAATTGGAAATGCAATTACTTACTTCTTGAATTTCTTGTTTTTCTTCATAATTAGAAATACCTTCGCTTACGTTTTGGCTTGTAGTTGTTACTACTTTTTTGTCTTTCTTATAAAATATTGTAAAATATAATATTGTAACAGCAATTGAACAAGCTAATATAGTACTACTTATACTAAGTACAAAATATAAAGCAACTAAATTATACGGATCAGGTATTTTAATGATGTTTCCATATTGATTTCTATATTTGTTGATAATTTTTATTGCGTTATCTACTGATGTAAAGCCAGTATCCATATAATTCATATCAAAGATAAACGTAAGTAAGCCTAAAACAAAGCAAATAATTGCACAACTGCTAATTATAATGACTGAAACTTTATTATTGATTTTTTTGACAAATAAACTTACAACTAGTAGCACTAATAACAAGCAACAAAAAACAAAAAATATTGTTCCTATTACCTCACAATCAATAATTTTGGCAGTATAAACACCCTCTTTTAATAAATCATAATAGTAATATCCATAATAAGGACCCACTATTTTAATTTCATAAAAATTCATATCACCGAATGGAATAAAACAAAGTATCATACAGCCTACCATTAAGCCTAGCATTGCTAGTTTATAGATTAATAATAATTTATCTCCTCCTGTTTTTTTGTTTGGTTTTGAGACATCAACTTTAACACTTTCTTCATTTTCTAGTGCACTACCACAACTACGACAAAATTTGTTGTCTTCATAGTTTTCAGTTCCACATTTTTTACAAATTATCATATTTTTTCACCTCTCAACGAATAAGACACATTCTAGAATTAAAAAAGGCACTTAGTAGTTAATTTTGCTAAATGCCTATTTTTCTATTCTTTATGTTTACTACCATAATCATAAGTTATAGTTTTTTAGTTTTTCTCTTCATTATTTTCAGTTTGCTCTATAACATTATTATTTGGCATTACACTTTCTTTAGGTTCTTCACTTAACTCTATACGTCCTTTAATACTTTCATTTGAGTATGCAATATTATTATTTAATACAGTAGCATTTACCATATTGTTTTTAGAAAAATTAAATTTCGTAAAGTAAAGAATAATTACAACAACTGAACCAGCTAAAGCAATTAAACTAAAAATTAGTACTAAATAAAGAACAAATAAGTTATATGGCACATCAACTGGAATAAAATTATTGTAACGATCGTATAGTGATGATATGTTGCCAGAATTTATAAGTTTTTCAGCTAGTGTTAATGAACTAATATGTGAAGTTATATATTCGATATTAAAAATAAACGTAAGTAATCCAAAAACAAATAAAAGTAATGAACTACCACCAGTTACAAATAATGGTATTTTTTTATTAATATTTTTAACTAGTAACGATACAACTGAAAAAACTAATATTAAACAACATAAAATGAAAAATATTATACCAATTGTTCCACGTGTCGATCCACTATATAGAATTTTCGCAACAAAAGTAGTATTAAGTTGTAAATCAGCATAAATGTAAGGAAATGTGCCTTTAATCACAACTTTATAAAACATAACTTTTCCATATGGAATAAAACAAAGTATCATACAAACTACCATTAAACCTAGCATTGCTAGTTTGTAAATAAATAATAATTTATCTACTCCTGTTTTTTCACGTTTACTATCATAAGTATAAGATATAGTTTTTAAATTTTTCCCTTCATTATTTTCAGTTTGCTTTGTACCATTAATATTTGACATCACACTTTCTTCATTTTCTAGTGCACTACCACAACTACGACAAAATTTGTTTTCTTCGTAGTTTTCAGTTCCACATTTTTTACAAATTATCATATTTTTTTCACCTCTCAACTAATAAGACACAATCTAGAATTAAAAAAAGCACTTAGCAGTTAATTTTGCTAAATGCTTTTTTTATTTTTACCACCATAATCATAAGTTATAGTTTTTAATTTTTTCCTTTATCCTATAATATTATTATCAGACAACATGCTTTTTTCACGTACTTCACTTGATTCTTCATCTTCATCTATACTTTCATTTGAGCGTGTAGTATTATTATTTAATGTTGCAGTATTCTTCACTTTACCTTTTAAACGTTTAAGTTTAGCAAAGTTAAGAACAAATACAGTAATAGATCCTACAAATGCAATTATAATAAAAATTAGCACTAAATAAAGAACAAATAAATTGGTTGGTACATCTATTGGAATCAAATTATTGTACTTTTCAAATAACGCTTGTGCATAATCTGAATTTACAAGTTTATCAGCTTCTGTAAATGAACTAATATGTGAAGTTATATACTTTATATTAAGTATAAACACAAGTAATCCAAAAATAAATAAAAGTACTGAACTACCACTAGTTATACATAATGCTAGTTTTTTGTTGATTTTTTTAACTAATAACGATACAACTAAAAAAACTAATATTAAACAACATAAAATAAAAAATATTATTCCAATTGTTCCACGTGCTCCACCACTTTGCATGATTTTCGCAGTATAACTATTAACAAAGTCTAAATCTACATAACGGTAATATTTTGTTCCTCTGATTACAGTTTCATAAAACTCAACTTTTCCAAATGGTATAAAACAAAGTACCATACAACCGACCATTAAACCTAGCATTGCTAGTTTATAGATGAATAATAATTTATCTATTTGATTTGGTTTTAAGATGCTTACTTTACTTTCAAGGATACTACCACAATTAAGGCAGAAGTTGTTGTCATCAGGGTTTTTGTATCCACATTTTTTACAAACTATCATAATTTTCTCACTCCTCTACTAATAAGACACATTTATAATAGAATAAGCACTTAGCTATTAACTTGCTAAATGCTTACTTTTTTTATTTATACATAAATAATTTTGCAAATTGGAAGATATCATTGCTGTTAACACCATGAGATCTAAGCCATTCCTTAAGTATTCCCAGCATAATATAAGAAAATAGTAATCCAATGCCAAAACCACAAACTGATAAGATGATACCTGCTAAAGCTTTTTTCTTGTTAACTTTAATTTTTGATACCATTCCCAAAATTGAGAAAATAAGACCTGGCTGAGCAAGTGTTAATGCCACACTACTTGCGACAAATGATGCTGCACAAATAAGACTTGCAAGACCTAATCCAAAGCCTACTCTACCAAACACTCTCCAACAATTTGCTTCAAGTTTAACCTCTGGTTTAATTTCTTCTACTTCTACAGCTTCGGGGTTTACTTCAACTTCTTGGATTTGCTTTTCCAGTGGAGTACCACATCCACCACAGAACTTAGTTTCATCAGGATTTACTTTCCCACATTTTTTACATACTAACATATTAATTCTCCTTTTTGAGTAAATATCTATATACTAGTATTATCAATAGTAACTACCTATTTCTGCGGCAACTCCAATTGCAACTAAAATTACGTACATAATAAAGCCAATTGCTAAACCAATAATTGATAAAATCATACCAACTTTTGCTTTTTTATGGGCACTTTCATCTTTAGTTCTCATACCTAAGATTGAAAATACTAAAGCTGGTTGTCCTGATACAAGTGCAAAAACACTAAAGATAAATGTTGGTGCTATCGCAATTGTAATAATACCAAGAATAAAGCCGACTTTAGCAAATATTCTCCAACATTTTGCTTCACCTTTAACATTTTGAGTAGTTGGCTCAACTACTGGTTGTGCTTGTACAACTACTTCTGGTTGTTCTAGTGGTGTACCACATCCACCGCAGAACTTAGTTCCGTCAGGATTTACTTTTCCACATTCTTTACAATAAATCATATTCTTTTCCTCCTTAATTTTTTAATATATGATCACACTACTATTGTATCATATTTTTATAAAAATATGGTTAAATTTGTTTTTATTTTATATTAATTTTACTCAATATTTCATTTTTTAAATTTTCATTAAATTTCCCACTTTTAATCATTGCTATTTCTTCTTGATATGGTGGGAAACTTAAATCTTTAGTATTTGGAATATATGGTGTTTCTAGAATTTTAGGAATATCTTTAAATCTTTCATCATTAACAAACTTCATCAATGTATCAAAACCAATGGTTCCAAAGCCTATATTTTCGTGTCTATCTTTATGACTACCTACTGGATTTTTTGAATCATTTAAGTGAATTACCTTTAAATATTCAAGACCAATGATTCGGTCAAATTCATCAATTACTCCCTCATAATCATTAACTATATCATAACCAGCATCATTTATATGGCAAGTATCAAGACAAACTCCAATTCTATTTTTGTTATGAACACGGTCAATTATAGCCTTTATTTCTTCAAATGTTCTACCACACTCAGTTCCTTTGCCGGCCATCGTTTCTAATAAGATTACAGAACGATAGTTAATGGTATCAGATAAAATACAATTAATGCCATTTGCAATTCGTTCAATTCCGTAGTTACTTCCCATACCTACATGAGCACCGGGATGAAGGACCATATATTTCGCTCCAATCATCGCTGTTCCCATAAGTTCATTTCCTAAAAAGGTAATTGCATAATCCCATTTTTGGTTATCACTTTGAGCAAGGTTAACAATATAAGGGGCATGAACAATAATATCTTCAGGATCTATATTATTTTTTTTACAAAGTTCTAAGGCTTCATTTATATGCATTTGGTTAAATGGCTTTCTAAATGTGTTTTGAGGGGCACCTAAATATACCATTAAGGCATTAGCCCCATAGCTTAAAGCTTCTTCTACACTGCCTTCTAACATTTTTATTCCATTATTACTTACATGACTACCTATCTTCATTTTTTCTTTCTTCCTTTGCTCTTCGGCGGTAAATATTTTGAATTCTTTCGCGTTTTGCTTTTCGTATTTCTTTTTCAATTAATTCTTTACGTTTTTTTCGGTAACCTGGTTTTACTTTTTTTGGCATTGGGGTTTTTTGGTGAATTGCTTCTTCAATTTGTTTAGCTGGGGATAAACGTTTAACTTTCTTTCTGAATATTGTTTCTACCAATTCACCATTTTTAATTTGATAAAACTTTGGTTTCAAGCCTTTAGCTTGTAGTTTTTTTACATAATCATCATCATCGTATGCGTATAAACTATAGGCAATACCTGTACTTTCATATCGAGCTGTACGACCAGTTCTATGAATGTAAAACTCTATATCTTTTGGTAAATCAAAATTAATAATGTGACTTACACCTAATATATCAATACCTCTTGCTGCAATATCACTTGCTACAACATACTTAAACTCTAAGTCATTTATACGTTTAAGCATTTGTTTACGACCTCTGTCATCCATATCACCATGTAGTTTACCTACTTTATAACCTTTTTCAGCAAGACTTAAAGCTAGATCATCTACACCTTCTTTCGTATTAACAAATATTATCGCAAGATAAGGGTTTATGATTTTTAACAAATCATTTAACACTTCTTTTTTATCTTTAGCCTTACATTGTAACATAATATGTTCAATATTATTTGTTGTTAAATTTTTTTCTTCTAAAGTAATAGGTTCAACTTTTTCTAAATATTTACTCAAAAATTGGCGTAAGCCTTTAGAAATAGTTGCACTAAAAATTAAAAACTGCGGTCTACCTTGAACTTTACCAATTAATTTGTCTACTTCTACTAATTCTTTTTCTTCAAAAATCATATCAGCCTCATCAATTACCACGGTTGCGGCATTATGAATTTTTAAGACATTGGCATTTATAACAAGGTCATTTAGTCGGCCAATTGTTCCTATTACAATTTGGGGTTGGTTTTTTTCAAATTTTTTGATTTCCGTATCTCTACTTCCACCACCAATTACTTTTGAAACAGCTACCTCATATGGAAATTTACTTGTAAGGTCGGTCACTACATTAAATAATTGACTTGCTAGTTCTCTAGTTGGTGAAATGATAATCACTTGTACTTCGTTTTTACTTGCATCTAATTTTTGAAGAATAGGGACTAAAAAAGCGTGTGTTTTACCACTTCCAGTTGCACTTTGTACCATTAAGCTCTCCCCCTTAATAGCACGTGGAATGACTAATTTTTGAATTGGGGTAGGTGATACAAAATTAATTTTATTTAGAGCTTCTAGCAATTCTTTCTTTAAATGATAATCTTTAAAACTACTCATTTTCTTAATTCCTTTCTTTTATTTCGATTATTTCACCAATTAATCTATTATTATCAAATTTTCTTATTTTTACATTTACAATCATATTTTCTTTTAACTCTTTAGTTGTAGGTATGTATATTTCTAAATAATTGCTGCTATGGGAAACATAATATCCATTTTTAACTTGTTCGGTAATTACAATACAATTTTCATTTATAAACGATTTTTCGTACTCTATCTGCATTTTTTTAGCAATATCTAATAAAATATGGGCTCTCTCATTTATAACTTTTGGGTCCAAATGACCGGGCATTTTATCAGCTTCTGTATTCTTTCTTCTAGAATATGGAAAGATGTGCATCATTGAAAAATTCATTTCTTTAATGAATGAACAAGTCTCATTAAATTCTTCTTCAGTTTCACCAACAAAACCTGCAAGTAAATCAGTTGTAATCGCAATACGTGGGAACATCACTCTAATCTTACCAATTAACTTACGATAATCATTCGTTAAATACTTTCGGTGCATTCTCTTAAGCACGGCATCAGATCCACCTTGTAAAGGAATGTGCAAGTGATGTGCAATCCTTGTTTCATATTTTTTAATGGTATTTAAAAGTTCATCACTTACTTCCATTAATTCAATAGATGATAGACGAAGACGGAAAAGTGTAGTCTCGATCATTATTCGTTCTATTAACTTTGCTAAATCAATATTTCCTAAGTCTTGTCCGTATGTTCCAGTATTTATTCCAGCAATTATAACTTCATGAGTACCATTTTTAACTAGGGTTTTAATCTCGTTAATAACATCATCTGGTTTTCTACTTCTAATTTTACCTCTTGCATAAGGTATTGCGCAATAACTACAATAGTTTTCACATCCATCTTGAATTTTAACAAAACCACGTGTGTGCGTTTTTACAGCATTTACTTTCATCTCCTCATATTCAGTTACATTGTCAATATCATCGACAAAATTATTATTTGTAAAAGTATTATCAATTGATGATTTTGTATCTAAATATGATTTAACAATGTCATATGCTTTTAGACGATTATTTGTTCCTATTATCACATCCGCAAGTTCACTTGCTTCTTCTTGATGTAATTGAACATAACATCCCATCGCAACAATTAATGATGTTGGATTTTCTCTTTTTAATTTTCTAATTATTTGTCTACTTTTTTGGTCAGAAGTACTTGTAACAGTGCATGTATTAATAATAATTACATCAGCATCATTTTGCTCAGTATATTCTAAACCACGTGAAACAAAGTCATTAAGAATTGCTTCTGATTCATAACTATTAACTTTACAACCTAAACTAACAATTCTAAATTTCATGTTTATTTCCTCTTTTATAGTCAATTATACTCATTATATAGTTTGGAGCAACTTCTGTTCTTAAAACTCTCTTGCCAAGGCTTACAAACTTAAACCCTGCTTCTTTTAAACTGACTAGTTCTTTTTCATCAATTCCACCTTCAGGTCCAACAAGTACTAGTATTTTATTTTCATTAGTTATTACATCACCTAAATATAAATTATTAGATTCATCAACATGAGCAACTAAACATAAATCATAGTCACAACTTATTTTAATAAAATTTTTAAATGTAACTGGTCCTTTTACTTCTAAAACTTTCGTGCGATGGGCTTGTTCAGCTGCTTCTTTCGCAATCTTATTTAACCTAATTTGCTTCTTATCAAGTTTTTCATCCTTAAGTTTTACATTTGATCTTGTCATAATAACAGGAAGATAAAATGAAGCTCCAAGTTCAGTAATGTGATCAATCACTTCTTCCATTTTTTCTTTTCTAACTAGTCCTTGAGCAATTGTCACTTCACACGGAAGTTCCTTATCCTCTAAAAGTTCTTCTACTATTTTTAATGTGACATTATGATTTGTGATATCAATAATTTCAGAAATAAAAGTTAAAGAATTACAACAAGTATAAACCTTATCTCCGGTTTTCATTCTCATCACATTTGCCATATGATGAGCATCATCACCCGTAATAGTAATTATTTTGGTATTTAAATCAATAGTTGCTGTACTATCATTTAAAAAATATCTTTGCATAATATCACCACTCTTTATATTTATATATTATAACAAAAATCGTTATTTTTTGCAAGCAAACAAAATTATAACCACCCATATAACGGGTGGTCTAATTTGATATATAACCTTTTTTACTCATGCTACATAAAACACTTAATCATATTTATCTTTAATTCTTAGCTAATACTTAAAACACATTCATAGAAACTAGAAGCATATTTATCATTAACTACATAAATTTTTCTTTCATCAAGTTCATTACACCTTCGGAGAAAGATCATATTTTTATAAATTGTAAGTCTATCATAATAATTAGTAATGATGTAATCATCATAAATATACTGCATACTAAATCTTAAAAAGTTATTTGTATCATTTAAGAAAGACTCAGTCTTAGGATCTACTGTATATTCCACAAATAATTCATCTATTGAAATTTCTTCAAGAGTATATTCTTTTTCTTTTAAAATGTGCAAGCCAATAGAATCATGTTTATTAATTAGTAATTTAGTGACATCTAATTTATTTATATCTGGAAAGTTAAATCCTTCTTTTAACCAACAATAACCATTATACTCTTGAAAAAGTATATTTTCTTCTGTATCACTATCAAGAACATAAGTTTTTTGTGGTTTACCATAGAATCCTATCGTATATCCTATTTGATGTTTTTTTCCATAAAAATCATACTCAGTAGTAATATCATAATAATTTTCAGGTAGCGTATATTTATTATTGTTATAATAAAACGTGTAAAAATTCTCATAGTTAAGACATTCTTTTCTAAGCACTATTTTGTCACAGCTTGCTAATAAACAAATAACAAATAAACATAATAGGGAAAAAAGTATTTTACGCATAATAACCTCTCAAAATTTTATTTTTATTTAATATTGTGATTCTCATTTTTGAAACAATACTAGCTGTATTAAAGAAAACTCTAGGAACAATTGTTCTAGACATTAGAAAATATAGTTGTAATAATTTGTTACTGCACTTTCCTTTTCTTAATGCATTCCTAACAAAATGAAGACAATTATTAAATAATAAATTGTAACCTCCATAATCAGTATCTTTATATTTCCTAGCATATTTTAATGACTCACGAAAATCACCTTTAATATATAATGTTCTCCATCCGCCTAATCCTAGAATTGATAAAAATGCCCTTTTAAAACTTAGATGATTTCAAAATCTACCTTCACCAAGTTTGGCAGATACTTTTGCATCTTTTTTTTGTTTTGCAATTATATTCTATTAGCCACCAAGCATTTGAATCATAAAATATTGTAAAAACTTTTATATTATTTTATTTTATCTTTTATTGAACTAGTTTAAATTATAATTTTTTTATTATCATTACTATCATATGGATAGCTTATATTATAAAATTCATTACTAGATTTATAGTAGCATAAATAATTTAGCTTTTCTAATTCTTGTAAAATATTTTTATCAGAAACAAAAATAATATTGTCATGTGAATTTGCTTGAAAAAGGCATTTTCCCTTACTAAAAAAAGTAATATTGCTTAATTTTTCACCTTTCCAATCGAATACATTTTTTACACTATGTAAATATTTTTTTACAATATCAGATATTTTAAAACCTAAAATTAAATTTCTTGATTCTTGTGAATACATGTTTGCACCAAATTTAAAACTTAGATGTTTAAATATTACCTCATTTTTTATATCAGAAAAAGAGTTTAAACACATAAGAATTTGCTTCTTATTATTTTCTTCATTTTTCATGATTCTTTTTTTATATTTAATATATTCTT
>OLXB01001032.1_pt1 | contig 10382 bp, 8 predicted proteins | sample 1673681 | NCBI WGS metagenome assembly OLXB01 (sample SAMEA103958121, study PRJEB25191) | human gut metagenome
CCTCCGTTCGCTTCCTGCTTTCCCCCTTGGTCTGGCTTCGCCAGACCTGCGCCGATTGCATCAGCGTGCCACGGGGGCGTGGTTGGGTGCATTGGTCGTTCGTATCTGTTTGCGATTGTTGGATAGAACGGCCAAGCAGCATGAAAACCGCACAACTATAAAAGCCTTCTCCCAAACGGGACAAGGTGTCGAGCGAACAGCGAGACGGATGAGGGGGAAGGTACGCCCTCACTATATAGGAAAGCGGCAGCCGCCTACGGTGACGCTATGGCTCAGGAAAGAAACGTCTCTTTCGTTCCCACCGTTTCTTGAATTGCCGGCGTTCCTTTCGCATCCCCCGCTTTATCGTCCCAGTTGCCCAGCTTCAGCAGCAAGCTTTCCTTAAACCGCATGGCAGCCTCGCAAAGGGGCTGGCCAGGCAGGTAAATCAGCACAATTTCGCTGCGCAGCGTATTGCCGGGCAAGGGATGAACGCGCATATCGGTGCGGCGCAGCAGGGCCTGCGCCGAGGCCGGAGCCACGCAAACGCCCATATCCCGCTCGCACATGCTGATGGCCGTGCGCGCGTCGTCGCACAGGCAGCGCAGGCGCAGCGTCAGCGCGCGATCCTCAATCTGCCGGCGCAGGATGGACTCCCAGCGGCGATAGGTAATCAGCGGCTGATCGGACAGCATCCCCCAGCCATTGGATATGGGGAAGGCAGGCGAGGCAAACTGCATCAGCTCCTCGCTTTGCAGCAGCACGCTGGCGTAGCCCTCATCCGGGAAGGGGCGGCGCGCAATGCATAGATCGATCACATGCGCGCGCAGCTTTTCCAATAGCTCATAGGTGTTCGCCTCGGTCAGCTCGCAGTCAATATCGGGCTGCTCGCGGCAAAAATCCGCCAGCCAGTCGGCCGCCATGGCGCAGCCCACGCTGGATACCACGCCCAGGCGCAGCACCCCGTGCTGGCCGGATTGCACCGCGCGCACATCCTCGGCCGCCACGCGGCTGAGCGCCAGCAGCAGCGTCGCATGCCGGTACAGCTCATGCCCAGCGGGGGTCAATTCCAGCCGCCGCCCGCCGCGGATGACCAGCGGGCCGCCCAGCTCCTTTTCCAATTGCTGAATCTGCACGCTCACCGGGGGCTGGGTGATGAATAGCCGCCGCGCCGCGCCGCTGATGCTGCCCTCGTCCGCCGCGGCCACAAAGTACTGAAGCTGCTTCAAATCCATCGGTCTTCCTCCATTTATAAAAAATATACTACGTATGTAAAACAACTATTTTACATATGGCTAACCTTATGATATGCTATGGGGCGGAAAATGTCAAGCATGGGGGATCTTGCGGATGAAAAAACTATTCTCGTATCTGAAGGACTACCGCAAGGAAAGCATCCTGGGGCCGCTGTTTAAGCTGCTGGAGGCTTTCTTTGAGCTGATCGTGCCGCTGGTGGTGGCCGCGATCATCGATACCGGCATCGGCCAGGGCGACCGCGGCTACATCGTGCGCATGTGCCTGGTGCTGGTGGCGCTGGGCCTGATCGGCCTGCTGTGCTCGGTCACGGCGCAGTACTTTGCCGCCAAGGCCTCCGTGGGCTTCACCAAGAAGCTGCGGCACGCGCTGTTTGCCCATATCCAGGGCTTCTCGTATCAAACGCTGGACACCGTGGGCACCTCTACCATCATCACCCGCATGACCTCGGATATGAACCAGGTGCAGACGGGCCTGAACCTGGCGCTGCGCCTGCTGCTGCGCTCGCCCTTTGTGGTGTTTGGCGCGATGATCATGGCCTTCACCGTGGACAGCCGCGCGGCGCTGTGGTTTGCCGCGGCCATTCCGGTGCTGTCGGTGGTGGTGTTTGGCATCATGCTGGTCAGCATGCCGCTGTACAAAAAGGTGCAGCAGCTGCTGGATAAGGTGCTGGGCATTACCCGCGAAAACCTGACGGGCGTGCGCGTAATCCGCGCCTTTGGCAAGGAAGCGCAGGAGACGGCGGATTTTACCCGCAAAAATGAGGAATTCACCGCCGCGCAGAAGCACGTGGGCCGCATCTCGGCCCTGATGAACCCCGTCACCTATGTGATCATCAACCTGGCCATCCTGGCCCTGATCCACACCGGCGCCCTCCGCGTGGAGGCGGGCGTGATCACCCAGGGCGCGGTGGTGGCGCTGTATAACTACATGTCCCAGATCCTGGTGGAGCTGATCAAGCTGGCCAACCTGATCATCAACATCACCAAGGCCGTGGCCTGCGGCAACCGCATCCAGAGCGTGCTGGAAATGCCCTCGGGCGAGACCGTGGACGCGCAATATAAAAAGGAAGCCTCTCCCTACCGGGTGGAGTTCCGCCACGTGGGCATCTGCTATGCCGGGGCGGGCGCGGAATCGCTGACCGACGTATCCTTCGCCGTGCGCCCCGGCCAGACGGTGGGCGTGATCGGCGGCACGGGCTCGGGCAAATCCACGCTGGTGAACCTGATTCCCCGCTTCTATGATGTAAGCGAGGGCGCAGTGCTCATCGACGGGCAGGATGTGCGCGGCATGGAGGTCAGCGCCCTGCGCGCGCGCATCGGCGTAACGCCGCAAAAGGCCGTGCTGTTCCAGGGCACCATCCGCGATAACCTGCGCTGGGGCAATGAAAGCGCCACGGACGAGGAGCTGCTGCGCGCGGTGGAGACCGCCCAGGCCAGCGACGTGCTGTCCGCCAAGGGCGGGCTGGACGCACAGCTTGAGCAGGGCGGCCGCAACCTGAGCGGCGGCCAGCGCCAGCGCCTGACCATCGCCCGCGCACTGGTGCGCAAGCCCGATATCCTGATCCTGGACGACAGCGCCTCGGCGCTGGACTTTGCCACCGACGCCGCGCTGCGCAAGGCCCTTAAAAACCTGCCCGAGCAGCCCACGGTGTTCATCGTGTCCCAGCGCACCTCCTCCGTCCAGCAGGCCGATCAGATCATCGTGCTGGACGACGGCGCGGTAGCGGGCGTGGGCACGCATCAGCAGCTGCTGGACAGCTGCCAGGTATACCGCGAAATCTACGATTCTCAGTTTAAGAAGGAGGCGCGGGCATGAGCAGGGCAAAGCAAAAAGCGCAGCCGGGCACGATGAAAAAGGTGCTGGAATATCTGCGTCCCTATATGGGGCTGGTGGTGCTGTCGGTGCTGCTGGCCGCCGTCACCGTGGCGCTGACGCTGTATGTGCCCGTGCTCATCGGCCGGGCCATCGATCTGATTGTCGGCCCCGGCCAGGTGGATATGCCGGGCATCCTGCGCCTGATCCTGCGCATCGCCATCGTGGTGGCCGCCACGGCCGCGGTGCAGTGGGTAGTCAATACCATCAACAACAAGATCACCTTCCAGGTGGTGCGCGATGTGCGCGCGCAGGCGTTTGCCAAATTGCAGATCCTGCCGCTGAGCTACATCGATTCCCACCCCACGGGCGAAATCGTCAGCCGCGTCATCGCCGATGTGGATCAGTTTGCCGACGGCCTGCTGCTGGGCTTCACCCAGCTGTTCACGGGCGTGGTGACGATCCTGGGCACGCTGGGCTTTATGATCTCCATCCGCCCCGGCATCGCGCTGGTGGTGGTGCTGCTGACCCCGCTGTCCTTTGTGGTGGCGCGCTTCATCGCCACGCACACCTACAGCTATTTCCGCCAGCAGAGCGAAACGCGCGGCGAGCAGACGGCCTTCATTGACGAGATGATCGGCAACCAGAAGGTGGTCAAGGCCTTTGGCCACGAGCAGCAGAACGTGGAAAGGTTTGACGAAATCAACGAGCGCCTGGAAAAGTGCTCGCTGCAGGCCATCTTCTATTCCTCGCTGACCAACCCCTGCACGCGCTTTGTAAACAACGTGGTGTACGCGGGCGTGGCGCTGGCCGGCGCGCTGGTGTGCGTGGCCTGCGGGGGCGCGGGCTTCACGGTGGGCAGCCTGTCGGCGCTGCTGAGCTACGCCAACCAGTATACCAAGCCCTTTAACGAGATTTCGGGCGTAGTGACCGAGCTGCAAAACGCCCTGGCCTGCGCCTCGCGCATCTTCCAGCTGATTGCCGAGCCCCCGCAAACCCCCGACGCGCCCGACGCGCGCGTGCTCAAGGACGCGCAGGGTCAGGTGGAAATGAAGGACGTGAGCTTCTCCTATGTGCCCGACCGCAAGCTGATTGAGGCTCTGAACCTGTCCGTCAAGCCCGGCCAGCATGTGGCCATCGTGGGCCCCACGGGCTGCGGCAAAACCACGCTGATCAACCTGCTGATGCGCTTCTACGATGTAAACGGCGGCGCAATCCGCGTGGACGGCACCGATGTGCGCCAGATCACCCGCGCCAGCCTGCGCGCCAACTACGGCATGGTATTGCAGGAAACGTGGCTGAAATCGGGCACCATCCGCGAAAACCTGGTGATGGGCAAGCCCGATGCGACGGACGAAGAGGTGATCGCCGCAGCCAAGGCATGCCACGCGCACAGCTTTATCAAGCGTCTGCCGCAGGGCTATGACACGGTGATCGGCGAGGACGGCGGCCGCCTGTCCCAGGGGCAGAAGCAACTATTGTGCATCACGCGCATCATGCTGTGCCTGCCGCCCATGCTGATACTGGACGAGGCCACCTCCTCCATCGATACCCGCACGGAGCTGAAGATTCAGCACGCCTTCACCACCATGATGGACGGCCGCACCACCTTCATCGTGGCGCACCGCCTGTCCACCATCCGCGAGGCCGATGTGATCCTGGTGATGCGCGACGGCAGCATTGTGGAGATGGGCAACCACGAAGCCCTGCTGCAAAGGAACGGCTTCTATGCCAAGCTGTATAACAGCCAGTTCGCGGCATAATCAGGAAGCAGCCTGCGCCGCGCCCCCGCCCTTTGCCAAAGAAAATTGACACGCGGGCTGTGAAAATGCTATAATATGCCGGCGTTTGAAAAACGCCAAGCGATTATATAGGGAAGGATATGAACCTGTTATGAATAAAAAGCCCATTGTGCTCGTGGTCATGGACGGCGTGGGCAAGACCGACAAGGATCTTGGCAACATGGTGATGCACGCCTACACCCCCACCCTGGACGAAATGATGCGCACCTGCCCCAACAACACCATTCAGGCGCACGGCACGGCCGTGGGTCTGCCCTCCGATGAGGATATGGGCAACAGCGAGGTGGGCCACAACGCCCTGGGCTGCGGCCAGATCTACGCGCAGGGCGCAAAGCTGGTAAACGAATCCATCGAAAGCGGCAAGCTCTTTGAATCCGCCACCTGGAAGGCCCTGACCAGCCGGTGCGTAGCCAATAAATCCACCCTGCACTTCATCGGCCTGCTGTCGGACGGCAACGTGCACAGCAACATCTCCCACCTCAAGGCGCTGATTGCCAACGCCAAGAAGCAGGGTGTGGCCAATGTGCGCGTGCACGCGCTGCTGGATGGCCGCGATGTGCCCGCCACCTCCGCCCTGCAATATGTGGATGATATCGAAGCCTTCATGGCCTCGCTCAACGACGATACCTTCCATGCCTGCATCGCCAGCGGCGGCGGCCGCATGAAGGTGACCATGGATCGCTATCAGGCCAACTGGCCCATGGTCAAGCTGGGCTGGGAAACCCATGTGCACGGCGTAGGCCGCCAGTTTGCCTCCGCCCGCGACGCGGTGGAAACCTACCGCAACGAGGAAAACGTGATCGACCAGGATCTGCCCGCCTTCGTCATTGCCAAGGATGGCAAACCCGTGGGCACCATCGAGGATGGCGACAGCGTGGTGCTGTTCAACTTCCGCGGCGACCGCGCGCTGGAAATCTCCATGGCCTTTGACGACGCGGACTTTACCGCCTTCGACCGCGGCCGCGTGCCCGATGTGATGTACGCCGGCATGCTGCAATACGACGGCGACCTGCACATCCCCAAGAACTTCCTGGTGGCGCCGCCCGCCATCCACAATACCCTCAGCGAGCTGCTGGTGGGCGCGGGCGTGGCGCAGTACGCCGTATCCGAAACCCAGAAGTACGGCCATGTGACCTACTTCTGGAACGGCAACCGCAGCGAAAAGTTCGATGAAAAGCTGGAAACCTTTGAGGAGGTGCCCTCCGATGTGCGCTCCTTTGACGAGGCGCCCTGGATGAAGGCTGCCGAGGTGACCGACAAGGTGATCGCCGCCATCGAAAGCGGCAAGTACGGCTTCATCCGCTGCAACTATCCCAACGGTGACATGGTGGGCCACACCGGCAATCTGGACGCCACCCGCCTGGCCGTGGAAAGCGTGGATCTGGAGCTGCGCCGCGTGTGGAACGCCTGCAAGGCGCACGGCTGCGTGCTGCTGGTGACTGCCGATCATGGCAACGCCGATGAAATGCTGCAAAAGAATAAGAAGGGCGAATTGCAGCCCCGCACCGCGCACTCGCTCAATCCCGTACCCTTCATCATCTGTGACGACGAGCCCCATGCCCTCAAGGACGGCAAGTTTGGCCTGGCCAACGTCGCCCCCACCGTCGCCCAGCTGCTGGGCCTGACGCCCCCCGCCTGCTGGATGGAAGGCATGCTCAAGTAAGGGAAGAACGAGAGAACAGGGAACCGAAGGACGTTACTTTCTTCAGTGAAGAAAGTAACGTTTCCTTCGTTTTTTTGTTTCCCTCACTCGCTCATCGGGCCGGAGGCGCTCTGTACTAATTTCTGGATGTCGGCCTGGCGGCCGGTCTGCGCATCGATGTATACATAATAGGTATCGCCGTTGTAATCGCCAGTAAACTCCCAGCACAGCAGCTCCCGGCTGTTTTGCGGGATCACACACAGCCGCGCCTGGCGCACGTTCAGCCGTTCGCTGACCGCGCCCTGGGCTTCCTCCTGGCTGACGGCGGGGGTCAGGCTGGATCGCTGCGTATGGCTGCTCAGGTAGCGGCGCGCTTCCAGCCCCACGATGGCCAGCGTATCCATGCGTACCTGCACCTTGATCAGATCGGGATACAGGATTACCCCATCCTGCACCGCAGCATAGCTCAGCGTGGCCATGCCCGCGTATACCTGCCAGAAGGTCAGCGCCATGTCTCCGTAGCCGTGCGCGCTGAAAAAGGCCTGCGCGGCCTGCTTGCAATCCTCCAGCCCATAGCTTGGCTCATACTGCGCGGATTCGGGGAACATCCACAATACGTTGCCGCCCTGCTTGGTGACGGCCAGCTGCAGCACGCCCGCCGCGCCCTGCGCGCGCACGCCCCAGGCGGGGATCGTTCCGCCGCTTTCCTGCGTCAGGGCGACGTCCTGCCCGCAATCGCCCAGAAAATCCTGGGCGCAAGCAAGCGCCTGCGCGCTGTCCACCGCCTGGGCGCCCAGCCCACGCGGCGCGCCGCCGCTGACCACATCGCTGAAGGGGCCGTCGTAAATCAGCGTGGGATAGTCGATATCCTTGGATATGCCCTCCAGCGGGCGCGCGGCAGCGTCCGCATCCTGCATGTAGCGGTTAAACTGCGCGATGGCCGTGCGGCCCGTCTGCATCTGTCCATAGGCGCTTTGCAGCGCCTGCTGCAGCTGCGCGCAGGCGTGGGATAATTGCTCAAGCAGCTGTGCGTCCTCGGCCGTCAGGGCGGCGTCGGCCTGCGATAGCAGGGCCGCAGCATAATCGCTGAGCTGGTTGCACAGCTTCACCGCGTCCGCCATGGCGATGTGCGATAGCGGCAGCGCGCTCAGCCCGCTCTGCACCGCCGCCGCGTCGCTGCCGATACGGCTGATCAGCGCGGCGCTCTGCCCCTCATCCTGGGATAGCATGGCTTTGTCAATATTGAGCCGCAGCTGTTCCATCTGTGTCATGGAGGACAGGAGCGTGCCGCGGTAGGCGTCCTCCAGTGCGCGGGCATACTGCCGCTTGCCGCGCTGGGCGGCGATGGCAAAGCCCACGGCGATCACCAGGCAAACGCCCAGCAGGGAGTACAGCAGCAGATGATGCTTTTTCGTCATGCCGTCCCCCATTACACCGCAAAGGCGTGCGCGCCGATGGTCAATCGCACCTCGCGCGACCAGATCCAGCTGGAGGTGGCCGTGGCGGGGTTATAGTAGTATACGCAGCCGCTGGTGGGATCCCAGCCTGCCAGCGCGTCGCTGGCCGCGCGGATGGAATCCTGATCGGGGGTCAGCCAGAGCTGCCCGTCAGCCACGCAGTCAAAGGCGCCGGATTGAAAGATCACGCCCGAAATGGTGTTGGGAAAGGCGGCGCTGCGCACGCGGTTGAGCACCACCGCCGCCACAGCCACCTTGCCCGTATAGCTTTCGCCCCGCGCCTCGCCATGCACCAGGCGCGCCAGCAGGTAGGCTTCGCTCTCGGTGGCCGCCGCGGCCGATACGCTGCCGCCGTTTAGGCTAAGGCCCAGCGCCGCCGCCGTGGCCGAGCCTACCACGCCGTCGGCCTTGAGGCTGTTCTTTTTCTGAAACCAGATCACCGCGTCGTAGGTGGCCTGGCCGAAAATGCCGTCCACCGCGCCGGAATAATAGCCGTATTGCTTTAGCTTGCTCTGCACGCGGGATACGTCGTTCCCGCGCGAGCCCCAGGCCACCGCGCCCTGCGCCTGAACACAGGAGAATGCCAGCGTCAACAAAAGGAGCGCCGCCGCCGCGCGGCGCAGCATATTTCGCTTCATTGCTTATCGCCTCCGCGGATAGTGTGCGCGCGGGGGCGATTTTTTATGTTTTTTTACGTTTTCGCAAAATGTGCTGATTTGTGGTGAAATTCCCCCATAATCCGTCATGCCCGGCCATGGCGGGGGATGGGCTGCGATTGCTACAATAATCCCATCCGATACGGAGCGTTCGCCCGCGCTCCAAGGCGGAAATTCTCCCCAAGGGAGGCGCATATGGCTGCCAGAAAAGACCCTGCGCGCGAGATCCGCGTGCAAACCCAGCAGGTGACGCTGCTGGGGCTCAAGCGCCTGGAAGCGCTGCTGAGCGATCCGGATGCCTCCAACGCCGATGTGCTCAAGGGCTTGTCGCTGCTCTTTGAGCGCGTGTGCGAACATCCGGGCGCGGCGGGCGGCGCGATAGGCGATTTTGAAATTCGCCTGACCCCATGAGAAAGCTGCTGCTGCCCAGGGGCGCGGTGAACGCGGTATACCTGCCCTACCTGCAAAGCCCCCGGCGCTACCAGATTTTCTTTGGCGGCGCGTCCAGCGGCAAAAGCTGCTTTCTGGCCACCCGTGCGGTGCTGGATACCCTGCAGGGGCGCAGCACGCTGGTGATCCGCCAGGTGGCGCGCACGCTGCGCACCAGCTGCTGGAACGAGATCGGCAAGGCGGCCGCGCGGCTGGGGCTGACGGGCTGCTTTCGCTTTAACAAAACCGAGATGACCGTAACCGCGCGCAATAACGGCGCGCAGATTCTCTTTGCCGGACTGGACGATGTGGAAAAGATCAAGTCCATCTCCCCCGCCGGCGGCGCGCTGACGGATATCTGGATTGAAGAGGCCACCGAGATCAGCGCCAGCGTTTTATCCTGGCGCAGGCGTTCGCCCGGCGTGCGGCCGTCGCCGTCCTCGGGGGCGGTCAGCCCCATCACGCCGGTGAGCACCAGCAGCGCGTCGGCAAACTGCTGCTTATCGTTCACGCGGTCGCTTTGCAGCAGATCATAGGCGTCAATCAGCGGCAGCACGCGCTCAAAATCGCCGCGCTCGCAGGCGTTGTTCCAGTATTCGGTCAGGGGCACCGCGCCGAAGTAGTGGGGGACGCTCTCCAGCGGCTCGCGGATGGCGGCGGCCTGGGCGCAGCGGTAGCGGGCGATCAGGCTATCGGTGTACACGTTTACGCGCAGCCCTGTACGGTTGCCGCGCAGGTCGGTTTCATAGCGCAGGTACACGCCAAACAGCGGGCGCGCCAGCTCGTCGTCGCTGTACACCACAAAGGCATCGCGCGGATCGACGGCGATGCAGCGCGGGCGCGCGTTTTCATCGGCATAGCACAGCTCCACCGCGCGGCCGAACACGCTTTGCTGCATGGCCAGCTCCGCGTCCACCGAGGGCGAATCGCACGCCCGCAGCGCCTGGCACAGGCTTTCGATCTCGTCGCTGGGATCATACTCATACCGGATGGGGCTGCCGATCAGGTAGCCTGCGGCCATATCGCTGATATAGGCGGGGTAGCCATGCGGAATGCGGGTATTGGGCAGCCCCTTGCGGCGTTCGCGGCGGGTCACATCGTGCGCGCCGTCGTAATAGGCGCTCAGGCGGGACAGCCGCGCGCAGTTGCGGGCATGCTCGCGCAGCACGCTGCGCAGCAGCTCGGGCGAGGGCAGCGCGCCGGGCATGGCCTGATGGGATCGCTGAATCATGGGTAGTTGCTCCTTTCGTTTTTTCGGGGGATGGGAGGGAGACGGGGGACGGGGAATGGGGGGACGTTACTTTCTTCAGTGAAGAAAGTAACAAAGAACCTGTGTTGTGGACGGAAA
>OLXB01001043.1_pt1 | contig 10295 bp, 7 predicted proteins | sample 1673681 | NCBI WGS metagenome assembly OLXB01 (sample SAMEA103958121, study PRJEB25191) | human gut metagenome
AATAAAAAGAAGGAAAAAGTCAATATTGACCTAAAAAGAAGTCATAATCAGATATAGGAATCAATGTGGAAAATTGCTAAACTGGTAAACAGAAAGAGCAAGCGGACAAGCTTGAATGACAGGAGGTTATAGCAACATGACAAAGGAAAAAATCAAAGATCTGATAGCAAAAATGACATTGGAGGAAAAGGCGGCAATGTGTTCCGGCGCGGATTTCTGGCATACTGAAAGCTGCGAGCGCCTGGGGATTCCCGCAAGTATGGTATCCGACGGCCCTCACGGTCTGCGCAAGCAGGATGACAAGGCGGATCATCTGGGTGTAAATGAGAGTATTAAAGCAGTATGTTTCCCGGCAGGCTGTGGAACCGCGGCATCCTTTAACAGAGATCTGTTGTATCATATGGGCGAGACACTGGGCAATGAGTGTCAGGCAGAAGGCGTCAGTGTCATTCTGGGGCCGGCTGTGAACATCAAACGATCTCCCCTGTGCGGTCGTAATTTTGAATACTATTCAGAGGATCCCCTGGTGGCAAGTGAGATTGCAGGCTCTCTGATCCGCGGTGTGCAGAGCAAACATGTGGGAACCAGTTTAAAGCATTTTCTGGCGAATAATCAGGAGACCCGTAGAATGTCGGTGGATGAGATCATCGACGAGAGAACTCTGAATGAGATCTATCTTGCGGCATTTGAGGGAGCGGTGAAGAAGGCAAAACCCTGGACCGTTATGTGCTCCTATAACAAGATCAACGGAACTTATACGGCCGCACATCACAAATATCTCACTGAGACCCTGAGAGACAAGTGGGGATTTGACGGTTATGTCATGAGTGACTGGGGCGCAGTCAATGACCGTGTGGAAGATTTAAAGGCAGGACTTGATCTGGAGATGCCTTCCTCCATGGGAGTCAATGATCAACTGATCGTAGAAGCGGTACAGAATGGAACACTGGAGGAACAGGTGCTGGATACCGCGGTGGAGCGTATTCTGAATATCGTATATCGCTATAACGAGAACAGAGATACCGAAGCGGTGTTTGATCTGGATCACGACCATGAGGTTGCGAAGAAAGTGGCGGAAGAGAACATTGTATTGTTGAAGAATGAGAATGTGCTGCCGCTGACAGAGGGCGAAGAGATCGCCTTTATCGGAAAATATGCGAAAAAGCCCAGATATCAGGGCGGCGGCAGTCATAAGATCACAGGAGCCCTGGATGCGGCAGAGGCAGCAGGTAATACACATATTGTGTATGCCCAGGGATTTGATGACAAAGAAGATAAGACGGATGAGGTATTACTGGCAGAAGCCGTGGAGACGGCAAAAAAGGCAAAGGCAGCCGTGATTTTCGCAGGACTGCCGGATGCATTTGAATCCGAAGGCTTTGATCGTAAACATATGCGGATGCCGAATTGCCAGAACGAATTGATTGAAAGAGTGGCAGCGGTACAGCCGAACACCATAGTCGTATTGCACAACGGTGCACCGGTGGAGATGCCCTGGGCAGATCGTGTGAAAGGTATTCTGGAAGCCTATCTTGGAGGACAGGCTGTGGGAGGTGCCGAGTATGACATTCTCTTCGGCAAAGTAAACCCCAGTGCAAAGCTTCCGGAGACATTCCCGAAGCAGCTGGAGGACAATCCTTCTTATCTTGCCGGCTTTGGTGAGGGCGACCATGTGGAATACCGGGAAGGCATTTTCGTGGGATACCGCTATTATGATAAGAAGAAAATGGATGTATTGTTCCCCTTTGGCTACGGATTGTCCTATACCACATTTGCTTACAGCAATCTGTGTTTGGACAAAAAGACAATGAAAGACACAGAAGAACTGACGGTGTCTGTGGATGTGACCAATACCGGAGATAGAGCGGGTAAGGAAGTTGTACAGCTCTATGTGGCAGATAAAGAAAGCACAGTGATAAGGCCGGTGAAGGAGCTGCGGGATTTTGTCAAGATCGAACTGGCACCCGGCGAGACGAAGACAGTAACTTTTACGCTTGGAAAGCGAGCCTTTGCTTACTATGATGTACAGATCCATGATTGGCAGGTGGAGACCGGAGAGTTCGAGATCCTTATCGGAGCATCTTCCAGAGACATTGCTCTCAGAGATACCGTGACTGTGGAATCCACCGTGAAGATTCCTTTCCACTATACCACAGATACGACAATGGGCGACATCATGAGCCGCCCGGAGGCCTGGAAACTGGTACAGAGTGTTCTGAGCAAAGGAATGTTCGGTCAGGGCAGCGAGGTCAACGAAGGCGGCGATGCCGCGAAGGAAGCCATCAGCGATGAGATGAATGCAGCTATGCTTCAGTATATGCCCCTGCGCGGACCGGTCAGTTTCGGCGGCGGAGTCAGCATGGCAGATGTACAGAAGTTGGTGGATCGCCTGAATGCCATGGAGAAATAATTAACTGTTTATTTATAGCAATCCCTAAAAGTTAGGCAAAAACTAACTTTTAGGGATTTTTATATATACCGCTGAGTGACATTTTTAAGTCGGATGAATGCAAGAAAGAATGTGGAGAATTGTTATAATTAGAATATGAAAAATAAACAGACACAGAAAGCCGCATTACCAAGGCACGTTAAGGAGGAAACGGATGAAAAAAATAGCAATTGGCGGAGGACAGGGATTTTGGGGAGATTCTCCAGATGCTGCTATCCATATGATTCACAATGCAGATATTCAATATCTTGCATGTGACTATCTGGCAGAACTGACGCTGTCCATTATGGCAAAGCAACAACTAAAAGATCCATCAAAAGGTTATGCTCCTGATTTTGTGACAAGATTGTTGAAACCAGCAGGAAAAACTGCTTGGGAAAGAAATATTAAAATTTTGACAAATGCAGGTGGCATGAATATTTCAGGATGTGTAGATGCTATTCGACAGTATGCAACTGAAGAAAATATGAAAGGGTATAAAATCGGTTATGTAACAGGGGACGACATTAAATCAAAAATCCCGCAGCTGTTAAAGGATGGATGGACATTTCCGAATTTTGACTACGAAGGCGATTTCACGGATATCGTTGATAAAATATATAATTGCAATGCCTACATTGGTCATGAAGGCATTCAAAGTGCAATTGAAGACGGAGCAGATGTTGTAGTCACCGGAAGAGCAGCTGATAGCGCACTTTTCCTGGCTCCGTTGGCTTATGAATTTGGTTGGAAAGACAATGACTGGGATAACCTTGCAAGAGGAATTATGGCAGGACATTTACTGGAATGTGGTGGACAGGGAGCAGGCGGCAATTATATGTATGATTGGCGCAGTGTACCTCAGATGGAAAATCTCGGATTTCCTATTGCAGAGTTGACAGATAAAACATTTGAAATTACTAAGGCCCCTGATTGTGGAGGAGTCATTTGCGAGCAAAGTTGTAAGGAACAATTTTTATATGAAGTGCTAGATCCGGCAAATTATCTGACTCCTGATGTAAATGTGGATATTAGTAATGCTACTATTACACAGGTTGGTGATAATCGCGTCAGAATTGATCATATTCATGGTAAAGAGAAACCGGATACTTTGAAATTGTGTGTTGGGTATCATAAAGGGTGGAAGACGGTTTCAATGTTGAGCTTTGCATGGCCTGATGCTTATGAAAAAGCCCGATATTGTGCAGACATTATCATGAAGAAAATGAAGCAAAAGGGAATGAAAGCGGATGATGTTCATATCAGTTTTATTGGTCTGAACAGCCTTCATCTTAATGTGGCTGATATGAGTGAAGAAGCATTGAAAAATCTGAACGAGTGTGTAATGCGCATTGCTGTATTTTCAGAGGATAAGAATGAATGTGCGAAGATCATCCCGGAAATCAGCCCTATGCAGTTAAACGGACCTCCCGGAGCATCTTTCTTCGGAGGAAGGGCTCGTGTGCAGGAAGTTATGGCACTGTGGCCGACATCTGTTCCACGAGAGGCAGTAGAGATCAAGAGCCATATTATTACAATATAGTTTTGCATAGAGAGGACAAGATTATGAGAGAAATATTATTGAATGATATCGCTCATGGAAGAAGCGGTGACAAGGGAGATACCAGCAATATCTGTGTATTTGCCAGAAAACCTGAATATTATGAAATTATTAAAAGAGAAGTAACGCCCGAAAGACTACATGATTTTTTCGGCGACATGGTAAAGGGCGAAATTATAAGATATGAAGTTCCCAGCCTTGGAGGATTTAATTTTGTACTCAAACATGCACTTGGAGGTGGTGCAACCATGAGCTTGCGGTTGGACAGCCTTGGAAAATCTATGGGGAGTGCCATTATGAGATTAAAGATTCACGTAAAAGATGAGGAATTATAAGGGGATCGGAGGTGAGACCTTATGGGATTAGAAAAAGTGGAAGCACTACAGAATTTGGTAGTTCTTGACTTGACCCGGGTAGTAGCAGGACCCTATGCAGGCTCTATATTGGGAGACTTCGGTGCTGAAGTAATAAAAATCGAAGTGCCGGGAAAAGGTGATGATGCCAGAAGCTATGGTCCTTACAGAAATGGAGAAAGTGTTTATTATGCGAACCTGAATCGCAATAAAAAAGGAATTACATTGAATTTGAAGACGGAAGAAGGGAAAAAAATCTTCCTGGAACTGGTGAATAAGGCAGATATTCTCTTGGAAAATTATCGACCCGGGGTTATGGAACGATTGGGATTGGGATATGAAGTTTTGAGAGAAAAAAACCCACGCCTTATTTACGGAGCAGTGTCAGGCTTTGGCTGCTATGGATCGTACTCTGACAGACCGGGTTATGATATTATTTCACAGGCAATGGGAGGTCTTATGAGCGTTACCGGTGCAAAAAACGGAGATCCTACGCGTTCCGGAAATGCCATGGGTGATATACTGGGTGGCATGAATCTTGTGATTGGTGTTTTAATGGCTTTGAACGTAAGAACACTCACCGGAAAAGGACAAAAGGTAGATGTATCACTGGTAGATTCTGTAGTGGCCAGCCTGGAGAATGCATATACAAGATATTTTGAGTCGGGGCAACTTCCTGTAAGAAATGGAAATGCGTATGCATCTATTGCACCCTATGATAGTTATCAGGCGAAGGATGGTCAGGTTATTATAGCATGTGGAAATCAAAAGCTATATGAGAAGCTTTGCAACGAAGTTCTTCATATGCCATGGATGATAACGGATGAACGTTTTCTTAGAGAGTACAGAATAACGAAATACAAAAGAAATATATTGAAGAGTGGACAACGCAATATACTGTGAATGAAATTGTAGAAAATGTATTGGCAAAAGGAATTCCGGCAGGCCCCATCTATAATGTAAGGCAGATCACAGAAGATAAACATATCGCCATAGAACGTGAAATGTTTGTGGAGATAGAACACCCTGTGATTGGGAAAATGAAAGTAAATGGCAATCCTATTAAGTTGATGGATAATATGCCTGAGATCAGTAAACCGGCACCAACACTCGGACAACATAATGAGGAAATATTCTGTGGGTTACTGAAACATTCCGAGGAACGGATTAAGGAATGGAGGAAAGATAACATTATATGATGGAAGATATACCATTCAGTGCCATTATGAAGTCGCCTGAATGCAAGAAAGAATCTTGAAAACTGATATAATGGAAATACATAGAAAAGGTGGTGGAGAGATGAAAACAAAAAAACACAATTGGAAAAGATGGCTACCGCTCTACTTGATGATGGCACCTGGATTAATCTATATTTTTATCAATAATTATATTCCTATGTTTGGTACAATTATTGCCTTTAAACATATCAATTACCAGAAAGGCATTTTGGGGAGTGACTGGGTAGGACTGAAAAATTTCAAATTTTTGTTTGCCACAAACGATGCCTGGGTAATTACAAGGAATACGTTATTGTATAATCTTGCTTTTATAGTGATTAATACAGTGGTTGGAATTATTCTTGCAATTTTTATATGCGACGTTGTGAGCAAAAAATTAAAAAAACTTTATCAAAGTGCGGTATTGCTCCCCTATCTGATGTCAATTGTAATTATTAGCTATATTGTTTTCGCATTTCTTTCAACAGAAAACGGAATGGTGAATAATTCACTGTTGATTCCATTCGGGAAAAATCCGATTTCGTGGTATGCGGAACCAAAATACTGGCCGTTTATTTTGACACTTGTGAATGTATGGAAGGGAGTCGGATATGGTTGCTTGATTTATATCTCGGCGATCAATGGTATTCCCAAAGATTACTATGAAGCTGCAAATTTAGATGGAGCAGGTAAGTGGAAACAGATTCAATGTATTACGCTTCCATCCTTAGTCCCTTCGGTGATTACGCTTACTTTGTTATCGATTGGAAGAATTTTCTATTCTGATTTCGGATTGTTTTATCAGGTACCGTTGGACTCCGGAACATTGTATTCTACGACAAATGTAATTGATACTTATGTATATAGAGCACTGATTAAACTGGGAAATGTTGGAATGTCTTCTGCTGCTTGCCTATATCAGTCGGTTGTAGGATTTGTTTTAGTTCTCACCGCTAATTTGATCGTTAGGAAAGTAAGTAAGGAAAACGCACTGTTTTAGGAGGAGAAAAATGATCCGTTCAAAATCGAATATGCGGTTTCAGATTTTAGCGAATTTTATACTGATTCTGTTTACCATATTTGTAATTACCCCTTTTATTCTTTTGATTATGTCTTCCTTTACGGAGGAAAGTACACTGATAAGAAACGGATATTCATTTTTTCCGGAAAAATTCAGTTTGGGAGCCTATGCTTACATATGGAAAAATGCGTCTAAGATAATGAGGGCCTATGGAATTACAATTTTGGTCACAGTAGTTGGAACAGCTGTCAATGTTATGCTGTCAACAATGATTGCCTATCCGTTATCTCTTGAACAATTGCCTGGAAGAAGAGCAATAACTTTTTACCTTTTCTTTACGATGCTTTTTAGCGGTGGATTGGTACCATCCTATTTGTTGTACAGTAATTATTTTCATATAAAAAATACAATTTGGGCTTTAATTGTTCCTAACCTGTTGCTGTCGGCAATGAATGTGCTATTGATACGTACATATATATCAACAAGTATACCATCAGCATTGTTTGAGGCTGCAAAGGTAGATGGGGCAGGAGAATTTACAGTATTTTTTAAACTGGTGATTCCTTTGTCTAAACCCATTATTGTAACGATGGGAACTTTTGCCGGCCTGGGTTACTGGAATGACTGGACAAATGGTTTATACTATTTATCAGGAAATCAGGGACAGAAATTATATAGTATCCAGAATCTTTTGAATAAAATGATTACAGATATACAGGTATTGTCTTCTAATTCGTCCATGGCTTCACAAGCCTCTTCGGAAATGGCAAAATTACCTACAGTAGGTGTACGTATGGCGATTGCGGTTGTAGCAATGCTGCCGATATTTGTAGTATTTCCGTTTTTACAGAAATATTTCCAAAAAGGAATTGCATTAGGAGCAGTAAAGGGTTAATACATTGCCCTTACAAGATAAAATAAATATATGGGAGGATAACAAATGAAGAAAAAAATTTTATCAATGTTACTCAGTATGGTGTTGACGGTAGCTTGCTTTACGGGATGCGGGAGTAACCCAAGTAGTGGTGGAGAAACCGGTGGAGCAGCTTCTACAGAAATACCTAAAAATCCGGAAGATATGTATACGGTCACAATGGCTGTGATCGGAAATGATCAGGAGGACATGGATCTTGTAGAAGCAGAAATGAATAAAATCCTGGCGGAAAAGGTTGGTGCACAAATTGATGTAATCACATTGGGATGGGGAGTATATCAGCAGCAGTTACAACTTATGTTATCCGGTGCGGAAAAACTGGATTTGGTCCCTATAATGTATAATAACGTGAGTACCTATGTAAACAGCGGTCAGGTATTGGATATGTCTGATTTGATTGACCAGTATGGCGTTAATATGAAAGCAGCTTTGGGTGAAGATATTCTCAAAATTGCTAATATGAATGGCTATGTGTATGGTGTGCCGGTGGAAAAAGAATGGTATGCAGACAGCTGTCTGGTAATGAGAAAAGACATTTTGGACAAATATAATTTGGATGTGTCTAATGTGAAATCTTTGGCTGATTGTGCGCCTATTTTCGAAACGATTCATGAAAATGAACCTGATATGAAAATTATTGTAGGCGCTAAAGATGGTTTGATCGGTAACATATATTTTGCCGATGTACTTTCCGATCGTTTTGGAGTATTGGATAATGGCGGTGCTGATACTACGATTGTGAATTACTATGAGACGGATAACTACAAGAATCTGGCTGCTACGGTTCATGATTATTATGAAAAAGGTTATATCGACAAGGATATGGCAACATCTACAGATGCCGGAACCACAATCCTGAAGGCCGGAAATGCATTCTGCTTTGCCACTCCTTATAAACCGGGCGTTGCGGAACAGGAAAGTCTGAATACCGGTTATGAACTGGTGGCTGTAAGAATCAACCCTACTCCTGCGTTTTGCTATACCAATGCTGTTGCCGCAATTACATGGGGAATTGGTCAGAATTGTGAAAATCCGGAGATGACAATGAAAGTGCTGGACTACATGTACGGTGATCCGGAATTAATGAATCTGTTTAACTGGGGTATTGAAGGTGTTCATTATGTCATAAAAGATGCTGAAAATGATGTGATTGGATTCCCGGATGGGGTAGATGCTTCTAATGCAAAATACAATCTGAATATGGGATGGGAACTTCCGAACCAGTACAAGATTCATGTATGGGAGGGAAGCTCCAGAAAGATTATGGATGCGCAGAAAGAGATGAATGCCACTGCAAATAAGTCAAAAGCATTAGGTTTCATGTTTGATAGTACATCTGTCAGCAATGAGATTGCAGCACTAAACAATGTGGTTAGTGAGTATTCGTCTTCTATCGATTGTGGCGCAGCTGATCCTACCACGGCCATTCCGGAGTTTAATGAGAAGTTATACGCAGCCGGTCTTCAGACTGTAATGGACGAGAAGCAGAAACAATTGAACGAGTGGCTGGAAAATCAAAAGTAATGTGTTATAATGTGGCTGTGAATAACAGGAATAAATAAATATAGGAGGTCCCGATTAATGTCGAGAAAACATAAGAAGGTCTTGAGAAAAAATATTACTCTGATCATGTGCGCATTAATCGGGACAATTGTTGTTGTATACGGTGTTGGTATGATATTATTCCGTGGATATGTCAAAGAGATAGCAAATATAGCCAGCCGGACATTTGATTTCTACGGGAATGAATTGGATCAAAAAATGAATGGCATTAATACGCAGCTTGTAAACACGTTGTTGAATAATAAATCTATCAGAGAAATAGAAGAGATGGATTTAACCACAGAGGATAACTCTGTGGTTTACAGCATTGCGGAGCAAAATGAATTGAAACAATATTTTCAGGCAATGGCAATTAATTATGGGGACGAATACCATTTTTGGTTTTATAACAAAGACAAAGATATTTTTCTGATTACGGGAGACGATGAATACCTTCAAAAGGAACTTTTTAAAGGATATATTAGGACAGTGGCTTCCGAAGAACAGATTCCTATAACAGAAAAGAGAAAATGGTTTGTGCAGGATGTTCAAGGAACGTTGTTTCTTACAACTACCTTTTGCTTGAAAAATAATTATGTGGGTTGTTGGATACGGCCTGAGAAAATATGCGCTTCTTTTCGAGAAACAGAGGAAGATACACTTTCCTTTTTTATTCGAGATTTGAGCACCGGAGTACATTATTTGGAGAATAGCAGTGCATCCGGAAGTATGTTTCAGAAAAATGAAAATATTCAGGAAAACAGTAGCTCGCATTATTGGGAATACGAATTTGAAAATGCAAATGTATCTATAGGAGTAGATGTCAGCGACAAAATAAAGAAAAGTGCTGGAACCTATGAAATACTGATGAGAATTACCACAGTATTGATTTGCTTTATGTGTATTGGAGCTTTTTATTATTTCAGGCACTATGTACAAAAACCGTTATACATTTTTGAAGAGAATCTACGAAAATTTCAGGAAACTGGAGAATTAGAGCAAAATAATTATTATGAAGAATTCGAAAATGTAGGTGAAATCTGGAGAAATCTGGAAAAAGAAATTCAGGAATTAAAAGTTCAGGTATATGAAGAACAGCTGGAAAAACAGAAAACTAAAATAGATTATTTACAATTACAGATCAGGCCCCATTTTTATATTAACTGTCTTAATAGCATATACAGTATGGCGCAGTTGAAACATACAGAAGAAATCCAGCAACTGGCATTGTATGTATCC
>OLXB01001048.1_pt1 | contig 10230 bp, 8 predicted proteins | sample 1673681 | NCBI WGS metagenome assembly OLXB01 (sample SAMEA103958121, study PRJEB25191) | human gut metagenome
GCCGCGAAAGCGCCCATCCAATAGGCAGAACAGCACGCGCGAGCAGGCAACGCCCAGCGGCATAGCCAGCACCGCATGCAGCGGAGCCGCGCCCGCAGGCATGCGCCGCGCGCGGCAGCACAGCGCCAGCACAATCACCGCCGCCAGCGCACCCAGGGCGATATGCAGCCCGTAATAGTAAATCTTGATATTTCCAAGCAGGAAATAGGCAGCTTCATCCAGCATGATTATTTGCTCCAAGTTTCAGGGTCAACAGCGGTGGCAAAGTAGATAAAATCGCTCTGCTGGCGCTCGTTTTTGATAGTACGGCCGGTCTGATAGTATTCGCCGTTGAAGATCATGGTGGCGGAGTTTCCGCCGTCCAGGTTATAGGCCTGGGTGCAGTGCAGCTCGTTAAACATAAAGTCCGCCAGCGCCTGCTGGGTCACGCCGTTGGAGCTGCTGCTGCGTCCCTCGGCCAGCGCCACCACATAGGTCAGCTTATCCACCTGGCCGATAGCCATGCGCGGCTCCTTGCCGTTGGGATTATAGCCGTACTCCTTGTCCACGGTCAGCAGCTGCCCATCCTTTACCAAGGCAGGGCCAAAGGTGAAGGCGTTGATTACACTCAGCCCCGTGCCCTTAAAAGCGTCCATATCCGCCTGATTGGACTTGATAAACAGGTGGAAGTCGCCGTTTTCATCAATAAAGAGGATATCCTTTTTCTTGTTGGTTTTTGCCTTGCGGGTTTCGCCCATGCGGATTTCGTAGGTCTTTTTGGTTTCCTGATCGGCAAAGTAATCGCCGTTGATAGCCAGCACCGCATGATACTCCTTGGCCATGGCGCTGATATAGGTGGAACGGTTACTGGTTGCCTTGGAGCCCGCGATGCCCGTGCGAAGTTGGGAAGCATCCTTGATCTGCACATAGCCGATACGCCAGATCACCCCGTCCTCCTCGCGGGTTTCCATGCGGATGGTCAGCGAGTCATCCTGATAGCCGTCCTCGGTATAGGCATCAGGATTCGGCTGCATGCCGGCAGAAAAGTCAATCGGCAGTGCGTAGGAAGTCTCCTCCTGCGCTTCCTCGGCATTGGCGGTAGGAACCAGCCAACGGATCAAACCGCTGTCCCAGGCCTCATCCGCCCAGGTATCCTGATATTCCTCCAGCATGCTGCCCGAGGGCACGGCAAAAGGCAGGGCCAGGATCATCAGCGCCGCCATGGCGCACAGCAAAATCCGGATAGAAAGCTTCATTTTGTGTTTCTCCTATTCGTTATTTAGTAGCCGTAGGTATCCAGATAGTCCCGCATCAGCGGGGTGATATCCAGGCCGCTACGGTCTGTAAAGAACTGCTCAAAGTCTGCGCGGCTGGCACGCTTGAATGCAAATGCGTTGCAGCAGCTTGTCCATCTGCCCGCCGGTCATCTCATCCAGCGCCAGCGGCAGAGCTGCGCCGCGGCCATATACCACCGTGGCGTAGGTTTGCAGCGAGCCAAAGTAAGATATGGGCGAACCGGGCGTAACTGTCTGATTGATTTTCTCACGCATAGGCGCGTCCACGCGCAGGATGCGCAGGTTTTCATAGGCGTTCGCGCCGTATTTTTCGCGGGCATAGCGCAGCATGGCATATTCGCACAGCGCTTCATCCTGCCATGCGTCCGTCACCTGATCGCTGCCCACCAAAGCGTAGAACCACTGGTGTGCCGTTTCGTGAGCCAGCATCAGCTCCAGCGAATCAGCCTGGCTTTCAGCCATCCAATCACGGCCGATGAAGATCAGACCCGGATATTCCATGCCGCCTAGCGGGAAATCCACCTCGCACACCGTTAGCTGATCGTAGGCATACGCGCCGTACAGACGCGCGTAGGTTTTAAGCGCTTCCGCCGCATAGCCAGCCGCACGACCGGCCGCCTTTTGATCGCCCGCATAGGCCGTAACCGTTACGCCGTTCACGCTTTTTTGCGCCGTCTGCCAGCTTGCGCTCAGCGCGAAGGCAAAATCGCGCATGGCATCGCCCTGCATGGTATAGCGCATACGGCCGTCCGCCATCGTTTTCACGCTGGGCTTGGCGCTGGCAGCGCAGACATAGCCAGCCGGTGCAACCAGCGTGACCTCATAGTTGGAGCAATCGCTGACAAAGGGATCGCCGACGGCGCAGTACGCATCCTCGCGCCACGCGCCGTTTTCCCATACGGATAAAATTGGCAGCGCATTGCCAAACTGCCACACTGCGCCGTCCGTGCCGAAGCGATGGGCGCAGCGGGGAACCGTCAGCTCGCAGCGCAGCAGCAACCGGCCGCTAACTCCCGGCACAAGGCTTCCTACCGGCACATGCAACACCGTTTGAGCCGCATCGGCAAAACTTGCTTGGACGACCCGATCATTCCACCACACACCCTCCAGCCGAACGCCACCCGCTGAAAAGCCGTTGGGATAGCAAGCGTCGTAAACTTCCTCAATGGCTGCGGGGCTGGTATCCTCGCTAGCATACGCGCCCGCCCAGGTGCGCAGGACAAGCTCCTGCAGCGTATCGCCGGTGCGGTTGGTATAATCCAGCGTCAGCGTAACGGCCAGCGTGCTTTGCTCGGGTCGAAAGACCAGATCATACCGGTAAGTATCCAGCCCATCCCGATATGCCTGAGCGCGGGTCTGCGCCGCAGCGCGCGGCCATAAAATCCAGGCCAGCAGCACCCCCACAAGCAGCAGGGCCGCGCAGGCAAAAAAGCATACCGTGCGCTTTCGTATTATACTACGTTTCGACATGGGCTGTCACCCCCCGGCATCGTAAATTTTTGTGAATATTCGCCCCGGATCGCCTGTTTCGGGGCTAAATATCATCATACAATGAATATTCGCCCCTGTAAAGGCAAAAAGAGGCTTGCAATTGCAAACTTTTCGCGGTATCCTATCATGGTGTTTATTGTGCGCATGCAAAGGAGAGGTTTTTTACCATGACCGAATACCGCCTGGCCAGGCCGCAGGAAGAAGCGGACGTACTGGATTTTATCAACATGGTTTTCAGCATGCACTCGCAGCCGCATGATTTTGCCGCGCTGCTGCCCAAGGTGTACGCCCATCCTGGCTTTGCCCGCTATCATTATGTGGCGGTGGAGGACGGCCATATTCGCGGCACGGTGGCGCTGCTGCCCCTGACGCTGCGGGTGGAGGAAAACTGCGCCCTCAAGGCGGGCTATATCGGCTCGGTTGCGGTGCATCCCTATTCGCGCGGCGCGGGCCACATGAAGGCACTGATGCGCATGGCCCTGACCGATGCGGAGGCGCAGGGCTACGATCTGCTGGCGCTGGGTGGGCGGCGACAGCGCTATGCCTATTTCGGCTTTGAAAAGGGCGGCCAGCGGCTGACCTTTTCACTCAACAGCGATAACGTGCGCCACACCATGGCAGATGTGGATGAAGATGCCGTGCGCATCCGCGAGGTAACAGACGCGCAGGACGCGGTGCTGGAAGACGTATGGCAGCTGAGCCGCCGTCAGATGCTTACCTGCGAGCGTGACCGTGAACGCCTGCTGGATATCTTTCATTCCTGGCATAACGCCCTGTATGTGCTGGAGGACGCGCGGCAGGACGGCACATTCCTGGGGTACCTGAACGCCTCGGGCGATCAGATCTGCGAGTTGGCGCTGCTGGACGAACGCCGCCTGGCAGAGACGCTCAAGGCCTGGATGCGCGGCCGCGCCAAGGCGGGCATCACCGTGCCCATGTACCAGCGCGTGCGTGCAAGCTATCTTAAGAGCATTGCGGAAAATTACACGGTAACCGACGCGCACATGCTGCGCGTAATCAACTGGCGGCATACGCTGGAAACGCTGCTGACCTTCAAGTCGGGCTATCAGCCCCTGTGCGACGGACGGTTTGTGTTTGAGGTAGAGGACGGCGGCCGCTATCTCATCCAGGTGCGCGATCATGAGGTGGTTGTGCGCGACACGCAGGAAGCGCCCGCTCTGTGCTTTACCCAGCAGCGCGCGGCGGAGTTCTTCTTCTCCCCCTATTCGGCGCTGATGGAGGCTTCGCCCATGCTCAAGTCTTTCCTGCCCGCGCCCTTTGAAATCCCCTCGGCGGACGCTTTTTAAGCTTGACAGCCGCCCCTTCGTTTGGTATGATAAAGTTACCATAGACAGAAAGGGATGAAAAAATGCGCAACTAATCCGGCTTTGACAAAACGATAACAATGGCTATCCGCAGTGCGGAGCATTGTTTGCGTGTGTCAAAACGGAATAGCGGCGTAGATAGGCGGCGTGTTTTTGGCGTGCTGCTGTTTGCCTCCGTTTTTGGCCCACGCTGCGGGGAAACGGAGGTTTTTATGTTATCAGTTCGTCATCTCTCCATTCAGCACCGGCAGGATCTGCGCCCGCTGGTCGATGACCTTTCCTTCACCGTATCCGGTCAGGATCGCCTGGCCATCATCGGCGAGGAGGGCAACGGCAAATCCACGGTGCTTAAAATACTATATCAGCCCACGTTGGCAGACGACTATGCGCTCTTCAGCGGCCAGGTCGACCGTTCGGGCGAACGGCTGGCCTATCTGCCCCAGGAGCTGCCCGAAGCGTGCCGCGAGCTGCCCGTATACGCCTTCTGCGCACAGTGCGAGGCCTTCCTGGAAGCCCCGCCGCGCGAGGTGCATACCCTGTGCGCCCAGCTTCGGCTGCCCGTCGAGCTGTGCTACGCCGAATGCCCAATGAAATCGCTTTCAGGCGGTGAAAAAATCAAGCTGCAATTGCTGCTGCTTCTGTGCGCGCACCCAACCCTCCTGCTGCTGGACGAGCCCAGCAACGATCTGGATCTGAGCGCGCTGGACTTTCTGGAGCGCTTCATCTGCACCTGCGGCCTGCCGGTGATCTACATCTCCCACGATGAAACGCTGCTGTCCCGCACAGCCACGCGTGTGCTGCATCTGGAGCTTACGCATCACAAAAAGGAGCCGCGCTGGACGCTGGCCAACGTTCCCTACGATGAATACATGTCCCGCCGAGCGCAGCAGCTATCCCTGCAGGAAAGCCGGGCGCAGATGGAAAAGCGCCAGGAGCGCATCCGACAGGAGAAATTCGAGCGCATCCTCAATGCCGTCGATCACGCGCAGGCGACCATCTCGCGCGGAGATCCGCATGGCGCACGGCTGCTAAAGAAGAAGATGCAGGCCGTCAAATCGCTGGAGCGCCGCTACGAGCGCGAACGCGAGAATCAGACGCAGCGGCCCAACATCGAATACGCTATCGACGCTTCCTTCGTGGGCAGTCATGCCCTGCCCGCAGGCAAGGTGACGCTGGATATCTCCCTGCCTGCGCTTTGCGTGGAAGGCCGCACGCTCAGCCGCGATATCTCCCTGCGCATGCAGGGCACGGACAAGGTGCTGCTGATCGGCGATAACGGCTGCGGCAAGACGACGCTGCTGCGCAGGCTTGCGCAGAATCTGCTGGCGCGCGATGATATCCGCGCTGCCTATATGCCCCAGCGCTATGAAGAAACAATGGATGAAGACCAGAGCGCCATTGCCTATCTGCACACGCGCGGCGACAAGGAGCAGCTGACCCGCCTGCGCACGTATCTGGGCGCGTTCAAGTTTTCCACCGAAGAGATGGAACATCCCGTCCGCTCGCTTTCGGGCGGGCAAAAGGCCAAGCTGTTTTTCCTCAGGATGATCCTGGAGGACGCAAACGTGCTGCTCTTGGACGAGCCCACCCGCAACCTGTCGCCCCTGTCCGCCCCTGTCATCCGCGCGCTGCTGCTGGATTTTCCCGGCGCTATCCTGGCCGTCACTCATGACCGTCTGCTGATGCAGCAGTGGCCCGGCCGCGTGCTGCGCCTGACGGAGAATGGGCTGAGCGACGTAACGGCGACGGTAAAATCGCAGAGCGGCGCAGTTGGGGCTTGACATCCCAGATAATATTTTCTATAATGAAACAACGCAAGGATCGGGACAAGTAGCCCCGCCATTCCCCCTTTCAGAGAGCCCGCGTACGGTGCAAGCGGGCAGGGGCGGCGGTGTGAATACGCCCGGGAGCGCGAACCTGAAGGGCAACTGTGTAGGGAACGCCGGCGCGCCGGTTACAGCGCAGGGGAATTTGATGTTCCCGCTAAGGGAAAACGGCGCAAGCCTTTTCCAAACGGAAGTGGTACCGTGATGTGTTCATCGCCTTCCGGCATATGCCGGAGGGCGTTTTCTTATCCCGCAAATCTGAAAGGAGTATCTATCCAACCATGCAGGAATCCGAACGTTTCGCCGCCCGCGTAGAGGGCGTCAGCGGCAGTGCCATCCGCGAGCTGTTCAAGCTGACCTCCCGGCCGGGCGTCATCTCCTTCGGCGGCGGCAACCCGTCCCCCGCCGCGCTGCCCGATGAAATTGTGGCCGATATCTGCCGCGAGCTGGTGGCTACCAACGGCAAGGTGCTGCTGCAATACGGCATGACCGAGGGCCTGCCCGCCCTGCGCGAAAGCCTGACAGGCTATCTGCAAAGCGAATTTGGCGTAACCACCGATGCGGGCTGCATCCTGCCCGTAACCGGCTCCACCCAGGCGTTTAACCTGCTGCTGGACGCTTATACCGATCCGGGCGACGTAATTCTGACCGAAAATCCCACCTTCCTTGGCGCTACGCAGGCCATGCATCTGCATCAGCTGCGCGTCATCCCGGTGGACAGTGACGAGCAGGGGCTGCGCGTGGACGCGCTGGAGGAGGCCATTCGCCGCCATCGTCCGCGCATGCTGTATACCATCCCCACCTTCCAGAACCCCACGGGCGTAACCATGCCGCTGGAACGACGCAAGCGCATTGCCGAGCTGGCCGCGCAGTATGATATCCTGGTGGCGGAGGATGATCCCTATCACTCTCTGCGCTATACGGGCGAAAGCCTGCCGGCCATCAAAGCCTTTGACATGGACGGTCATGTGGCGTTGATGGGCAGTTTTTCCAAGGTAATCTCCCCCGGCCTGCGCGTGGGCTTCCTGGTATGCGAGCCCAAGCTCCTTCGCAAGTGCGTTATCTGTAAGCAGTCGGACGATCTGCACACGGCCAACCTGAACCAGGCTGTCGTGGATGCTTATCTGCGCCGCGACCTGCTGCGTCCCCACGTGCAGGAAGTCTGCGCCCGCTATGGCGCGCAGCTGAACTGCATGCTCAGCGCGCTGGAGGAGATGCAGGGCGTGCAGCGCTTTACCCGGCCGGAGGGCGGCCTATTTATCTTCGCCTATCTGAAGAACAATGTGAACGCCACCGAAATGCTGATGAAGGCCGTGGATCGCGGCGTGGCCTACGTGCCAGGCACGTATTTCTATCCGGACGGCGGGCACGAGAACACCCTGCGGCTCAATTTCTCCAACGCCGATATTCCCACCATCGAGCGCGGCATGGCGCTGCTGAACGACTGTCTGAAATAAAAACCACAATACATCACACAATCAGGAGGAACATCATATGCATATTCTTGACACCCTGAAGGAACGCGGATTCATCGCCCAGGTAACCTTTGAAGACGATCTGTACAAGCAGCTGGAGCGCGAATCCACCCCCTTCTACGTAGGCTTTGACCCCACCGCCACCAGCCTGCACTTCGGCCACTTCATCCCCATCATCGCCATGGCGCACATGCAGCGCGCGGGCCACAAGCCCATCGCCCTGGTGGGCGGTGCAACGGCCATGATCGGCGACCCCAGCGGCAAAACCGATATGCGCAAGATGATGACCGTGGAAACCATCGATCACAACGTCGCCTGCATCAAGTCTCAGCTGTCCCGCTTTATCGAGTTTGGCGACGACAAGGCGCTGATCGTCAACAACGCCGACTGGCTGCGCGGCCTGGGCTATATCGATTTCATCCGCGATATCGGCTCGCTGTTCTCCGTCAACCGCATGCTGACGGCCGAGTGCTACAAGCAGCGTCTGGAGCGCGGCCTGACCTTCCTGGAGTTCAACTACATGCTGATGCAGAGCTACGACTTCCTGCAGCTCTTTAAACACTACGGCTGCCGTCTGGAAATGGGCGGCGACGATCAGTGGAGCAACATGCTGGCCGGCGCGGATCTGATCCGCCGCAAGGAGCATGAGGACGCTTACGCCTGCACCTTTAAGCTGCTAATGAACCACGAAGGCAAAAAGATGGGCAAGACCGAAAAGGGCGCGCTGTGGCTGGACGCCAATCTGTGCTCCCCCTACGAGTTCTATCAGTACTGGCGCAACATTGCCGACCAGGATGTAAGCAAATGCCTGGCGCTGCTCACCTTCCTGCCCATGGACGAAGTGCGCCGTCTCAGCGCCCTGCCCGGGCAGGAGATCAACGAGGCCAAGAAGGTGCTGGCCTTTGAGTGCACCAAGCTCGTCCATGGCGAGGAAGAAGCCACCAAGGCTCAGCAGGCGGCCAGCGCGCTGTTTGGCGGCGGCGCTGTCTCCCAGGATGTACCCACCTTCAATATCACCCGCGATTTGCTGTCTGCCGACGGCCGCCTGACCACGCTGCTCAACAGCTGCGGTCTGTGCACCAGCCGCGGTGAAGCCCGCAAGCTTGTGCAGCAGGGCGGCGCTACGGTGGGCGACAGCAAGGTAACGGATATCGATTTCGTCATCACGGCGGACATGATCGGCTCCGACGGCCTGCTGCTGCGCAAGGGCAAGAAGAGCTACTGCCGCCTGGTGCTGATCTAAGCCTCCCTCATGAACAGCTACAAAACCATCAAACAGCTCGCGCGTGAGGAATATGTAATCAACAAAAGCCGCTTTATCGGCCATGCCTGCCCCTGCCAGGCAGAGGAGCAGGCGCTGGCCTTTTTGAAGCGCATCCGCGAGGAATACCGCGACGCTACGCACAATTGCTATGCCTATGTCATCGGCGAAAATGCCGGCATCATGCGCTACAGCGACGACGGCGAGCCGGGCGGCACGGCGGGTCTGCCCATGATGGAGGTGCTCAAGGCCCGCGGCGTAGTCAACCTGTGCGTAGTGGTTACGCGTTATTTCGGCGGTATTCTGTTGGGCGCAGGCGGGCTGGTGCGCGCCTATTCGCACAGCTGCGCGCTGGCGCTGGACGCGGCGCAGGTATCCATCATGGAGCTGACCCAGCGCGTGCTGTTCGACGTACCCTACCCGCTGTGGGATAAATTCAGCTACGCCTTGCAATCGCTGCCCTGCATATTGGAGCGCAGCGAGTTTCAATCCTCCGTGGATGCAACGCTGCTGATTCGGGCCAGCGACCTGGAACGCGTAACGCAGCAGATCACCGCCCTGTCCGACGGCAAGATCGATTTTCTGCCCACGGACGAGCTGTTCTATCCCTGGCCGGAACCCTGAAATATAACCCGCACAAATGCGCCCCGCAGACAAGTTGATTTGTCCGCGGGGCGCTGGTTTATATCTCGTTTTATTCTGATAATACATACTTTTCAATGGCCTGCGCAAGGCCGTCCTCGGTATTAGGAGCCGTCACCTGCCAGGCAGCGCGCTTGACATCCTCCATCGCGTTGCCCATGGCCACAGGATAGCCAGCGCGCCGGAACATGGGCAGGTCGTTGTCATAGTCGCCAAACACCATCACGTTCTCCAACGGGATGCCATAAAACGCGGCCAGCTCTGCCAAGCCCGTTCCCTTGTCCACGCCCTGTGGCATCACTTCCAGGTTCAGCCCGCCCGAGGTTGTAATATACGCACCGGGCACCTGCTGCAGCTCCGCGCGTGCGCGCTCCTGCATTTTCTGATCCGGGAATTTAAACAAAAACACCTTGTAAACCGGCTGGTCCAGCATGGCGCGGATGTTTTCCGCACCGCAGATATGCTGCACATGATAATCCCGCAGCATCACCTGCGTGATCTGCTGAAAATACCCGCCGCCATCGCCGTTGGCTTCATGCCGATCCATAAATGCGCCGGGCATGGTGATGCGATACTGAATCGGATAACGCTCGGCAATCTCCTGCGCCATGCGAGCTGAGGCAGCATCCAGCAGATGTTCCCCCACCATGCGCTGAGAAATACCATCAAATACCGAGCCGCCGTTGGAGGCGATAATCGAGCAATTCAGCCCCACGTCGCGCGCCAGGGCGCAGCAATGCGTATGAAAGCGTCCGGTGCACATGGTGAATATCACGCCCTTTTCCTGCGCCTTCCTGAGCGCGCTCAGCGTGCGCGGGCTAATCCTGCCCTGGGCATCCAGCAGCGTTCCGTCCATATCAGCGGCAATCATACGGATCATAATGTGCCCTCCTCAACAAAATACCGGGCAATCATCCCCTTGCCCGGTTTGCAGAA
>OLXB01001053.1_pt1 | contig 10192 bp, 9 predicted proteins | sample 1673681 | NCBI WGS metagenome assembly OLXB01 (sample SAMEA103958121, study PRJEB25191) | human gut metagenome
GCCGACCCTGGCCCGGGGGATAGCTATTGGGAGTATTCTCTGCCTGCGGCGGATGGTTCTGTGTGGATACACGCCTATTACGGCATGATTCCGGACGAACCCGAGGAAAATGCTGACGGCACCTGGTCCTGGCATTACAGCGGCAAGGTTTATTATATGTTTTCTCAGCCGGATATGATTGTGCTGCGCTCGGTGCACTACGATACGGCAAATGGCTATGATTGGGCGAACGCTGAGGATGCGGCGCTGTCGTTTGCGCTGGATGACGAAACGAGATAAGCGGAAAACTGCATCATATCATAGAAAAAGCCGCCGGATTTGGAGACTGGCCAGCCCGGCGGCTTTTTGCGCGCAAACAAATAAGCAGCCCATCCTTTTGAGCTGCTTCTGCGTTCTTATTCTTTCGGCGGAATATCGCCTACGCCGTCCAGCACCAGGCGCGGACGATAGGGGAATTTGCGGATGTCCTCGCGGGCAGTCACGCCGGAGAGCACCAGCGCGGTGTCTAGGCCCGTTTCGATGCCCGCCACCATGTCGGTGTCCATGCGGTCGCCGATCATCACAGCCTCGGCGGAGTGCACGCCCAGGATGCGCAGCCCCGTGCGCATCATCAGCGGATTGGTCGCTGTTGGTGCCAATCAGCTTGGCGCCCTTGAGCACCAGATGCACGGCGCGCAGGATGTTTTCGTAGTTGTAGGTGTTGCCTTCGCCGATGATCACGTAGTCCGGATCGATATCGTTCATGGTGATGCCCTCGTCGTGCAGGGCCATGATCAGCCCCGCGCCGCCGATTACATAGGCGCTGCAGCCGGGAGCCTGCGAACTGATAAAGCGCGCGGTGGCCAGGGCGCTGGTGTAAAAGTGGCTTTCATCCACCTCCAGACCCATGCGTTCCAGCTTGCGCTGCAGCTCTTTGGGCGAATGCTCGGACGAGTTGGTGAGAAACAGGAAGTTCTTGTTTTCGCGGTAGAGCCAGGCGACAAACTCCTTCACCCCCGGCAGCAGCCGGTTGCCATGGTAGATTACGCCGTCCATATCGCAGATAAAGCCTTTTTTGCCGCGCAGTGTTTCCATGTGATTCCTCCTTTACGTTGGGTTGTCTTGTCCTTTCAGCATATCCTCGAAGGCCAGCCCGTACCAGTGGCCGGGCTGACGCTGCGCTGTTTTCCTGATGCAGCCATCGCAGAAATCGGCGGCTTTTTGCAGCGCGTCGGGCAGGGGTTGATCATTGAGCAATTGGGCGCACAGGGCGGAGGCAAACACATCGCCGCAGCCGTGCAGCTCCAGCGAGAGTTTGGGCTTGTGCACGCGGAGCACGCGCCCGTTCAGACGCGCCAGATAGCCGATTTCGTTTTCCCCGCCGGGCACGCTGGTAATGACGGCGTTGGGCGTTTCAAGCCGGCTCAGGATCGCCTCGGGCGAGTCGTCCGGGCTGCTGCCCGTCAGCAGGGCGGCCTCGGTCAGGTTGGGGGTAATGATGTGCGCCAGCTTGCACAGCGCGCGCATTTCCTGCACATAATCGGGCGAAAAGCAGCCGTACAGGCGGCCGTTATCGCCCAGCACGGGATCCACCAGCACCAGGGTATCCTCCTGCGCGAAATCCTGGATGACCTGCCGGGCGATTTCAATCTGCCGGACAGAGCTGAAAAAGCCGGTGTAGATGCAGTCAAAATGCACGCCGATGCGCTGCCAATGGGCGATGAAGGCCTGCATTTCCTCCGTCATGTCGCGCATGACATAGCCGTCAAAGCCGCCGGTGTGGGTGGACAGGATGGCGGTAGGCAGAGCGACGGCTTCCACGCCCGCAGCGGACAGGATGGGCAGCGCCACACTCAGCGAGCACTTGCCCAGGCAGGATAGGTCGTTGATCAGCGCCGCGCGCTTCATGCCGGTATCGTTTACAGACTTCATAAAGGCGTTCTCCTTACGGTTGGTAAAATGCGGCGGCCCTGCACGCCTACGGTCATAGTATACGACAGCATATGTGAAAAACGCAAGAATTTTTTGAAAAAAGATTGTACAAAATATTCATAAACAAAATGCGCCGTTTTTTTGTGCATAGCGGCAAAAAAGCGCGCTGCGGCTTGCGCAAGGCTTTACAAGCCTTTGCCCTTCGTGATATAATCATCTATCGCAAGCAAAAGATACGGAGGGGTTTTATGTATACAGATGGAAAAATCTGGCTGGGACAATCGGCCGACAAGAATATCTACCTCCTGCCGCAGATGGCTAACCGCCACGGCCTGATCTCCGGCGCGACGGGCACAGGCAAAACCATCACCATGAAGGTGCTGGCCGAGTCCTTTTCCGCCATGGGCGTACCGGTGTTCTTCAGCGACGTCAAGGGCGATCTGAGCGGCATGTGCCGGCCCGGCGCGGACAGCGACAGCATGCGCGCACGCATCGCCTCCTTCGGTATTGATAACTTCCCCTATACAGCCTATCCGACCCGCTTCTGGGATATCTTTGGCGAGCAGGGGCATCCCGTGCGCATTACGGTATCCAGCATGGGTCCGACGCTGCTGGCGCGGCTGCTGAAGCTGACCGATATCCAGGCGGGCGTGCTTAATATCGTGTTCCGTGTGGCGGACGATCATGGCCTGCTGCTGCTGGACCTTAAGGATCTGCGCGCCATGCTGCAATATACCGGCGAAAACCGCACCGAGTTTACCACGATGTATGGCAATGTATCCGCGGCCAGCATCGGCGCCATTCAGCGCGCGCTGCTTGCATTTGAGGATGAGGGCGGCGCCAGCGTTTTCGGCGAACCTGCTCTGGACATCCGCGACTGGATGCGCACGGATGTGAACGGCCGCGGCTATATCAATATCCTTTCCAGCGCCAAGCTGATTCAAAGCCCCAATGTGTACGCCACCTTCCTGCTGTGGATGCTTTCCGAGCTCTTTGAGCGCCTGCCCGAGGTGGGCGATCTGGAAAAGCCCCGGATGGTGTTCTTCTTTGACGAGGCGCATCTGCTCTTTGACGACGCGCCCAAGACCCTGGTGCAGAAGATCGTCCAGGTGGTCAAGCTCATCCGCTCCAAGGGCGTGGGCGTGTACTTTGTTACCCAGTCGCCCTCCGATATTCCCGATGACGTGCTGGCGCAGCTGTCCAACCGCGTGCAGCACGCCCTGCGCGCCTATACGCCCTCCGAAATGAAGGCTGTGCGAGCCGCCGCCAAGGCATTCCGCGTCAACCCTGCCTTCGATACCGAGGAGGCCATCATGGCCCTGGGCGTGGGCGAAGCGCTGGTCAGCTGCCTGGACGAGCAGGGCATTCCCTGCGTGGTGGAGCGCGCGCGCATCCTGCCCCCGCAAAGCTTGATGGGCGCGGCGGATGACGAGCGGGTCAAGCAGCTGATCCTTTCCGATGAGTTTGAGTTGAAATATCGCGACGAGGTGGACCGCGAATCGGCGTATGAGATCATCATTGCGGCTCGGCAGGAGCTGGAGGCTCAGCAGCAGCGCGAGGCCGAGGAGGCTGCCGCCGAGAAGCAGCGCCTGAAGGAAGAAGCGGCCGCCGAAAAGCAGCGGCAGAAGGAAGAGGCTGCGGCGGAGCGCCAGCGTCAGCGCGAGGAAGCGGCGACAGAAAAGCAGCGCCTGAAGGAAGAGGCTGCCGCGCAGAAGGCCGCCGAAAAGCAGGCTGCCGCCCGGTATAAGACCGCCGAGCGCGCGGTCAGCAATGCCGCATCCTCCGTGGTGCGTTCCATGAGCACCAATCTGGTCAATTCTATCGTGGGCGGCCGCAAGGTCAGCGCGGGCACCATGGCCAAGCGCGCGGCTACCAACGCCCTCAGCTCCGTCATGCGCTCGGGCACCAATTCTATCGTGCGCGGGCTGTTTGGCAACAAGAAGTAAGCGCATTGCGGCGCGAAGGTTCAGCACGCTTGAAAATGCCGAGCCTTCGCGCTTTTTTTGTATCCTTTTTTATGCATTTTACGGCTGCGCGGGGTTTTCAGCCGCTTTTTTTTATGCTATAATCAATGGTTGCAGGGAGGTTGAAGCCATGCAGAGTATGACCGGCTACGGCCGAGAACAGATTGTGCGCGACGGGCGCGAGATGACTGTTGAGCTCAAGTCCGTCAATCACCGTTTTCTGGATATTTCCCTTCGCATGCCCCGGCACCTCAGCTTTGCGGAGGATGACGTCCGCCGCCAGCTGGGCGCGGCCATGAAGCGCGGGCATGTGGACGCTTTTATTACCTACCGCAATTCCCGTCCCGACGCGCGCAGGGTGTCGGTGGATCCCGCGCTGGCGGCGGCTTACCGCGACGCAATGGCCGAGCTGAGCGAAGCCACCGGCGTTGTCAACGATATGCCCCTGTACCGCTATGCGCAGCTGCCAGACGTGCTGACCGTGACGGAGAATGAGGAAGACTGCGAGGCCGTGGGCGCGCTGCTGCGCGATACCATCGCCCTGGCGCTGGATGACCTGACCCGCATGCGCAGCCGCGAGGGCGAGGCGCTCAAGGCCGATCTGACGGTGCATTTAAAGCTTCTGGAGTCGCTTCGCCAGCGCATCCTGGCGCGCGCGCCGGGCGTGGTGGAGGATTATCGCCAGCGCCTGACACAGCGTATCGCGGAGCTGGGCGCGACGGAGATCGATTCCTCCCGCGTGGTGCAGGAGGTGGCCATCTTTGCCGATCGCGCTGCCATCGATGAAGAGCTGAGCCGCCTGGATTCTCACATCCATCAGGCGTATCTGCTGATGGACGGCGAGGCCGAGTGCGGCAGCAAGCTCAACTTCCTGGTGCAGGAAATGAACCGCGAGGTCAACACCATCGGCTCTAAAGCCCTGGATGCGGAGATTGCCCGCCTGGTGGTGGAGGCGAAATCCGAAATCGAAAAGCTGCGCGAGCAGATTCAAAACGTGGAGTAAATCAACCGCTGCAAAGGAGCGTTTATATGCGCGAGGTACGCAAGGGTATGCTGCTGGTGATCTCCGGCCCGTCGGGCGCGGGCAAGGGTACGCTGTATGGAAAGCTGCTCAGGGATGATCCGACCATGACCTTTTCGGTCAGCTACGCCACCCGTTCTCCCCGCCCCGGCGAGGTGGACGGCCGCGATTATTACTTTGTTGATGAAGAGAAATTCCAGCGCATGGTGGCCGAGGATGGCTTTCTGGAATACGCGGCGGTGCATGGGCATCACTACGGCACGCCGCGTCAGCCCGTCATGGAAGCGCTGGCCAACGGCCAGAATGTGATGCTGGATATCGATCCGCAGGGCGCGCTGCAGGTGATGGAGCGCATGCCCGGCTGCGTGTCGGTGTTTATCCTGCCCCCCTCGTTTGCCGAACTGCGCCGTCGCCTGGAGGGCCGGCACACCGAACAGCGGGAGGAAATTGAGCGCCGGCTGCACAACGCGCGCGGCGAGGTGGCGCAGATGAATCGCTATCAGTACTTGCTGATCAACGATGATGTGGATGCCGCCTATGAAACGCTTAAGGATATCGTCTCGGCTGAGAAGCAGCGCTCGGTGCGCTATTTCCCCGAGATGGAAGATTGACGATTCCCACCCAATCAATAAAATGTGGAGGAAAATAAAATGTCTGTAAACAAGCCCGGTATCGTGGAACTGAGCAAGAAGGTAGATTGCCGCTACACCCTGGTGGTGGAAACCTCCAAGCGCGCGCGTCAGCTGGTAGCCGGCGCTCAGCCCCTGATCGATCCCAAGGATATGAAGCCCGTCAGCATCGCCATTGAGGAAATCAACCGCGGCCTGCTGACCTATCGCCGCAACCTGGAAGACGAGGAGCAGTAACATCATGGGCGTGCTGGACGGGAAGACAATTGTATTTGGCGTGACGGGCGGCATCGCGGCGTATAAGAGCTGCGAGGCGGTGTCGCGCCTGAAAAAGCTGGGCGCTACGGTGTGCGTGATTATGACAAAGAACGCCACCGAGTTTGTTGCGCCCATGACCTTTGAAACCCTGTCCAACCAGCCCTGCGTGGTGGATACCTTCGCACGGCCCGAGCGCTGGGAGGTGGAGCATGTTTCCCTGGCCAAGCGCGCCGATCTCTTTGTCATCGCGCCCGCTACGGCCAATATTATGGCCAAGCTGGCTCACGGTATCGCCGACGATATGCTGTCCACCACCTGCCTGGCCACCCGCGCGCCCATGCTGATCGCCCCGGCGATGAACACTGGCATGTGGGAAAATGTTGCGACACAGGAAAACCTGAAAATCTTGCAGGCGCGCGGCATGCACTTTGTCGGCCCCGAGGGCGGATATCTGGCCTGCGGCGATGTGGGCGCGGGCCGCATGAGTGAGCCTGCGCAGATTGTGGAGCGCTGCGTGCAGCTGCTTACCGCTAAGCGCGATATGCAGGGCTTGCGCGTGCTGGTCACGGCCGGCCCCACCTGCGAGAATATCGACCCCGTGCGCTTTATTACCAATCGTTCCAGCGGCAAGATGGGCTATGCCCTGGCCGAGGCTGCGCTGCGCCGCGGCGCGCAGGTAACGCTGGTGACAGGCCCGGTGTCGCTTACGCCCCCGCAGGGTGCACAGGTAGAGCCTGTGCGCACCACCGAGGATCTGCTACAGCGCATGCTGGCGCTTGCGCCAGAGCAGGATATTGTCATTCAGGCCGCCGCTCCGGCGGATTATCGGGCGCAGCAGATCGCCCCGCAAAAGCTGAAAAAGCAGGGCGACGGCGCGCTGACGCTCACCTTTGTGCCTACGCCTGACGTGGCCAAGGCCGTGGGGGAGGGCAAGCGCGACGGGCAGATATTGGTCGGCTTTGCCGCTGAAACCGAAACCGCCGTTGAAAACGCCCGCAAGAAGCTGGACAGCAAGCATCTGGATATGATCGTGGCCAACGACGTCACCCAGCCCGGCGCGGGCTTTGACGTGGATACCAACATCGCCACTATCATTACCCATCAGCAGGCCGAAAGCCTGCCCATCATGACCAAGAAAGCGCTCGCGGACGAGATTCTCACCCGCGCGCTGGCGCTTCGGGGATAAGACATGTACGCACAGGTCATCGTAGATATCGCCAGCGAAAGCGTGGACAGGGTGTTCACCTACCGCGTGCCCGAGGGCATGAACATCGTGCGCGGCATGCGCGTCAGCGTGCCCTTCGGCCCGCGCAGCGCTGAGGGCTATGTGCTGGGGCTTTCGGATACGGCGCAGCTGGATGAAAGCCGCATCAAGGCCATCCGCCAGCCGCTGGAGGATTATCCCGCCCTCTTGCCGCCGCTGATTGATCTGGCGCAGGAAATTGCGCGCGATACCCATTGCCCGCTGGCTGAGGCGCTGCGGCTGATGCTGCCTGCCCAGATGCGCGGCGGGCGCGTAAAGATCAAAACCGAAACGGCGGCGCGGCTGCTGATTGCAGGGGATGACCTGCAGGCCGCCCTTACGGGCTGCAAAAACGCCAGAAAACGCCGCCTGCTGCTGGAGATGCTGTCCGACGGGCAGCCGCACGCCGTGGCGGAGCTGAGGCAGCTGGTCAAGGATGCGCGGACGGGTCTGAACGATCTGTGCCAGCGCGGATACGCGGAGCTCATTGAACACGAAATATTGCGTTCTCCCTATCCGGACACGCTGACGCCGACGCCCGATCCCGCGCTGACAGACGAGCAGCAGGAGGCTCTATCTGAGCTGCTGCCCGCCGTTGATTGCGGAAAGGGCGCCTTTTTGCTGCATGGCGTCACCGGAAGTGGCAAGTCCGAGGTATTCATCCGCGCCGTGCGCCGCTGCCTGCAGCGTGGGCGCGGCGCCATTGTGCTGGTGCCGGAGATCGTGCTGACCCCGCAGATGGTCACGTGGTTTCGCGCGCGCTTTGGCGATGTGGCCGCGGTGCTGCATTCGCGCCTGTCCGCGGGTGAGCGCTTTGACGAGTGGCGGCGTATCCGCCTGGGATGCGCGCGGGTGGTGATTGGCGCGCGCTCGGCGGTGTTTGCGCCGGTGGAGCGGCTGGGGCTTATCGTGGTGGATGAGGAGCATGAGCAAAGCTACCAGAGCGAGCATTTTCCCCAGTATGACGCGCGCGAGATTGCCATTTCTCGCTGCAAGCGCGAGGGCGCGGCGCTGGTGCTGGCCAGCGCAACCCCATCCATCCTGACTTTTGCACGCATGGAACGCGGCGATTATACGCTGCTGGAAATGCCCCATCGCGTGCACAATCGTCCGCTGCCCGAGGTGACGCTGGCCGATATGCGCAAGGAGCTGCGGCTGGGCAACAAGGGCATTTTTTCTCAGGCGCTGATGCAGCGCATGGACGACTGCATCCGCGCGGGCAGGCAGATGATGCTGTTTATCAACCGCCGCGGCTATGCGCAGTTTGTCAATTGCCGTGCCTGCGGCGAGGCCATCCGCTGCTCGCAGTGCGATGTGACCATGACCTATCACGAGACCGACCATCGCCTGCACTGCCACTGGTGCGGAGCATCCATTCCCATGCCGGACAAGTGCCCCTCCTGCGGAAGCCTGTATATCCGTGCCTGTGGCATTGGCACCCAGCGGGTGGAGATGGAGGTGAAAAAGCGCTATCCGAGCGTGGGGGTGATCCGCATGGATGTGGATACCACTGCTACCAAGGATGCGCACGCGCAGCTGCTCAGCCGCTTTCGCGCCCGCGAGGCGCAGGTGCTCATCGGCACGCAGATGATCGCCAAGGGGCTGGACTTTCCCGAGGTGACGCTGGTGGGTGCGGTGCTGGCCGATACGTCGCTGAACATGCCCGATTACCGTGCGCCGGAGCGCACTTTTCAATTGCTTACCCAGGTGGCGGGCCGCGCGGGGCGCGCCGATCTTCCCGGTCAGGTGGTCATCCAAACTTATATGCCCGAGCATTACGCCATCCGCGCCGCCGCGGCGCAGGATTACCGCGCGTTCTATCGCATGGAGTTTGACCGCCGCAAGCGCGATCTGTATCCGCCCTTCACCATGATGGCCCGGCTGCTGTGCACAGCGGAAAACGCTGAGATCGCCCAGGCTGTCAGCTGCGAACTGCTGGATAAGCTGAACGACTTTTTGCAGAAAAATCCCGCGCTGCGCCGGCGCATCCTGTTTATGCGGCAGGACGACGCGCCGCTCAAATATCTGCGCGGCAGACACCGGGCACAGGTGCTGATTAAGCTTCTGGAGCACCCGGACAGCCGCGCGGCGCTGGAATATATGCAGGAACTGACTCAGCAGGGCTGGCCCTGCGACGTATTGCTGGAAATCAACCCCGCCTCCATGGCGTAAAGGAGAATGAACATGGCAGTAAAAGAAATCCTCAAAATTGGCAACGATACCCTGCGCAAAACCTCCCACCCGGTGGAAAAATTCAACCTGCGCCTGTGGCTGCTGCTGCGCGATATGGCCGATACCATGTATAAGGCCGAGGGCGTGGGTCTGGCCGGGCCGCAGATCGGCATCCTGCGCCGGGTGGTGGTGATCGACGTGCAGGACGATCATGGGCTGATCGAGCTGGTGAACCCTGAAATCATTGCTGCCGAGGGCGAGCAGGGCGGCCCCGAGGGCTGCCTGAGCGTGCCGGGTCGTCAGGGCTTTGTATACCGCCCGCAGAAAGTGACTGTGCGCGCGCAGGATCGCCACGGCAAGGTGTTTGAGCTGACAGGCGAGGATCTGCTGGCCCGCGCGCTGTGCCATGAGATTGATCACCTGGACGGCAAGATGTATGTGGATATCGAGGATCATGAGATCGTCGAGGAGGAAGACGAGGAGGAGCAGGAATAATGGCGCTTCGCGTTGTGTTTATGGGCACGCCCGATTACGGCGTGCCGTCGCTGGAGGCGCTCATCAGCGCCGGTTACGACGTGGTGGGCGTGTTCTGCCAGCCGGACAAGCCCTCCGGGCGCGGCAAGAGGATTGCCTTCTGCCCCGTCAAGCAGTGCGCGCTGGCGCACGGCATCCCCGTGGTGCAGCCGGTAAAGACCCGCGTGGACGGCGTGGAGCCGCTGCGCGCGCTCAAGCCCGATCTGTGCATCACGGCGGCGTTCGGCCACATCCTGTCCCAGGAGGTGCTGGATATTCCGCGCATTGGCACGGTCAATGTGCATGCTTCCCTTTTGCCCAAGTATCGCGGCAGCGCGCCGGTCAACTGGGCGCTGATCCAGGGCGAAACGGTCACGGGTGTAACCACCATGATGACCGATAAGGGCATGGATACCGGCGATATGCTGCTCAAGGCGGAAACGCCGATTGGCGAAACGGAAACCGCGGGCGAGCTGAGCGA
>OLXB01001055.1_pt1 | contig 10191 bp, 9 predicted proteins | sample 1673681 | NCBI WGS metagenome assembly OLXB01 (sample SAMEA103958121, study PRJEB25191) | human gut metagenome
CGTAAAGCCACGTTCATAGCAGTAATCGTGCACTTTCATAAAGTCCCAGTTGGGGTCATCCGGATACAAAACCGAGACCACCAAGCCGCTTTGCCATTCACGGCGAATAACGTCTTTAAACCCGAGTTCATCTAAACCTGCGTGAATCGCCTCGAAAACGCGCTTGTGGCGTTCCCACTTTGCCGTTTCTCCTTCGGCAAAATATTCTTTTAAGCCCTGAACGGCGGCATAGACGGTCTGCACGGGCGGCGTAAAGTGCATTTGTCCGGTTTTTTCGAAATACTCGTACTGCAAATAAAGATTGCAGTAGTACGAACGCTTCGGGTAGTCCTTGGACGCAACGATCAGGTCCGTACGCCCGATGACAAAGGAAAGACCTGTCATGGCCATAATGCCCTTTTGGGCCGAGGCCATACAAAAGTCGATGTTGTCGCGCGCCACATCAATCGGACGCATCGCCAAGGTCGACGTGGTATCGACGACAAAGGTCGCGCCGTACCGATGGGCTAAGGCGCCGATTTCACGAATGGGATTACAAATCCCCGTCCCCGTTTCGTTATGCGTCGTGTACACCAGGCGAATGTCGGGGTTTTCTTTTAGCGTGGCTTCCACACGCGACATATCCGGAAGCTCATCGACGGGGAACCGAAGGTCGATGTGGTTTAGGCCATAGGCCTTACAAATCTCAACGGCGCGCGAACTGTATGCGCCGTTATTGACGACAAGGACCTTGGCCTCGGCAGGAAGGAGCGAATTTAAGCACACGTCCATATTCAGGGTCCCCGAACCGCAAAATAAAACGGCCGTGTAGGCGGCAGGGTCTGCGTGGACGGTTTTAAGAATGTCATGCCGGAAGCCTTTCATCAGGTCGGCAAATTCTTTTTCCCGCGGGCAAATGTCGGGTACGACTTGGGCCAGTTTGACCGTATCGGTGGTTGTCGCCGGGCCGGGATTGAGTAATACGTTGCGTTTAATCATGGGGCTTATCTCCGCACAAGACGCTTTAAGTGTTTAAAGTTGCCTTGCTTATATGAAAATTTGAACAAAAACTTAAGAAAACGTTTTCGGCAGTATAGCAAAAGAATAAAGCCTAAAACGTTTGCTTATTGAGGAAATTACGCCGTAAACTACCCACAAACGATGAGAGTGCTTAAGCGTTCAGGAAAAGTTAAATATCCCTATTCGTGAACAAAAAAGCCGAGCCCTTTCGGACTCGGCGACAGCGCAATCAAGGGACCTGTTGCGCTATAAGGGGAAGAAAAGCGTCGTTCTTAAAATCAGTCTTCTGTGGGATTGACCTTACCGGCAAACGGATACGGACCGTCAAACTCGGTTCTCTTGTAAATCTGACAGACGTGGGTATTAAAGACCCCGTCTTCAAAGTCATGGAGTAAGAACCCCGGCGTTTCCATACGGAATGTATCACCGCCTTCGGGGGTAAAGTCCAGTTCAATTTGCATGGAAGCGGCCGGTGCCGTCACACAGGGCACTCCTGCCCACATCGAAAAAATCGGACGATGCATGTGACCGCAGCAAAGTCTGACCCAAGGGGCTTTTTCAATGACAGAGCGCAAGCCTTCGCGATTTTCAAAGGGCTCGTCCATGGCTCCGAGTCCCGTCACCAACGGCGGATGGTGCATGAAAATGAGCGTGGGCTCATTTTGATGGCTTTGAAGTTCGCGATCTAGCCACGTAAGTTCTGCCTCGCGCATGTGACCTGCGTGCGAGCCCGGTTCCAGGGTATCCAGGAAAACGAGTCTTACTCCGTCTCGGGCCACGGCGTAGCACAAAAACGGTGCCGTCTCGGGATTGGCCACGGTCCAGCCTTTAAGGATTCGAACCATGCGATCGCGACGATCGTGGTTCCCGGGAACCGCATACACCGGAACGTTAAATCCGCTTAAGGCCTCATAGACCATGTGGTAGGCTGTTTCATCACCCGAATCGGCAATGTCGCCTGTAACCACGATGGCATCGGGCTTTTGGCCGGAAAGAGCAAAAACGTGGTCAAGGTGCGCCTTGGCGTCTTTAAGATAGTCCGCTGTATCGACGACCTGAAAGGATTTCTTTCCGTCACCGCGCAAGTGAAAATCGGAAATCTGCAAAATTCTCATAGCGATCAACCTACTTGGGGAAGGGGGACACCCCCTTCCCTTGAGTCCTTAAATATGTTCGACGTTGTCACCGTATTTGGCAACCGCAGCGTTGTGACGCTTCTGGATGACAAAGCCGGCTAAGGCGCTCGTAAAACAGGCAAGCATTGTGTACAGGCAAACATAAATCGGATCGCCCCCGGTGATGCCCATAAAGTAGGTGCAAAGGCCCGGAACGATGCCGGCAACCAAAAAGCCCGGGAATTGGTAGCAAATCGAAATGCCGGTGTATCGGACGTCAGCCGGGAACAGGTCGGCAAAGACAGCCGCTTCCGGCCCGAAGATACCAGCGTAGAAAATCGAAAGCGGGATGATGATCGCAATGGCAATCATAAAGAGGTTGCCGTTCGAGTTTTGCATTAACCAGAAGGACGGGAAAATCGAGATACCGCACAAGACTGCGCAAATGCCGTAGACCTTACCGCGACCGTACTTGTCGGCCATGTGACCGAAAAATGCGATGAAGGGGCACATCAAGAGCGCGGCAATCATCACGACAACAAGGGCACTCGTGCGATCGACGTGGATGTATTGGACGAGGTACGTAATCACGAACACCGCAAGAACGTTAAAGAACACGCCGTCAACCCAGCGCGCACCGACCCCCAAAAGGATGTTAAAGGGGTGATTCTTGCAAACGCGAACAATCGGGAGAGCCTTCTTGCTCTTATCTTTAGCTGCTTGATCTTGAACCTTACGGAAATCCGGGGTTTCCAGAATCGAAAGACGAACCCAAAGCGCGATACCGACCAAGAACACGCTCATCAAGAAAGCCACGCGCCAACCCCATTCGAGAAACTGAGCATCGCTAAGAGTCATAGAAAGAAGCGCGACGACGCCGGAGGAAAGGCATAGACCCGTCGCCAAACCCATCTGGGGAATCGAGGCGTAAAAGGCGCGTTCTTTTTTGCTGGCGTATTCGTAGGTCATAAGGACTGCACCGCCCCATTCACCGCCAAGACCCAAGCCCTGCAGGAGGCGGAACGTTTGCAGCAAAATCGGAGCGGCAATACCGATCGAAGCGTATGTGGGCACCAGGCCGATACCGATGGTTGCCAAACCCATGATGAGCATCGTCAGAATCAGCATGCTCTTGCGACCGATTTTGTCGCCGAAATGCCCGAAAACAAATCCGCCAAAGGGGCGCGCCAAGTAGCCGATGGCAAACGTCGTATAGGCTAAAAGCGTTCCGATATAGGGATCGCTTGTCGGGAAGAATAATTTGTTAAAAACGATACCGGCAACGACACCGTACAAGAAAAAGTCATACCACTCGATTGTTGCGCCGAGTAACGACGCCCAAACAACCTTTCGAATCTCTTTTTTCGAGGGTTGAGTCATGGATTTCTCCTAGGATTAGTAAATATTTATCTGTTTTTGACCGCATCTTGCAGTCAATGCCATTGTATTCGTATAATTTGCGCACTTAAATGCGGAATTACAGTGATAAATATTTATTAACTTAACCGTTTCGAAACTAAAACATCTTAAAGTGTTTAGTAATTATTTATCAAGCTTTTGCTGATTTTTCGGGGTGACGAGTATGCGCTATAAGACAATTACGTTATCGGAAGTCGCGAAACGTGCCGGCGTCTCTACAACGACGGCCTCAATGATTCTGAGCCGTCGCCCCGGCGTCTCCTTTTCCAAGGAAACCGTCGAAAAGGTTGAGAGTATTGCGCGGGAAACCGGATACAGCCCGAGTCAAAAGCACCAGAGTAAAGGGACCGCCTCCCCGACCGTTCTTATCGTCTGTCCGAACATTTCAAATCACTATTACTCGCGCATCGTGCAGGCTATCCAACAGGAGGCCGATGCCAATCACTACTCGACCCTCGTTTTTACGCACTACCGAGACATTGCCAAAGAAACCGAATGCGTGCAGATGGCGCTCGATTTAGGGATTAAGGGTCTCGTGTTTGCCACGATGCCCAATAATGTCAAACTTTTAGAAGATATCAATGCGCGCATTCCGGTGGTGGTCATCGGCGACAGGGACGATCATGCGGCCTTAGATACCGTGGAAATGAACGATTACGGTGCCGGCGCCATGCTCGCCCAGCACTTGTATTCACTCGGACACCGACACATTGCCTTTATTTCTACGTCGCTCGGCGAGCATTTTGCGATGCGACAAAGACGTCTGATGGGACTGAAAGAGCGCCTGGCACAGAAAGATCCGACATCAAGCGTCGCCGTGTTCTCGCACCCCGTCTCCCCGAGCGAAGAGTTATCCGACATCGATTTGGAGTACAACATCGGATATCGCTTAACGACAAGTTGCCTACAGGAAAAGCCCGATGTGACGGCCTTTGTGGCCGTGAACGACTCGGTTGCCGCCGGCGTTATGGATGCGATTATCAGCCGCGGCTTTCGGATTCCCGAGGATTATTCGGTCTGCGGATGCGATAACACGAGCACGAGCCGCTATAAATTTGCGAGCATCACAACGGTCGAGCACCAACTCGAAGAAAAAGGACGGTACGCCTTTCACATTCTGCAAAAACGCATGAAAGGGGAAACCTCCGACCGGATTATGCGTGTCGAATACCCCAACCGCCTCATGGAGCGAAAGAGCACGGGACCGGCCCGAAAAACCGACCCCAAGCCCGACTCCCGGAAGCGCTCTTAGTGGGTCGTTCGACGAATGAGAGCGTTTCCCACCCATTGAAAAAGACTGATGACGGCAAGAATAACAAAGACCGAGAGCCATATCATGTCCCGATACCCCATCTGGTAGCCGTAGCGAATCGCAAAGTCCCCGATTCCGCCGGCGCCGATTGCCCCGGCAATCGCCGTGATGCCGATAAAACTGACGAATGTGATCATCGTCACGCGTGTAATCCCGGGAATACTCTCTTTTAGATACACCCCGAAAATAATCTCACGCGGTGAAAAGCCCATGGCTTCGCTCGCCTCGATAAGACCGGCGTCCACGTCCGAGAGAACCGATTCGATTTGACGGGCAAAAAAAGGAACCGTTCCGAACACAAGGGCGACAAAAGAGCCTGTGACGCCCGACCCTGTCCCCACAAGAAAGCGAGAAAGCGGAATCAAGAGCACATTCAAAATGATGAAGGGAATCGAGCGGATGATGTCAATCGCGCGATCAAAAAAAGTAAAAAGAATTCGATTTTCCAAAATGCCACCCGGCTTGGTCACAACAAGGAGCACCCCCAAAGCAATCCCAAGAACCCAGGCAATCGTTCCGGAAACGCCGATCATCGTCGCTGTTTGCTCGACGGAACGGAGAAATTCTCCTCCGAGGCGCTCCAAGTTCGGAAATAGGTCGTAAAGAATGTTCATGATGCTTTGATCTCCTCGATGCGAACGCCCTGCTTTTCAATGTACGCAAGAGCTTTTTTCTCGTCTTCCTCACGCCCTTTAAGCGTAACGGCAAGTTTCCCGAAGGGCGTTCCGCCCACAAGTTCAATGTTTCCGAAGATGATGTTGGCGCTTACAGAAAAGCGTTTGTAAAGCTCGCTCATCAAGGGCTCTCCCGCGCTTTGCCCGGCGTAGGTCAATAAATACACGGGCGACTTGGGGGCAAGACCTTTTTGCCCTGCTTCTTCGAGCATTTCCATGAGGTCATCGACGTTACTTGCCGAGTTAATAAAGCCTTGCGTTACCGGGCTCTTGGGGTCGGAAAAGACCTCCAAAACCGTTCCCTCTTCAATGAGTTTTCCGTGCTCTAAAACAGCGGTTCTGTCGCAAATGCTTTTGATGACCGACATCTGGTGCGTGATGATGACGACCGTAATACCGAGTTCGGCATTGACCTTTTTAAGGAGCTTTAGAATCGAGCGCGTCGTTTTGGGGTCAAGCGCGCTGGTCGCTTCATCGCAAAGAAGTACCTTGGGGTCATTGGCAAGAGCCCTTGCAATCGCAACGCGTTGCTTTTGACCGCCTGAAAGTTCCGAGGGGTAGGCATTTTTTTTGTCCGATAAACCCACGAGAGATAAAAGAGCGTGGATTTTCGCGCAACGCTCTTCGCGTCCGGCCTTTGTTAGTTTGAGCGGCATCTCGATATTTTCAAAGACCGTGCGACTCGGCATTAGGTTAAAGTGCTGGAAAATCATGCCGATTTTGCGACGCACACTCCGAAGAGAAGCCGGGGCAAGGCCCGTGAGGTCTACTCCGTCAAGGAGTACCTGTCCGCTTGTCGGGCGCTCCAAGAGATTGATACAGCGCACGAGCGTGGATTTGCCCGCCCCGGAAAACCCGATAATGCCGAAAATTTCTCCGTCGTTAATCCGAAGAGAAACGTCGTTGACGGCTGTCACCGATCTTAAATCGCCTGTAAAGCGTTTGACGATGTGTTTCAATTCAATCATGTTCGGTTACCTCGGATTGCTTTGGCGCGCCACCTGGGCACGGTGCTCGGATTGAATGCTTGCTAAAAGAGCAGGTTCCGTCATAAGGCGCAGCGCCGTTCTTGCAAGCACCTCTCCCCCTAGCGCAACGGAGTCAAGCCCCATCTTGGATCCTGCTGCCTTTTTAAAGGCTTCGCTGTGTCCGGCAATCGGACTGGGGCTGATGCGAATCTGCGGTTGGATAGTCGGAACAACTTGACTGACGTTCCCGACATCGGTCGAACCAATGCTTTTAACGGACGCCGGGGGCTCGGCAGTCAACCCGAAGGCGGTTAACTCCTTAGCATAGACGGCATCAAACGAGGGCGTAATCACGGTGTTGTCCACGCGATTTTGGCTCGGGGTCATCGAACCGGTAGCTCCCGTCGATAAAGCAGCACCCCGAACGATGTCTTCGACCTTTTTGTAAACGGCATCAAGCGTCGGAGCCGTTGCGGCGCGCAAATAAAACTTGGCGGCGGCATAGTCGGGTACGACATTGGGAACATCGCCCCCGTGTGTGATGATTCCGTGAATCCGAACGTCGCTTGTCAGGTGCTGGCGCAAGGCGTTAATCGAGTTATAGACAGCAATGACTGCATCGAGAGCGTTAATGCCCTTTTCGGGTGCGCTGGCTGCATGCGACGCTTTTCCGTGAAATTGAATGTCCACGGGTGCAAGCGACGGACACGTCAGAATGTGCCCGTCCCGGCTTGCATGAACACACAAAGCCGCATCAACGTCTTTGAAAAATCCCTCACGCACGAAACTTGCCTTGGCACTGCCGTTCTCTCCGCCCTCCTCGCCCGGTGTGCCGTAGACTCGTACTTCGCCTCCGACCGTGTCGATTACGGACTTTAGAGCAACGGCTGCCAAGGAACTTGTGGTGCCGAATAGATTATGTCCGCAGGCGTGTCCGATGCCCGGGAGTGCATCGTATTCGGCCAGAAAAACGATCACGGGGCCCGATTTGCGAGCCTTGTACGCGGCCGTAAATCCGGTCGGGTGCCCCGCAACGTCTTTTGTAATCGAAAATCCGTCTTCGGCCAAAAGCTCTGTCAACGTCTCTTGAGCAAAATACTCATGATTGCTGGTTTCCGGGTGCGCATAAATGGCAAGAGAGGCGGCTTGGTACGCCTTAAGTCGTTTAATAACTATTGCATGAATGCTCGATTGGGTATCCATAGCGTGTCCTAAATAATCGAGTAGAAGAAGCCGGAAATTCCGGCTTCCCGCATGTTGTTTTACTTGAGTTTGTACTCGCCGGATCCGGCCCAAACCGGAATAAAGGCGCCTTTGTACGCGTCTTTCAGGGTTTGAGCGACGTTTTGCTTGTGATAGGCCTCGACGACCTTCTTGTATTCGGTTTTTTGAGTGTCGTCCGTGCGAGAAACTATGACGTTCGCAAGGCGCGCGAAGTAAGGGTTATCGGGCCCGATCTCTTCCGAGAAGATCGAATCGGTCGCCGGATTGAGTTTTGCCGTAAAGGCGTTGCCGCCGTTAATGACGGCAGCCGTGACATCGGGTAAAAGATTGGCCAACATTCCCGACTCGGCCTCGACAATCTCGATTTTGACGTTGTAGTGTGTGATATCGGTTTTATTGGGCACATACCCCTTGGTCGGGTCTACGGTAACTAAGCCTGCGGCCTCAAGAAGCTTAATTGCGCGACCCCCGTTTGTTAAATCCGCCGGAATGGCGACTTTGTCGCCGTTCTTGATGTCGGAAATTTTGGAAATCTTCGATTTGTTGTTATAGATGCGAAGCGGTGCGACAAGCGTATCGCCGATGTCCGTAATCTTGTAGCCGTTACGGGCGATGTCGTTAGCCAAGAAGGCCTTATGCTGGAAGGCATTTAAATCGATTTCTTTATCCGAAAGCGCCCGGTTCGGCGTGGCGTAGTCCGAGTACTTGACAAGTTCGACACGGATTTTGTCCGATGCAAGGTTCTGATTAACGGTCTCCCACTGGGCGTTGTACTCACCGACAACACCGATTTTTACAACTTTGAAGTCCGAGGCTTTCTCTTCGCCGCATCCGGTCAATGCAGTGCCGATTAAGGCTGCAACGGACACAAAAAAGACAGTGCGTTTGAACGATGGTTTCATGATAGTTTCTCCGATTTGTGAAAAAAAATAAGAAATAACAACAAGACAGAATCGGTCCGACAAACGGACGAATCCGAACTTATGAGCGGGACACCCGCAAGACGATAAGGAGGTTTTTTAGTGCGTCAGAAAACCCGTGCGGTGCGTCGCCTTCAGAGGGCAATACACATTCGCATCGACTGCACGTTGCGTGCATGGATAACGGGTTTTTGACGTTCAAAAGACATACGATTAATTTTCGATGAGGGACACATTCTCTGCCCGATCGACTCATCATATCGGAAAGCCAAGCAAAGTGAAATAGGGAAACTGCCGTATTTTGTGCCGCCTAAAACGATTCTCCGTCTCTTTTAAAGGACAAGGAATCGATTATGATACAAAAAGGCCGACGACTTGACGATATGTACGGCATCGATTTGAGGAAAAAAATGTCGGGAATCAAGTCCTACGAAAGGCTCATATAATCGCTTCGAACGGCGAACATAAGTCAAGCGACAAGCGCTAAGAGTCTCTACTATAATGATTTATTTGTTTGTTAGTTACGGGACAGATGCCCTTTGTTCCGAGTCCTTAAAGTCGGGCGCCAAGGCCCCGCGCAATGCGAAAGGACACTTTACGAACCTAGGAGAGACTCTTGAACTCCATACAACTTGACACACGGCCCGAAGCTGCTTTGGCGCTTGCCGACGGAACCGTCTATCGCGGACGCTCATTGGGCGCCCCGGGTTCCGTCACGGCCGAGGTGGTCTTTAACACCGCTATGACCGGATATCAGGAAATCCTGACTGACCCGAGTTACACAGGCCAGATTGTCACGCTCACCTACCCGCACATCGGCAATGTCGGCGTCAATGAGCAGGATTCCGAAAGTCCGACTGTTGCAGCAGCCGGACTGATTCTCCGGTGCGCAAGCCCCGTTGTGAGCAATTTTCGTGCAACCGATTCGCTCGAGCACTACCTGAAGGCCCACGGCAAATGCGCGCTTTACGACATCGATACGCGCGCTCTCGTGCGTCGTTTGCGCACCAAAGGGGCCATGGCAGGAACCATCGTCGTTGCGAAAGACGGCCATTTAACTCAAGAAGAACTTCAGTCGGCAATCAATCAAGCCCGCTCCTGGGGCTCGATGGTCGGTCGTGATTTAGCCTCCGAAGTCACAACCGATGCTCCCTATGACTGGACCGAAGGACTTTGGACCATGACAGGCAATGACGGGGCCCCGGGCTTTCACAGGCCGACGGCTTTCCCCTTTCACGTCGTTGCCTACGACTTCGGCATTAAGCGCAACATCCTCAGAATGATGGCAGAGCGCGGCATGCGTGTGACGGTCGTTCCGGCAAAGACCCCTGCCGATGTCGTTCTTGCGATGCATCCGGACGGTGTGTTTTTATCAAACGGCCCGGGAGATCCCGAGCCTTGCACCTATGCGATTGAAGCCGCTCGCGTTTTCCTTGAGAAGAAAATCCCGCTTTTCGGCATTTGCTTAGGGCATCAGATTATGGGGCTTGCCGTCGGGGCCAAGACCGTGAAGATGAAGTTCGGTCACCACGGGGCCAACCACCCGGTCACGGACCGCCG
>OLXB01001060.1_pt1 | contig 10159 bp, 7 predicted proteins | sample 1673681 | NCBI WGS metagenome assembly OLXB01 (sample SAMEA103958121, study PRJEB25191) | human gut metagenome
GCGCTGCTGCTGGCCGCCGGACAGCTCGCTGGGCTTGCGGTCGAGCAGCTCCTCAATCTGCACCAGCCGGGCGGCCTCCTGCGCACGCTCAATCATCTGCACCTTGGTCAGCTTATCGGGGCCCGTCAGGTTTTGCAGGGGGAACAAAATGTTCTGCAGTACCGTCATGTGCGGATACAGGGCGTAATTCTGGAACACCAGGCCGATGCCGCGCTTTTCGGTGGACAGCTCGGTCACGTCGTCCTCGCCAAAGAATATCTTGCCCGCCGTAGGCTTTTGCAGGCCGCTGATCATATACAGCGTGGTGCTTTTGCCGCAGCCGGAGGGGCCCAGCAGGCCGATCAGCTTGCCATCCGGAATTTCAAAATTGAAGTGATCGACCGCGACCACCTCGTCCGTGGACTTTTTGTTGCGGCTGGGGAAGATTTTCGTCAGATCCTGCAGGACAATTTTCAATGGAATACCCCTTTCTTCTGCGTGCGTTTTGATATCAATACGGCTGCGCTGCGGCCTTTTGCGCGTGCTGCCGCTCCTTATAGGCGATCATATCAGCCTGGGTGTCAAAGATCATCTGGCTGGGGAAGTCAATCACAATCGTGCCGGCCAGCAGATCATGGATGGGTGTATGCCGCCAGGTGGCCAGGGTAAGAATCAGCTGCACGGCGGCAATCAGCAGCAGCACGATGGTGCCTGTCAGCCCCAGGCTGCCAAAGTAAATCATCAGCACGATCAGCACGGGCACCATGGTTTCCAGCGTGTACTTGCCCAGGACCGTGCGGATAAACAGCCGCACGCCGTTGACCCGCACAAGCTCCGTATCCATCAGACCCAGGCTGAATATCTTCTTGCCCAGCGTCTGACCGTTTTTAAACAGCATCGGCACAATGAATTCCAGCGCCAGATAGGCCAGCAGAATGCTGATGGATACGATGATCAGCGTCAGGCGGATCATCATGTTATAGGCGTACACCGCCGCGTCGTCCGCACCCAGAGCCTGATACGCCGCTTCCAGGTTAGCGCTCTGCTCGGACGTCAGCTGATCATGCTCATCCAATGACATATGAAAGTCCACGCCGTACTGTGCGCCATATTGATCGTAACGCTCGTTGAGCGTATCGATATAGCCGTCATACCCCAGCGCCCAGGATAGAATCAGCGCAAAGAGCACCGCCGCGATGCCCAGCAGAATCCCATCGAACATCGCCGCGGAAATCCGCTTCCACATCCCGGCCCGCTGAATACTGAGCATTGTCTGCGTCCATCTCGCTTTCGTGCGTGGTTTTTTTATGTCTTTTTTTATTATAATGTATTTAAGGGAAAAAAGCCATACCCAATTGCCCGTTAAATTCACTTATTGGCGTTTTTATTTGCTGCCAAAAGCAAAAAAGCCCGCCTTTCGCTGCATGGCAGCGGCAAAAGGCAGGGACAAAGAAACGCTTAATCCACGCAGCTCAGTTCAATCAGCGCGCCCAGCAATGCATCCGGCATATCCAACCGGCGCAGCTCGGCGATGCGCTCGGCACAATCTGTCAATCGGAAAGCCCGCACCGCCTCGTCCTTAGCGGGCAGCGGCATGCGCGCCGGGAACAGCATCCGCTCCAGCAGCGCGTGCATATCCAGCGCAGGGCGTGCCGGCACAGTATGCCAGCACAGCACAGCGCCCTTCACTGGGCTGCAATTCAGATGAAGAATCAGCGTGCGCCGCGCAGCGTCATACGCCGCGTCATAGCCACAGCTGGCCTCATCGGGCAAGATCTCTGCCACGCCGACAATCTCGACCGTATAACATCGCGCCGCAGGGACGATCTCCGCGCTGCCCGCTATGGGGACGATTTCAAGCCGCATTTCATCCCCTTGATGGAAGCGTGCCAGCGTGGTTGCCCGCAGATAGTCCGCCGCGCCCGGCGTTTTACCGTTGTCCTCGATGACCTCGCACACGCCGTCCGCCCCGGCGAACACGCGCAGCAGCAGGCTTTGGGGCAGCGGGCAGCCGTTTTCAGGCGTTTCCGCACCGTCCATGGAAATGATCATGCCGGGCCGTGCAAAGACGGGCATGCCCTCCAGCGGCCTGTACAATTCCAGCAGCCGCCCGCCATGATAGCGATGGCCGGTAAAGAAATCCACCCACTCGCCCTCCGGCAGCCAGGCCTCGGTTTTGGCCACCATCGCGTCCGCATCCGCTGGCGCGGTAATCGGACACACCAGCAGCCCATCCCCCAGCAGGTATTCGCTGCGCAGGGCGCGATAGCCCTCCCAGGCAAAGCGCTCGCAATCATAATCATAATATACCGGCCGCAGGAAAGCGCAGCGCGTTTCACTGGCACGCACATTCTGTGTATACAGCCAGGGCAGCAGGCGATGGCGCAGGCGCATGAAATCCTCCATCACCGCGCAGGCGCGCATGCCGTAGGCCCAAGGCTCCTTGCGCATGAACGCGCTGGGCGAGGAGTGCAGACGCATGATCGGCGAGAACACGCCAAATTGCACCCAGCGCGCAGCCAGCTCGTCGTCATGCACGCCCAGCATATGCCCGCCGATATCATGGCTCCACCAGCCATAGCCGATGTTAGCGGCGGTGGCGGTGAAATACGGCTGGAAGGCCAGCGCATCCCAGGTGATGTGCGTATCGCCCGAAAAGCCGATCGGATAGCGGTGACTGCCTGGCCCGCCATAACGGGAAAAGGTCATGGCCGCCTGATCCTGCCGCAGGGCGTAAAGATAGCGCGTATGGTTGAGGGTGAACAGCGGATCCATGCCCGGCTTGGAGGAGCCGCCCTTCTGCTGCCAGTCAATCCACCAGAAATCCACGCCCTTACGCCGGAAATCCTCCAGCACCACCTGCTCAAAGGCCTGCTGAAAGCGCGGACTTGCCGCATCATAGGGAATGGTCGCTTCCCCCTGGGGATCCATGCCCATGGCCTGCGCCATGGCAGGATACAGTGTTTCGCAGGCGCGCACGCCGTCGGCCGGATGATCGTTCAGCGTCACGCGCAGGCCATGCGCGTGCAGCCAGGACAGCATGCGCTCCGGATTGGGAAAACACGTCTGATCCCAGGTATAGCCCGTCCAGGGCGCGCCGTATTTGGGATCAATGCGCGTCGTATGCCAGTTCATATCCAGCACCGCCACGGACAGCGGCACCCTCTCTTTGGCAAAGCGCTCCATCAGCTGCATATAGCTTTGCTCCGTGTAGGGATAGAAGCGGCTCCACCAGTTGCCCAGCGCATAGCGCGGCAGCACGGGCGTATGGCCGGACAGCTGATAATAATCGCGCAGGCAGGCGCGGTAATCATGGCCGTAGCAGAATAGATACAGATCGATGCCGTGCGCCTGGGCAGGCAGCAGGTTGCCCGCCTCGTCCATGCGCATGGAGCGGCTGTCATCCAGCACAGCATAGCCCTTGGTGGACATCAGCCCATCCTCCAGCGGGATCTCCCCCGGCGCATCATCCAGCGTGCGCGCCGTGCCGCCCAGGGTATCGGGCGCATCGCCGTAATGCCACACGCTGGTATAGGCAGAGTACGCGCCCTTGAGGGTTACGCTAAGCCCTTCGGACGAGAATGGCTGCCTGTCGTATTCCAGCCGCAGCAGCCGGGAGGTCAGCACCGTAATCCGGTAACAATCGCCCATCACAACCGCGCCTGGCTGCGGCAGGGGTCTGAGCGTCCACAAATCAGTAAATTTCATCAGCATCCCGCCCTTTTCTTGGATTAGATAGGTATAGATAAGTACAAAAGGGGCTGCCGCCCTCCAGGCTGTCAAAAAAGCCCCGTTATAACTCCTGGGATGTATGAAGGGGCCGCAGCCCCTTCATATGTAATCCGCAGCAGCGACATGTGCGGTGCGAGGAGCAGCCGTCAGGCTGCATCCTGTCGAAAAGCCTTTTTCGACAGGATAAGGGGCTGCCGCCCTTGGACGGCAGCCCCTTGCGAAGGTGTTGCTTGTTAATGCTTCTTATTTGCCCTGATAAGCGGCGAAGGCATCCTTTTCAATCTGCACATAGGACTGCAGACCCATTTCGTCCAGCTTCTTCAGGTAGGCGTCCCATTCTTCCTCTACGCCGCCGTCCTTGACCCAGTGCGCATACTGGGAGCTGATGTAGCTGATGATATCGGTGGCCAGGAAGGCCTTTTCTTCCAGCTGCTCGGTAGTGTAGAACACAACGGGGAAGGTATCGCGCACATACGCGGCGTTCACAGCGTCGTCCGCCAGCTTGATGCCGTCGCCCTCGGTGGTGGGCAGAATGATCTTGGACTGGAAGTCCTCATGCATATACTTGGGGCCATGATCGCGGAAGGAGAAGGTCCAGCAGGAGGTATCCAGGTTGATGCCGGAATCGGCGGCAGGCAGCAGCACTTCATAGGTGCCGTCGGCGTTGGCCTGAATCTTGCCGTCGTCGATGGAGCCGTAGTAGGTCTGCAGGGAGGCAACGTCGGTATAGAACTGATCCGCCCAGTTCAGGAGCTTGCCCACGTCCTTGCAGTTCTTGGTGACGACGAACTCATTGCGGCCATAGTTCAGATAGGTGGGGTCGGATTCCACATAGTGCTCGCCATCCGGGCCAGTCACGGCTTCCACCACAACGTAATCCTTGGCGTTGCCCAGCAGCTCCGCGTCAGCCGTCCAGCCAAACACGATGCCGGTGCGTGGATTGCCGTCTTCCTGAATCTTGGCGCGCACCATATCGGCAGTCTGGGTGAAGCGCTCGGGATCCAGCGCGCCGCTTACATACAGCTCATGCGCCCACTTGACGGCCTCTTTGTAGTTTTCGGCGGCGGGCACAAAGTAGGCTTCGCCATCCTTGTTCAGGCCCATGTAGTTGCCGGCGCGGCTGGTCTGCACGCCGAAGGGCAGCAGCAGGTTGTTCAGATCGCCCGCCAGAGAAGCGGAATTGATGAAGCCATAGCGGCCCTCGCCGGACTTGGTAAAGGCGGCCAGCACTTCGGCCAGCTCGGTGTAGGTCGTGGGCATCTTCAGGTTCAGCTCATCCAGCCAAACCTTGTTGATGTACATTTCATTGGCGGTAGCGGGGCGGCTGGGCAGCTTCTTGGGCAGGGAATAGATCTTGCCCTCGGTGTTAGTGCACAGCGCCTTCATGGTAGGATCGCTCTCAAAGATAGCAGTCAGGTTGGGCATATACTGAGCGATGTAATCGGTCAGCTCAACAAAGTAATCCTCGTTGAGGGCGATATCCGAATCGTTCAGGGAGATGGAGCCGAAGAACGCATCGGGCAGCGCTTCCAGGCCGGAGGCCAGCATCAGGCTCTTCTGATCGGACCAGGTGGAATTGTAATAGGGCTGCCATTCGATGTTCACGCCGGTAGCCTCGCCAATTTCCTTGAGGAAGGCAGTCTGGGTAAAGTCAACGCCCCAGCCGTCCGTCCAGCGCACGATGGCGACGGAGAAGGTGTTATCCTCGGCCGCGGCAACGCCGCACACGCCCAGCAGCAGGCTCAGTGCCAGGAACAGTGACAGGAATTTCTTCATATTGTTTTCCTCCATTCTATTTTATATAAAGGCACACGCGGCCCTTATACCATGGGTTAACCCTTGAGCGCGCCGATCATCACGCCCTGATTAAAGTATTTCTGCACAAAGGGATACATGCACATGATCGGCAGAGAGCTTACAACAATCGCGCCATATTTGATCAGATTGGCCTTGCGGTTCAGCTCTGCCGCGGCCGAACCCGTCATGGCGTTTGAAACCACCTCGTTATTGATCAGGATGTTGCGCATCACCAGCTGCAATGGATATCGATCCGCCGTGCGCAAGTAGATCAGGGCGTTGAAATAGCTGTTCCAATGCCCCACCGCCGCCCACAGGGCGATGACGGAGATAATCGCCTTGGAAAGCGGCAGCACAATGGTGAAAAAGTACCGCAGGTTGCCGCAGCCATCGATCTGCGCAGCGTCCCACAGCTCGGCAGGCAGGCTGCTTTGGAAGAAGGTGCGTGCCACGATGATGTAATAGGCGATTACGGAGAAGGGCAGCACCATCACCGTAAAGGTATCCAACAGATGGAACCAGTTGTTGATGATGACGAACGTGGGAATCAGGCCGCCGCCGAAGAACATGGGAAACACGAAAAACAGCGTAAACCACCTGCGGCCCACCAGATCGCGCCGCGACAGCGCATAGGCCACCGGAATATTGACCACCAGCATGATCGCCGTACCCGCGATGGTGTACAGGATCGTATTGCCATAGCCAACCCACAGATTCTTCATCGAGGCCAGGTGCTCATAGCCCTCCAGGGTGACGCCGCGCGGCAGCAGCAGGATTTTGCCCTGCGCCACAAGCGACGGATCGCTGATGGAGACGATGATGATAAAATACATGGGATACAGGGCCGTCAGGGTCAGGATGGCGGCAATGGTATACAGAACGCCGTCAAACACGCGATCGCTGGCCAGCCTGCGCACATGGTTGTGGCGCCGTACCGGAACGGTTGTCATCTGCTTTTCCCCCTTCCCGCTCAGAACAGCGACGTATCGCCCATCTTGCCGGCAATAAAGTTAACCGACAGCAGCAGGATGAAATTGACCACATTGTTGAACAGGCCGATTGCCGCGGAATAGCTATACTGGTTGCTCTTTAGGCCCATCTTGTATACATAAGTGGAGATGATCTCGCTGGCTGAAATGTTCAAATCATTTTGCAGCAGATACACCTTTTCAAAGCCCACGCTCATCACGCTGCCCGCGCGCAGGATAAAGAGCACAACGGCCGTGGGCATCAGCAGCGGGATATCGATGCTGCGCATTTTCTGCCACTTGTTGGCGCCGTCCACCACCGCCGCCTCATAGAGCTGCGGGTCCACTGCCGACAGGGCGGCGATGTACATGATGGAATCCCAGCCCACATGCTGCCAGGCCTCCGTCCACACATAGATGGATGAGAAGGCGCTGGCCTTGCCCATCAAATCGCCTGTCTGCACGCCGATATAGCCAAGAAGCTTGGGGATTACGCCCGAGGACGGCGACAGGAACAGCACGATCATGCCGCACATGACCACGGTGGAGATAAAATGCGGCAGGTAGGTAGATACCTGGAAGAACTTTTTGAACCGCTTGGCGTACATCTGGTTGCACATCAGCGCAATCAGGATGGGCAGCGGGAAGGTAACCAGGATGGTGTAAATGCTGATCACCAGGGTGTTGCGGATGGTGTTGGAAAACATGTAGGAGGAAAAGTACTTCTTAAAATACCTCAGCCCTGCCCACTCACTGCCCAGGATGCCGCGCGCCGGCTTAAAATTCTTGAACGCGATGACGATGCCATACATGGGCAGATAGGTGAAGCAGATAAAGATGATCATGGCGGGAATCATCAGCAGGTATAGCCCGCCGTTTCGCCTGATTCTCAGCCATAGACTTCTCCCTGCGGAACGATCGCCTGGCATGGAGCTGTCCCTCCTTTTTGTTTTAGTTTAACGATAAACCTATTTGTTGGTATTATCATACATCAAGTTGTCCTGCTTGTCAATATCTAAAATTTAAAAAATGGTAAAAAAAAGCACGTGCCGGACAACAGCATGTGCTTCCCGCATATTCGCGGCTCATTCGTTCTTTTCCCGGATATCCGCTACCGATTCACGATATACCAGATCAATGTCCAATATGCGCCTGCGGCTTTCTATTTCCGGATCGGCAATCTTATCCATCAGCAGCTCCACGGCATACTCCGCCTTCTGGCGGATATCCTGCCGCACGGTGGTCAGCGCTGGCGAAATCAGCCGCGCGGGCATCGAATCATCATAGCCCACCACGGACAATGCCTCGGGCACGCGCAATCCCTGCCCTTGCACGCTCTTAACGATCTCCACCGCAATCGAATCCTCGGTGCATACCATCGCTGTTGGGCGGCCGTCCGCCGGCTGCGCCACAAACCACGCGCCATAATCCGCCGCCTCTGGGAAGGTGTTATGATAGTCAAAAAACATCCAGGCCTTCTCCGGCGCAAGGCCGTATTCCATCAGTGCCTGGCAGAAGCCCTGATAGCGATCCTGAATGATGCTGGACTGCGCCATGCCGGGCGAGGCAAAGCCGATGCGGCTGTGCCCCAGCTGCAATAGATGCCGCGCCGCGATATAGCCGCCCTTGCGGTCGTCCGCCGTCACGGACAGCATGGTTTTATCCTCATACCAGCGGTCGATGATCACCAGCGGCGTGGTCGCCTGATCCAGCACCGCGCGGGTGATATCGTCCCGGTGAGGCAGCACCATCACCGCGCCGTCCATTTGCCAGTTCTGCTGGGTGGTCAGTGCCTGCTCCACCGTTTCAAAGGAGCAAAGCATGATATAGTATCCGCGCTCGCGCAGCAGGGTTTCAATCAGGCCGGTCAGCTGACCCGCGTAAGGATCCAGCAGGAGGGAGCTGCTGTTTTTGTTCCACAGCGGCAGCAGCACCGCGATGATGTGGCTTTCCTTGGCGATCAGGCTGCGCGCGGCCATGTTGGGCACATAGTGATATTTTTCAATCACCTGCTGCACCTTTTCCACCGTCGCGGGAGAAACCTTGGAACGGTTATTATGGATGACGTTGGATACCGTCATAACGCTTACGCCCGCTTCCGCGGCGATTTGCTTGAGTGTTGCCATGCTTTTCCTCACTTACAGACCGGGCGCGGAAGCACCCTGAAGCCGGATATCAGGCCCGTTATACGGGCTTGCCTCGTATACAACCTGATCAAAATCTTCGATCGTTTCGCCTTGATATTCAAGCTGGTCGATCGTCACATGGTCGATGGGCGCCTCCGCGCTGTCCGACCAGATACGAATCACCGGTCGGTTGCCCGACAGAACGGAAACCTGCTGGATGCTGACCTGATCAATCGTACCGCGCCGGGATGTAACCGACCATTGCGACTTTGTCGTCGTCAGATCAATCAGATAGGGCGTCCCGTCGCCCGCGCCCATGCGCGCGTCCTCCACCGTAATGTTTCTGAAAGCAACCTGGCTCACGGCGGCGCTGTCGCTATTGTGGATGGAAATCACCGGCTTATGAAAGCTGTGCAGCACGGTAATATCCTCAAACGTGATATTGCGGATGAACTGCGCCCGCGTTTCATAGCCAATCTCGCAGGACTGGGCAAGATCGGTCCACAGGATGCAGTTGCGGCAGGTAACGCCGTCCACATTGCCATTATACCCTTTGACCACCAGATTGTCATCCCAGGAGCGGACAAAGCAGTTTTGCACCAGCACGTTTTCCACGTTCTGCATGGTAATGCCATCGCTGTTGCTGCGCGCGCCGATGATCTTCACATTATCAATCAACGCGTTTTTGCATTTGTACAGATTCACCGTCCAGGCGGAGGGATCAAGGATCGTGATATCGCGGATGGTAAAATCGTGCGCATTGGTGATGCTGACCGGCACGATGGTATCCGCGTAGCGATCATAAATGCTGCCGCACAGCACGCCGTGCCCGGCGATGGTAAAATTGCTGCCCATGCCGCAGAAAATCTGCCCATAGACAATCGCGCCCGCATCGATATAAATCGTCTGGTTGGATTTGGCCGTAATCAGCACGTTCGTATGCACGCCCGGCCCGAAATACTGCACATTGGCAGCGTCGGGATCAGGCTTTTCTGCATCGGGCGCATCCACAAACAGATGCAGCGCGCCCGCCGTATCGCCGTTGATTTCCACCGTGCACTTGGCCGGGGCGGGCAGGGTAAAGCATACCTTGCCATCCGCAATTTCCGGCACAACGCCCAGGGACAGCGGCCGCACAACGGCGGAGTGCACCTGCGCGTTCAGAAACTCCGCCTCCACGCGGCAGGAGCCCTGCGCCTGCGCAATCGCCACCGGTGCGCTGGACAATTCAGGATTGGCCGTCCAATAGCGCTGATTGCACACCGCCGTTTCGTACACAAGCGCCTCCGCGCCGTCAATCCATACGCGGCAGGAAGACTCCGCGTTTTCTATCGGCACAGCCAGGGCGGGAATGCACAGCGCCAGCATCAGCGCCAAAAACAAGCAAAAACGCTTCATACGGCCACCTCCAGCGTTAGGTTGAACGTTATATCTGCATATCAGTATAGCATTCTTCCTTCGTTTTGCCAATGGCTATGAAGCGTAAATTTTTGTATTGATCCTGCCCGCCGTCAGCGCGCCAGGGCGCAGTAGAGCGCATAGCTCAAGAACCCGGCG
>OLXB01001063.1_pt1 | contig 10120 bp, 7 predicted proteins | sample 1673681 | NCBI WGS metagenome assembly OLXB01 (sample SAMEA103958121, study PRJEB25191) | human gut metagenome
CTTATCATTTCCGCTATCTCTTTTGCTCCGCTTTTCCAACTGAAAGAGTTGATTATGGCTAGTGACAGTGAACTCATTCGCCAGACTGCCGGAACTGCTTTTGATATGTGGCAAAAGTTCGCTTTTACATTTGTACTGGTTGCTTCTTTTGTATTGCTTTATCAACGGGATAGGTTCAAGAATTTTGTATCAAATCTTCGTTATTATGGTAGGATGAGTCTGACCAATTATATCACCCAATCTATTGCCGGAGCTATTATTTATTTCCCTTTCGGACTTTATCTGGCTCCGTACTGTGGATATACGTTGAGTTTGTTGGTTGGTTTTGTACTCTTTTTGTTGCAAGTACAGTTCTGCAAGTGGTGGTTGAAAGGACATAAGCAGGGACCGTTAGAGAGTCTTTGGCATAAATGGACCTGGATGTATTCCAAAAAATAAGGAACTCTGGGCAGGAGTTGCATATGCTATACGGAAGAGAGGAAAAGGCAAATTACTTTTTGCCTTTTCCTCTCTTCCGTATAGGGACTGATTCTTGTTTCCCAAGTTTCCCGAATATCATAAAAAGGATATCAGTTCAGGATTATAATCAATTGTTTTTGCCTTCTATCTGAATTTGAATTGCTTGTCCTGTACGTTGCAGACATTCTATAAAAATAGAAAGATGATTGGTCTTTTGCATCAACTCACATATAATTTCCTTTTCTTCTGTGCACCAAGGTTCATAAGCACGTGGGAAAGTTTCACGTTGTTTATGGATATAAGGTGGAAGGACTGTTTTCTGAATGCCTAACTCTTGGACTTTTTGTTTTATACGGCAAATATCTTCTTCTGTACAATCATTAAAAGATTCTTTTGTAAAGAACCCCGGATATTTTTGGTCAATGTCAAGATTGATTGTAGGCTTAGATAGGGATTGAAAGGTTTTTTCTCTGCTTTCTAGTTCCTTTATCAGATTGTTGATGTACTCATCGGCTTGAACAGATGATACAACTATGGAACATTCGTGGCGGGAGTATTCTTTATGGCGGTTGGCGGATAACCAGTTGAAAGAACCCTCTATAAGTGTATGGTTATCAATGGCCAATGATTTATTGTGGATACCTTTTACTTCAATGAGGGTTGCGCCATTTTCTATTAATATGTTCCGTCCCTCTTCGGCACGGCTGAGCAACTGATTGGTTTTCGTATCATAATCTAGAGACGAATCGGTGTAGACTGTGACATCCACTCCTCGTTGTACCGTGTGGCGTATCAGCGGAACCAACTGGTCGTTTTCTATGGCGTGGATAGATATGAATGGAGATACAATCAGCAGACGGTGTCTTGCTTTTTCAAAAGCTTGGTGCAGAACCTGGATATGCTCTTCTGTGGTGGACAGACGAAGGGTGGGGTGGTAGGTGCACAGCGGAACTTCCTGTTGGTAAATAAAGTTGTTGGAAATCTCGTTGGATGGATCATCGAAAAGCCATTTAGCCATATTTCCTACCGGGGTGTTTTCTTCCGGATGGAAAATATTCATGTTGCCAAAAACAATGAAATGATGCTGAGCGCGCGATATCGCTACATTGAGCATATTGTATTTTCCATCACGCTCCATAAAAAGAGAATGGTCTTCGGGAGAGTTGACTGTTGAAAAAAGAACAATCGGACATTGGGCACCTTGCAGGGAATGTACTGTGCCGATGATCATATCTTTATATTTCTCATTTCCTGATATTTTTTGTATTTGATGCCGTATTTCGGCTTCTTGGGCTTTAAAAGGAGTTACTACGGCTACAATTTCATGAATAGGCTTTTTATAGGTCTTTTCCAGATTATCTTTTTCCAGTTCCAGCCAACAGACAATGGCTTCCGCTTCAGCCCGGTTGAGGCGACTTCCTGTTTTTCCAGGGCTGCTGTAACTGTTGATGTGTACATATCCTTTGGAAGGGAGGGACTTGTATTTTACTTCGTTACCTTTTTTAGGAAGTAACCTGCCGTGGTAAACATAATCATTGCAATAGGCAATAATGGAATCTACGCATCGTCTGTGTTCGGTCAGAAAAGCTCCTTTTTCACCTTTTACTGTAAAATTACAGCTTTTACGTGCCAGTTTCATTATACTTCCGGAAGAAGAAAGGAAACCATTGTTTTCTAAAAAACGGTATTTTTCCGAGGACTGGTTGGAAACAATGCCCAGATTCTTTAAATTAATGAATGAATATTCATCAGAAATGGACCATACAGGCTCTATTTGTTGAATATCACCTACTAAAATCGCTTGCTTGGCCAAACTGAAGGAGGGAACGGCAAGTTCGGGTGAAACTTGTCCGGATTCATCTACAATCAACAGATCTATTCCATTGTATAAAGGAATATCCCATTTTCCGTTCTCCGCATAGGTCATATACTTGGGTAGAGAATGGAAAGTAGAGATGAAAACAGGCATTACGCAAGCCAAACGTTTTAATCTTTGGGTATAGGCTTCTTGTGTGCGCTGCTTGCCTTCATCGCACTTGCTTAACCGGTGAATAAACTCGGCTTCCCGATAATGTATGGCATACCAGAACATTTGATACCGATAGCTGATATCCAGCCTTACTGCCATGTCTTCTGTATAAGGCAAGTTGCCATACTCAGGGTTGGAACTTATTTTTTCGTAACGTTCTTTGAATTCTTCTGTCAAAGTCCACTGTTCTATTACTTTGTCATAGGAGGGTAATGGCTCATGGAATTTGCGGATAAACTTCTGTAATATATTGTTTTCCTTCCGGTTTCCATATTCTGTTGTTTCGGCAGCTTGGATACAGAGAATAATCTTTTTTTGGAGGGCTTGCATTTCTTTACGGAGAAATTGCCGGCATTTTGTTTCGTCTTGATAGTTTTTCTTGAAAAAGTGATTGAAGCATTGCAGATAGAATTGTTTGTACTCTTCTTGACGTTCAGGTGTATCGTATGCTGCCGGAAATCCATCCCCTTTGGGGTTGAACATCATTTTGTACTGTTGTTGCAGCTCTTTTTTCCCTGACAGATATAGGCCTAATGTATCCAGTTCGGGTAGCCAGCGGTTGGACAACCGGGGATGTGTTGTGTCATTGGTTGTTTCCGCTTTGAAATCCTTCAGGATATTGGTGATTGCCTGATTATTAGCTGAACTTGCAACTATAATTTCCGGCTCTTCCGGATTGTTTAGAATGTTATGAGCAAGTCTGTTTGCGATGACAGTTTGCAGAAAAGTGGTTTTTCCTGTTCCCGGAGGACCGTTGACGACAAAAATATCAGCACATTCCGGTGTTGTGTACATTGCTAGTGTTTCGCGTTGAGATATGGACAAAGGAAAGTCGCTGCTCATTTGTGCCCAGTGTTCTTGGTTGCAATATACTTTCCGGTTAGTTGGAATAGGAAGAGCGTTAGCAGATTTTGTTTGTATTAATAAATTCAACAGGGGATGTGGAGTGGTATTGTCATCTTTTAAGAGTTTGTCATATAGTGTGATTATGGGCTGTGCCATATTGCGCTCGGAGGCTTTTATGATAATGATTTCTGGATTATCATAGTAATTCATTGCGCTGAAAGTTTTGCCGGTTGCTTTCTTGAAAAGCTGCTCGCATGCTTGCCAATAGGCCTCCCATTTTGTTTCTTCAGTGTTATAATTGGATAGTAGTTGATCTACTTTTGAAAGAGAAGCTATAGTGCGGTCATTGGCTGCATTAGGCTCCAAAAATTTACGAATAAATATTGGGATTCTGTCTGATTCGTTCTCGCATACGGTTAGTTTGCCGTTAGGCAACATGGTGGCAGTAATCAAGAAGGGATATTCCGGTCTTTCTGATTGGGAAGTCCAGCCGTTTTCAAATTCGGGCAAAAGAATACAAGGAGCAATCATTACTTTTTGTTTTTCATTGCTGTCTTCTGCTTTCCAATCAGGGAAAATAACAGGAATACTTTTGAGAGGAATGAATTTAAGTATCTTGTCACCAATGTTTAGGGTGATTCGTGGTCCTTTGAGAGCAATAGCTTTGCGCTCTGCATCTTGAAGACAAGTTTTCCAGTATTTTAGTAAGGTCTGGTCCATTTGTTTTTACGTTTGTGTGATGGAATAATTTACAAATATAAGAAAATAGGTGAAAAGAATACGGTAATTGGGGTAACATTCCTGAATTTATGATTTTTTTACATTAAGAGGGATTGGAGATGTCGGGATAATCATAAGGATAAAAATTCATTTAAAAAAGAAAATAGCTAGTAATCACAAACTGAAATATTTTGTGAAGTACTAGATCCCTTATAATTACCGTCACCTGAAAAAACACAATCAAATGAATAGACTCCAGGAGTAACACGCATTCCAAAGGTATTTTCTCCGCAGCTATCAGTTGTAACATTGAAAGAGTTTTTTTCGCCTAATGCATCAGTTACAGTAATTTCAACAGATTTGTTGTCAATTGGTCTGTTATAAGCATCACTTAACCTTAAAGTGAATGAATCACCATTATGTAAATTAGAATCACTTATAATTTTCAGATTAGTTTTTTCCTGAGAATATTCCAGCGCATAAATTGAAACAATAGCTAAAGCAACTAATGCACATATAATAATACAAACATAAGATATATTCTCTTTATTCATAACAAACCAAACCTTAAATTAGCTTTCACGTGAAATTTTTCTATTGAACAATAGAACACTTATAGCTAATAATATAATTCCCATTATTAATATAATTATTAGGTTCATGAATATTGCATCCAGACCCTGACCATAAGTTAAAACCTGACGAATGGCAGTGATTGCTTGATTCCAAGGTAAAATCTCATAAATTTGTATTTGCTGATTATTTATAGTAGCTATAACACAGTCAGGTAAGGGGATAAATGCTCCCGCTATAAAACTTAATGGAACAGCAACAATTGGAGAAATACTTGAAGCCTGTTTTGCATTTTTTGAAAAAGCCACAATTATCAAAGCAACAGCCACTGAAGAAAATGTGGTTACAATACCTACAATACATGCCAGAACCAGTGTGTAAATTCCTCCTTCCCATTTAAATCCAACTAAAACAGCTACTAAAAGCATTATGATTACCTGAATGACACCGACAAAAGACCAGGAAATTAAATTTCCAACTACATAATCAATTGTTTTCATTTTAGAAAGTTTTAAACGTTTAATCATTCCGCTTTCTTCTTCACTGGCTACATTGGAAGCAACTACAGTTATAGTCATAAGAATAGCAAATACAATCAGCCCAGGAGCATATATATCAAACAGAGATGATGAAGAAATATCCAGATCATCATATTTCAAGTCTATTTCCGGAATTGTCTGTCCTGAAACTTCCTTTATGATTTCTTTAGAAAATTCAGAAAGAATTCCTGCAATAACACTGCTTGCAATACCATAATCTGTATCAATTGCATTTCCTTTAACTGTAACTTCACCTAAACTGGACTGATTTTTACCCATATCACTGGTAAAATCCTGAGGAATAATCAGAACTGTAGAAACAGAGCCGTTTTTCAGCATTTCCTGGGCTTTAGTTTCATCATCAATCTTATGAACTGTAAATAATTTTTCATCCTCACTGGAATTAAAGTCTTCAATTATGCTAACTAGCTGATTGGACACATCCCCATCATCATGATTTACAATAGCTATATCTATATCACTTTCCACATTATCTCCGAAACCAATACCGAATATTAGCATGAATACTGCAGGAAACAGCAACAGGAAGAAGAGGTTTTTCTTATCTCTGATTAACTGTTTAAAATTTAACTGGACAATATCAAATATTTTCATTTTAACTCACTCTCTTAATTGTCTTCCTGTCAACTCAATAAACACATCTTCCAAAGTATTCTGACGTATGCTGATATCAGCTATTTTGGAACCTTTGCTTTCAACAAGATGAATTATATCAGGCAGTTTTTTAACTGCATCCAGCAAAACAAGAATTATTTTTTCATCAGATTCAAAGATATTATTTAAATCACCAATGGTTTTAAGTTCACTGATAATCCCCTCATTGTCTTTATGATTATCCAGCTCAAGCTGAACAGTATCTCCGTTACCGATTATCTGCTTTAATTTCTTTGGAGTGTCTAATTTTAATAACTGGCCATGATCAATAATAGCTACCCTGTCACTTAACATATCGGCCTCATCCATAAGATGCGTGGTTAAAATAACAGTATGACCCAGTTCCTTCTGATGAAGGATATAATCCCACAGCAGTCTTCTAGACTGCGGATCCAAACCTTCTGAAGGTTCATCTAAAACAACGATAGAGGGATTGTGAATGGTAGCCATAGCTATATTCATCCTGCGTTTCATCCCTCCGGATAAAGAGGATACCAGCTCATCCTTTTTATCAGTCAAGTGTAATTTTTCAAGAATTTTTAATATCCTTTCTTTTAAAAGCTTTTTTGGAATATCATACATTTTTCCTATCATATACAAGTTTTCAAAACAGGTGAGATTGTTCCACAGCACAACATCCTGGGGACAAATTCCTATTTCCTTTTCATCAAGATATGAGGAGTCCTTTCCATTGAATAATATATTTCCACTTGTCGGTTTTAATAATCCGACCATCATATTAATAGAAGTACTTTTTCCAGCACCGTTCGGACCTAAAAATCCAAATATCTCACCTTTTTTAATTTCCAAAGACAGATTATTTACAACTGCAACATCATCATATTTTTTAACAATTCTTTTTTATAAAGTAATTTGTTAATATTATCCAACAATTTACTTGACGACTGCGCATGATTTAATACAGATATTTGTGCATTACTCACATTCTTAATCGCTTCATTTTGATTTTTTTGAGAGATGTCTAATTCTTGCTTGACGACATTGAGAGAATCAACTATTTTGTTTGTACTATCAGAAATTATTTCAGCGATAGAAGTTAATTTGGCAACATTATCCACAACTGCCTCTAAACTTTCAATCTGCTTCGCCATGTTGACGATATTCCGGCTGGCTTCAACTTCAAACTGTTTGACAGAAGCTGTCAACACCTTTTTTATGTCGTCAACGATTGAAGTACAAGATTTTTCAAATTCGCTTACAATAGAAGTCGCCTGTTGTTCAATGACGGCCTTATTATTACTCAATAGTTCAATTACAGCGGAAATCGTAACTTCAATTCTTTCAAAGTTCTCAATATAAGTGTTGATTTCCGTATTTGTATGAGTATAAGCAGAAATAACATCTTCCACTTGTTGTCGGGCAGAAGCAACATCTGAAAGAGTGTTCTTCAGTTGCTCTATAGTCTGGAACAATTCATTATTTTCCATAAACGCTAATTGATATATTGCTTTTTAAAATTTTCAAGCCAATCTAATTGAAATTGGATTTCACTAATTTGTTGCCACTCATTCAATTCAGCTAGTCTTGTTTCAGATAGAATATTTTTCTCTTGCATTAATTGAATGAACAATGTCATTTTTTGATAGAAATCATCATAGTCTTCTGAACGTGCCTTAAATTCTTTGTAGCCATTGATAAAGCTATCACGCATTTCATGGCGTAGATTTTCTGTATCTGTAGTATTTAAATACAACAGGCAATATACGTTCAAAAAATCCAATGCCGGATTACTGTCTGTAAGTGAACGTCGGATTAGACGTATGGCACCTTGCAGGTGTTTGATGTTATCTTTGGGTGAACCCGATGAACCGACAACGTTATCATCAACTACATTCATATATTTAAATAGAATATCATACGATGAAAATTTACCATGTTCAGTGTCCGTAGTTAGGCTATAAGGTACACCGTTTTCGGTAACATAATCCTCACGAGCAAACTTTGAATTGAAATAATAGTATATGTAATCCTTTAAATCTTCATTGACAACAGACCAACTGTCAGTCGTATTAACAGCTTGTTGGCAAAAGGATTCGATGTCTCGTATGGCACGCTCTCTTTTTTTAGCGATTTTATTATACACAAACTCAGTGATATACCCTAAACACTTTTGCATAGCGTTATCACCTTTGTATGTATAAGCCTTTTTCATTTCAACATCGGCACGTTCTTCCGTAAAATAACGCATAAGGAATAATTTGAGATAGTTGAAATAATCCTTGTCACTTCTGCGTTTGGTGACAATACGAAATTGACTATTTTGATAATCTCGTGTATAATCATCAATAATACCGACACAACACATACGGTAAATGGCTTTTTCTACAGTTGCAACAAACTCTACTTCACCATCTTTTACATCACGAGAATCCTTAAATACCAAAATAGGATAATTCTTATTCTTTAGCCAAGCATTGATTTGTTGTACAGATTCAAAATTAACTTCTGGAGAATATGAAATGTACGAAACGAGATTATCTCCAATCTTCGTGTCAAGCAATTCATCCATAAACCCAGATACTTGTTTATGTGATATTTCAGAAGAGTTTGTATTTTCTTCATCCGTTACATCCGTAATGGATTTTGTTAAAAGATAATACATGACCATCTTCTCGAATTCTTCACCTATGAAGTTGTTATCAAAAAAGAATTTGTGAACTCCATAATCAACAGGTACTGATTCCATCAAGCGGGTACGTGGATTTTGTTCCATAAATAGCTGAGGACAATACAATATTGTCGCAAGAGCCATTCTCCTATCACGACCGGCACGACCAGCTTCTTGAACAAATGCTTCTAATGAACCTGAAAAATTAATGTTGTAAGTAAAACGTACATTGGGCTTGTCAATTCCCATACCAAACGCTTTAGTTGCAACCATAATCGAAGTTTTTCCAGCGATAAATCTATCTTGTTCCGTAAGGACATCGCCACCAATATAAGTACTAATATTCGCACCGATCAACTTATCTTTTAGTGAAGATGCCACACCTATATTACTTGATGTATCGTTTACACCAATGCTACCACGACGATGAGGGCAAAAAACAATTGCCGCAGCATTATTGGGCTGTTTTCTATACCAATCCTCAGAAATATCAACACATAGTTCCGCATTTTTTATCTCTCTCAAGATATTCTCATTTGTGATAGATTCACGCTCAATGAAACGTTGTTTAATACGGGCTATATTTTCAGGAGATTGTAGTTCCAAAAGTTTGTGATAACTTTCTTCTATTATAGCTGGTAGTGTGTCATTTTTCTTTCTGTACACATCCCACTTTGACCAGCAAGAGGTTCCATCAATTTCTATAATATGGTATTGAAGTTCTAGTCGGTTTGTATTCTCATACCTAACGATAGCATCGCTGTCCAAAGGGAATGCGCCATTGCCCGATAATTCACGTTCAACATCTGCCAGCACATCAAATGAAGCAGTCGCAGTTAATCCGAAAAGCGCTATTCTGGCTGGTCTAATCACAGATTGTTTTGGCAATACATAATTATAAAGATTCCTACCCAAATGCAAGTAGGTAAACCTAAAATCGTGTCCCCATTCTGAAACGCAGTGAACTTCATCAATAACTCCATAAGCAAAATATACATGTAAATCTTGCATATTATGAAGCCGACTTCTAAAACCACGAATACACAAACGTTCTGGGGAGAGGAAAACAAATTGTACCAAAGATCTTTCCATCAATTCTTCTCGTTTGGATTTATCGGAAACTGTAGAATTGATGAATGTGCAACTATCTATTGAAGCTTTTCTTAACCCATCATATTGGTCTTTCATCAAAGATACAAGTGGGTCTATTACTATAGTAATGCCGGGCTGCAATAAGGCTGCAATCTGATATGTTAATGACTTACCACTACCTGTTGGAAGCAATCCAATAACTGATAGGTTACTCATTGCCCTCGTGAGGATTGGCAACTGACCATTTCTGAACTTTTCTTTTCGGAATAGCAGATTAAGGAAATAAGTTATTTTTTTTACTTGCTCCTCGTTATCTACAAAAATCCCTTGCTCATTCTTTAACACAAATGGTTTATAGTCAATTCTATCAGTTGTATAAATATGTAATTCTCTTCCCTTACAACATTCTTATCAATTTCTCTTTTCAATTCATCAAACATATTTCTCAATGAATTAAAATCATCTTTCAATTTATCAGGTATCATAGTGTTTCCTTTTAATATTAACGTTATACTATCAGCCGATTTGGCTGTTATTTTCTTTAAGTATCAGACCTCG
>OLXB01001081.1_pt1 | contig 9966 bp, 8 predicted proteins | sample 1673681 | NCBI WGS metagenome assembly OLXB01 (sample SAMEA103958121, study PRJEB25191) | human gut metagenome
AATATATCTTTAATATGTGCCAATATTAAAGAATTTAGTTAAAATATATTGAATTTTCAAAGGCGCTTAAAAGAGGTTGTTTTTGTACCACATTTTGACCCCGAAAGGTCAAAGTGTACCACAAAAACATATTCTGTAACTATCTGTGGCACAACTGACTATGAAATTTTTTGTAACCGCACTCGGATCACCACTAAGACCGCAAGCACCATCGCTCGCGGTCTTTCTTTTTTATATCCCCCGTCACAAAGATTCTGTGGAAAATTTTAGGCAGCCTCTAATCGTATCCACCAAATCTGCCGTTATTCGGCGGGTCGGCATTTCCATAATGCCATGGGGTGCTTTTCTATGTTTTCAAGAATAGTTGTTTCGGCAAATAGAATTTCTGGACGATATTCTCTTTGGTTGAAGTGCTTAATGAATTCTTTTTCTGGTTCAGAGAATGAAAGAAAATGGTTTAGAAAATCGATCACTTGTTGTTTGGTTGTGGTGAAGTTGAACTTCTCTTTTTTGCTTAATACAGGTAAGAGGTTGGATCGTACTTGAGCAAACGACAGTGTTTCAATGTGAGGGAAGTGCGTGAAATGTAGCGACACTTCTTCTGCTTTACAACTGGAGCCAACAGCTAAATAGAACACGAAAATCTTTCGCAAGAGTTTCTTTTCTTCCTCTTTTTCGAAAAGTGCTGCTTGTATCATGTTGTGAACATCATAGATGTCGCGAACAGCAGCACGGCTAATAAGTGCGTTGATTTTGCTTGCAAATAGTTCAATCGGAGAAAGTGTGCATACTTTGATGTCGCCAAGAAAGTCGATATTGATGGCGCGTTCTTCTATTGGTAGCACGTGGCAACGGTTGCTATAGTTAATTTCAATTTTTATATTATCTTGGTTGCCCCCTGCATTTTGTAGCCAAACACCCACGAGTCAAGAGTGTGTGGATTTTTTGAGCGAGGTTTCAAGGAGTATCCTTCATTATTCATAAAGGCGAGAATCTCATTATTTATCATCTGCCTTTTCTCAATCATATCCTCCCGACTACAGTTTTGTGAGAAGTCAAGGTCGATGTCAACAGACAGGCGTGGCATTTGGAAGACTGTGAGGTTGATGGCTGTGCCACCTTTCAGCACGAGTGAACGACGAAGCAACTCACTTTGATTGAAATATCGTAAGATTTCAGATAGGCGAATTACCTTTTCGAGGTTGTCGCGGACAAATCCTTTTTCTTTAGCGATTTGTTCCAAATATGTTTTATTATATGAGCTCATACTCTATATTGTTTTCAGTGATGCAATCTTTCGGCACATACAGCTTCCATTGCTGTATATAGGTGTCGGAGTCGCCAGTGGTAGTTAAATATTTGGTGTGCAAAGCTCCTTTTTCTTTACACATGTCGATGAATTTGCTGCTCACATGATGGAACTTCTGGCTTCGTTCTAAAATAAAACCCACTTTTTGATAAAGAATTGCTTTGTTGTACAAACACAGGTATTTTTTCAGTTTTGATTCGTTGAGTAGCGATACACTTTCCAGGCAATGAAGCAATTCCTCAACTCCTCCAGCACGCTCTATGCGGTTGCAACAATCTATCACAGTTCGCTCCAAGTCGGTAACCCTAACATAAGGGTTCCCTATTGGGTGAATAACTCCATTGGTTTCAGATGGTTCAAATGGTGTAGAGCAATATTTGCCTTTAAAACTAAATTCTTTAAATCGGCTTTGGCTGCCCACATAAGCATTGTAGAATGGTTGGTGTGCCACTCCGTGAAATTCAAGAGCTGTGTGCCATCCTATGTATGAAGTTGCAGAAACCTTGCAGCTTAGTTCGTATTTGTCAGCGATTGGTGCACCTGTAGTTGGGTCAATAATTACATACATATTCTTTCGGACCATTATTATTAGTCCTTGAGCCTGCCACCTTGCAAGTGACCCAGCAGTTGCGGAGTGAGTCAGTTTTAATTCTTGCATCACATCATCAAATGTGAGTACCCGATATTTGTATAATGGGGTGAGTGTTGCCATATTTGTACGATTGTGTATGAAAAAGTATATTTTGGTACAAAAATAGCAACTTTTATTGGTGCGTCAAAATGTTTTGGGTGGAAAATTGATTTGAAAGGTTTATTTAGGGTCAATGTTCACTGCGAAAGTGGCCTTTTTTAAATAATTATGTAATAATATTGATTCTAAATATGAGTGTTTAAACTTTTATTTTTTAGTTTAACAGAAAATCCGTATCTTTGCCATATAGTGTCAAGACAAATGATGTAATATGCTGTTTACAGATAAAATTAAAGATTTACGACTGCACAGCCAACTTCCACAACGGAAATTGGCGGCTGCATTAGATATTGATACGGCAACCTATTGTAAAATAGAAAAAGGAGAGCGTAAGGCTCGGAAAGACCAAGTTGAACTTTTGGCATCCGTGTTTGATATTGACAAGAAAGAGCTACTGGCTCTATGGTTAGCTGATAAAGTTACAAAACTTATTTCTGAAGACGGTCAAGTTGCTCGAAATGCACTTTCTTTGGCTGTTGAAAATTTAGAACAAAACGATGAAGTTAAAAGCATATAAACTTTCTGAAGAAACAAAAGAGGCTATTGTTGCTGAAAGTCGTTCTGCGTATGGGCTACACACATACGTCAGTCTATTTAGTAGTGCTGGCGTAGGATGCTATGGTTTTAAGAAAGAGGGGTTTTATTGCATTGCAACTGTAGAATTGTTGGAAAAACGCCTAAAAATACAATCATATAACAAAAAATGTGTATATGAAAGTGGGTATATTTGTGGCGATATGACTAAGCAAGAGACAAAGGATAAAGTTTTTGCAGAATTAAACATGTGGAAGAGAGGCTTTCATGTTACAGATTTGGATGTACTTATTGCTACGCCTCCTTGCCAAGGAATGTCTGTTGCTAATCACAAGAAGAAAAAAGACGAGATAGTTCGAAACTCCTTGGTTGTGGAGTCTATAAAAATGGTTCATCAGATAAAACCAAAATTTTTCATTTTTGAAAATGTTAGAGCATTTTTGACTTCTGTATGTACTGATGTTGATGGCGAGGTTAAGAGCATAAAAGAAGCTATTGAAATGAATCTTGGTGGTCTGTATAATATTTTGTATAAGGTTGTAAATTTCAAGGACTACGGAAACCCATCCAGTCGTACTCGTACACTTGTTGTTGGTGTGCGAAAGGATATTAAAGAGGTTATTCCTTATGACATATTTCCTGATAAACAGCCAGAAAAAACACTTAGACAAGTGATAGGACACCTCCCCTCATTGAAGAAAATGGGAGAAATAACAGAGGATGATATTTATCACAATTTCAGAAAATACAGTCCAAAAATGGAAGCATGGATTTCTGAAATTAAAGAGGGGCAGTCTGCGTTTGACAACACTGATATTAATCGTATTCCTCACACGGTTAAAAATGGAGTTGTTGTGTATAACGCTCAAAAGAATGGAGATAAATACACTCGACAATATTGGGATAAGGTTGCCCCATGCATTCATACAAGAAATGATATTATGGCAAGCCAAAATACTGTTCACCCTGTTGATAATAGAGTTTTTAGCATCAGAGAAATCATGCTTATGATGTCAGTACCAGACTCTTTCAGCTGGTCAGACATGTCATTTGCTCAACTGAATTCATTACCAATTAAAGAGAAAGAAGCTTTTCTTAAAAAGGAAGAAATGAATATCCGTCAAACTCTCGGTGAAGCGGTTCCTACTGTTATTTTTAGACAAATTGCTAATAAAATACGAAGGGTGTTGTGTAAGCCGACTTTGACCGAGGTGGAAGCAAAGGATATTATTGAGCACAGAAAACTTACAGAGATTGAGAATTTGCTAAAATTTATTAAAGCGAATAATTCATATAAATTTGCAGAGTTGTCAAAGATTGCAGAACTAGCAAATGCTCAAAGAGAAAACAATGCAGCGTATTATACGAGACAAGACACCTGTTACACAATGGTCAGCAAACTTCCTGACGCAAAAAAATATACGACTCTTAATATTTTAGAGCCGTCAGTTGGTGTCGGCAATTTTCTTCCCACTTTAATACAGAAATATGCAGATGTTCCAGTTGTCAACATCGATGTTGTGGATATTGACAAAAATAGCATCTCCATACTTCAAGCTCTTGTAGAAAAAATCAATATTACACAGAATATCCACATCAACTACATTGTGGCAGACTCTCTGTTGTATAGCTATACAAAAAAATACGACATTGTTATAGGTAATCCGCCATATATGAAAATCACAAAAGACAAGGAACTTCTAGCGCAGTATAAACAACAGGCACAAAATAAAGAAACAAACAATATTTTTTCCTTTTTTATAGAAAAAATGATGAGTATTGGAAATGTCGTGTCTTTGATTGTGCCTAAGAGTCTAATAAATGCTCCAGAATTTAATCAAACAAGGGCATTGATGAAAGAAAAATGTATAACACATATTATTGATTTTGGCGAGAAAGGTTTTAAAGGAGTGAAAATCGAAACTATATGTTTTATTCTTGATACTCAAAAGAAACCAGATAAAACTGCTATAGAGTCTTATATAACTGAAGATGTGAGATGTTGCGCACAAGAATACATAACAGATAACAAATTTCCATATTGGTTGATTTATCGGGATTTAAATTTTGATAAGGTTGCAAGCGAAATGAATTTCAATATTTTTAAGGCATATAGAGACCGTGTTATAACAAAAGCTCGCACTAAAGCGAGTGGACGTATTCGTGTTCTAAAATCGCGAAATATAGGAAATAACCAAATTGTCAATATTGTAGACTATGACAGTTATATCGATGATTTAGACGGTCTGGATGTTGCAAAGTTCCTAAACAAAGAGTGTGTCTTAATACCGAATCTGACATACAATCCTAGAGCATGCTTTATGCCAAGCAATTGCATTGCAGATGGGTCTGTTGCCATACTTACACCTATTGATTCGTCGATAAATATTACAAAGAAAGATTTAGCCTTTTATGCAACAGATGAATTTACCAAATTCTATTCAATTGCAAGAAATCGTGGTACTCGTTCCTTGAACATTGACAATAATTCGGTTTTCTTTTTTGGTAAACTAAAACAACATCGTATATGAAAATAGAAGAAATTCAAGAGCATCTTGACAGATATGACGACTATGATATACGTCAGAATCATGACTGTCGATTTGTTGATCAAAAATGTACACCAGATGTAGTTAGCTTCATTGCAGATTGCATTCTGAGCACAGAATGCGCAACAAAAGAATTTACAGTAAGAGACTTGTGGAGAACCCAATTCTTCATCACAAATACAAGAATTGTGTTTCATAAACCATTTGCTGATAATGAGTCTGCCCACCATGAATATGATAAGGTTCTGGCTCAACCCTTGAAACTTTTGGCTTATGCCCATGTTCTTAAACTTAAGGTTTCTCAACGGCATCTTGTATTCAGTGTGAACAATTTGGAATTGTTGGAGTACATCGCTTCTCGTGAAAGGAATGCTTTCAATTTTTTACAAGTATTCTTTCACAAGGTCGCTTCTAAAAGTGGAATAGACCGTTTTTTTAGAGATTATAAAGATAGTTGTAATAATGCGACTAAAAGCGAAATCAAAGCGGCAAAAGACATATTATATACCAAATATCATCGTTTTATCAGCGCAAACACTCCAACTAAGTCAAAGTTGGACACCACAAGAATGCTTCACAAGGTACTGAATGTTTTTGCATACTCAGAAATGCTGCCTGGTAGCAATTACAAATTACAAAACTGGGGAGATCTTATGTATAATAAAGTGAATTGGCGTGATGAATATACAGGAAAAGATAAAACACAGACCCGAAATGAAGCTCAAATACATGAAACGGACGATATTAATATAAACTTCTATATAGATTATCAAGTTAGTAAAGCAATTAAGAATGTTAAGCGTAAGCAGGGAGATATAAGTGAGGTTCATGATGGGTTGGCTTCAGGTATTGCCACAGAGGTTCACCACATATTTCCGAAATCACAGTTTCCAACAATTGCAACATATTATGAAAACTTAATACTATTGACAAGTAGCCAGCACAGACAAAAAGCCCATCCGAAAGGCAATACGCAAGTTGTGGATAAAGATTATCAGCTTACTTGTCTTATGTCAAAGTCGCAAACAATAGAAGCCTCACTTAATAATGGGGAGAACTTTTATCGCAAAGAGTCGTTTGTATATGTGATAAACACCGGGTTGGACGAACATATTGAAGATACCATATCGTTTATGAATATACGAAAGTTCCTTGTGAATAAGTATTTAGAATTTTAGGATTGTAACCAAAAATAAAAGCAATATGAAAATCAAATCTGTGACAATTGAAAATTTTAGAGGGTACCAACAAAAAACAGTCGTAAGCTTTGGAAATCTGACAGCAATAGTTGGACGGAATGACATGGGAAAGTCTACGATAATGGAAGCGTTAGATATTTTCTTTCATGATGGTAAAGGGTTGATTAAACTTGACAAAGATGATATAAATAAAACAGGAAAGAACTTAGGAAATAATGATGTGAAAATTTCAGTTTGTTTCACAGACATTCCAGAAAGTGTTGTCATTGACGCAACTAATGAAACGACTCTCGCAGATGAATATCTATTGAATAAGGATGGATGTTTAGAAGTATCTAAGACATTCAAGAACGCATCAACAACAAGTGTAAAAGTCGCTATCAAGGCAAATCATCCAACCAATCCTTTATGTGCAGATTTGTTGCTTAAGAAGCAAGCTACACTAAGTTCTTTAATAGAAAACCTGGGGGTTAAATGTGAAGACAAACGGAAAAATGCTTGTTTAAGAAAGGCCATTTGGAACAACTATAGTAGTTCTGATGAGTTAAAACTAGAAGACATAGAGATTGATGTAAATTCAAAAGAGGGTGATATAAAGGCCATTTGGAGCAAGCTTCAGACATATTTGCCGTATTATAGTTTATTCCAATCTGATCGAAAAAACAGTGATGGAGATAATGAAATCCAAGATCCGTTAAAAGAAGCTGTAAAACAAATTGTTAATGATGCTGATTTGCAAGAAAAGTTGGATTATGTAGCTACAAAAGTAAGAGAAAAGTTACAAGAGGTTTCGAACCTAACGCTTGAAAAAATTAAGGAAATGAATCCAGAAGTGGCAAATAGCCTCCATCCCAAAGTTCCATCAACTCAAGACTTAAAATGGGCAGATGTGTTTAAGGGACTATCAATTACCGGAGACGAAGATATTCCTATAAACAAACGAGGTAGTGGTGTTAAACGATTGATTCTTTTAAACTTCTTTAGAGCAGAAGCAGAAAGAAGACAAAAAGAAGCAAAGAGTCAACACATTATCTATGCGATAGAGGAGCCAGAAACTTCTCAACACAAAGACCATCAAAGGATATTGGTGGACGCATTAAAAGCTCTATCAGAGAATAACGGTGTGCAAATTATAATAACAACTCATAGCTCAGATATTGTAAAGCAGCTTGACTTTAAACAATTGAAAGTTGTTTGTGAGAGTAATGGAATTAAGTCTATAAAAGATGTGCAAAAAAAGAGTCTCCCATATCCATCGTTGAATGAAGTTAACTATTTAGCATTTGGCGATATTAGTGAAGAATATCATAACGAACTTTATGGTTTTTTACAAGCTAAAGCAACAGAAGAAAATCCTAGTAATTGCAAAGAAAAAGATTTTGATAAATGGTTGAAGAATCATGGGTGCACTAAAAGTATGAAATGGGTAAAGATGATTAAAGGCGTTGTTCAGCCTGCGGTACAAACGACCCTAGAGACATATATTAGAAATTTTATTCATCATCCAGAGAACGGACAAAACCAAAAATATTCAAATCAAGAATTAAAAGATTCTATAAATGAAATGAAGAAAATTGCAAAATTATACTTATAATTACGAGGCGTTTTTTTATATTTTCATAGATGTGTGATTGCTGATATAAATATGTGTATTAGCTCAAAAAAAGCAAATGGAGGGGAGGAATGATAAAGGTCGCGACTCAAAAAAAAGTGCGACCTTTATTTTCTTTATGCCTTGCCCTTGGGGGGGCTGGGGGGATTATTCGGCGGGGGTCCATTTGCAGCGGACGGGGGAGACGATGGCGCCTTCTTCCTTGAGGGCTTTCATTGCTTTGTCCACTTCTTTACGGTCGAGGCCGCTGAGTTCTGCAATCTTGCCGGCGTTGAGAGGTTGTCCGGCTTGCTTCATTGTGTCTAATACTTTTTGTTTTGCTTCCATAATGTTATGTTTTTTATTGAGTAAGAATTAGTCTTTCCAGATGAGTCGGTAGAGATTGCACCCTATGAAATTGCCCACCACGATGGCAACGTAGAATGCAAGCACGCTGAGAGCGTTTTCGCAGAGGTAGTCCACTGGCACGCAGAGGTAATAGAATGCGTCGGCTATGCAGTGGGGGAATCCGCACACGATGAACAGCGGCACACCAAAGAGCAATGGCAAATTCTTGCCTTGACGGGCGAAGGTTACGGCAGTGGTCATGATAAATCCGCACCCTATAGCCAGCACGCCACCTTTCAGCGGACCTGTGGCGAGGCGGCCTTCAAGAATCTTTTGCGCCGTGTCTTGCAGGTACATGGGGCTGCATCGGGCTATCAGCGCCACGAGCAGGCAGCCAATGATGTTGCCCACCAATATGATCAGCAGTTGCCCGGTTTCTCCTTTTTTGATAAATCCGGCGGTGCCGGTGTAGAGTTTCAAACTGTAGTTCACCACAGTAAGCAGACCGAATGCGAAAAGCACGGCTCCCACGATTCCTTTCTCGTCGGCAAGGTAGCCGAAACCAGCAATGCCGATGCAAATGCCAGCTAAAACCGCGGAGCGAAGAATTTGTTCGATTTTCATGCGCGTAAAATAATGTAGTGATGCAAAGATAGCAAAAAACTTTCAGATTACACCGCCTGAAAAGTGATGATATGATGCGCGATTTGTGAGAATATAAAAAATGAAGTGGTATCGGTGAATTTGAGAAAATTGTTACAAAATGTTTGTGGAAAATATGGTATCTTTGTGCAATTCTCTAATTGGCAGATGGCGCCTTTTGGCGGAATATCGTAATCGAAAGAAATAGGTGATGGAAAAAATTGATATATCAGCGGCAGTGGTTCTGCTTATTATGGCGTTTGTGCTTGTGAGCGTGAAGATTCCCAACGATGAGCGTTGGTGTGCCATTCGGCGAATGAACAGGCTGCTGTTTGCATGTTATATATGTATTGGCGTGTCGAATATCATTACAGGTGTGTGTGGCGTGGACACACAGCCCGACCCTGTGATGTGGCTGGCTATGCTGCTGGTGTCGATGTATCAGGCGTTTTTGTTTACTGGCACATGTGTCACGTTTCTTTCTCCGCAAAGGGTGGGGGTGAAGTGGCTCTCGGTCAATGCCGTGGTGATTACGCTTGTGAACATCGCCTCGTTTTGGGCATTCTTTAGCAACGAACGCTCCGCGGCGTGGATCAGCATAGTAGATGCCGTGCTCTATTCGGCGCAACTGGTGTATTATTGCTATTTGTTCAGGAAAGCATACGTTGAGAGCCGTCGGTGCCTTGAGGCGAGTTACGACGAGGATATGTCGGCACGCCTTCGGTGGATAACCATGTGCTTCATCAGTGCGCTCACGGTGGGCATTTGTGCGCTGCTGTTCGCTGTGCTGCGATTAGGTGCCACGGAGTATGCCGCCTTCACCTGCATCGCCACGGTGTATTACGTTTACCTGGTGATTTGTATGATTAATTATCGCATTCGTGCAGGCTTCATCGTGAAGGTGGTGGCTGCTGCGCCCACCGCGCAAACGGCAGAAGACAGTGCCCCTGTGGAAAGCATGGACTCGGCAGAGGAGCATCAACTGCAAGCCGCTATCAAGAAGTGGGTGGATAATAAGCGGTATGTGCAAGACGACCAGACGG
>OLXB01001093.1_pt1 | contig 9834 bp, 6 predicted proteins | sample 1673681 | NCBI WGS metagenome assembly OLXB01 (sample SAMEA103958121, study PRJEB25191) | human gut metagenome
AGAAGTGGAAAATAAACTATTATTATAATTAGTAAAATAATATTGTCATAAGTTATTATGAGGAGGGGTATTATGATTGATCCTTATAAAAAGATTACTACTGATACAGAATGCTTGAAAAAGAGATGTTTATGTACTCCAGTTATTGTTGGGCCAACAGGACCTCAGGGTCCAATAGGACCGGCAGGACCAGCCACTATTAGTGTGGGCACTACTGTTACTGGTGATCCAGGAGAAAGTGCTAGTGTGACTAATAGCGGTACCGATACGAATGCCATTTTGGATTTTGTAATACCACAAGGTCAAAAAGGTAATGATGGTATTGGAGATACTATTTTTGTAAGAAGTACTACAACTGGTGAAGCTGGAACTGAGGCTAAGGTTATTGATAATAAAGTTAATAATACACATGTTCTTGATTTTGTTATACCAAAGGGTCCAATTGGACCTGCTGGACCCACATTATTTAGGTCAGCATACTTAGTAACTTTTAATGCTGATAAATCAGATACTGGCGTACCAGTAGAGCCTGAAGCAAGATTACCAATAAGTAGATTGGAACTTGATGTTAGTAATTTACTTGAATTAGATGAAAAAGAAGGTTTAATTAAGTTTAATGTAGCTGGATATTATAGAATATTTTTTACTGTTAGTGCATACCCGTCAGTAAATGATGTTGAATTTGATCCAACTAAAGACATAGTATCAATAGGTTTTAAAGAAACAAACACTGATAATGTTTATTTGGGAGTAGGACAGTGGGTATATAATGCTGAACCGGTAGAATTATCGGCTTGTGGCATAATAGCGGTAGTAGATACTGCAGTTACTTATGAACTATCTAATTTAGGTAAATATAAAATATTTTTACAAACTCCAGATTTAACTAATCTCTCATCAAAATCATATTTTAGTAATTCATTAGTAACTTTGGTAATTGATTATTTAGGAAAACAAGGTGCTTAATATGAATAAATATAAAGTATGTGTATATGGAATATGTAAAAATGAGGAAAAGTTTGTTAAAAGATGGTATGAGTCTATGAAGGAAGCGGATGCTATATTCGTATTAGATACAGGTTCTACAGATAATACAGTTAAATTATTAAAAGAATTTGGAGTAAATGTAAGAACCTCTAAAATAGAACCATGGAGATTTGATGTTGCAAGAAACAAATCACTAGATTTAATTCCAGATGATTACGATATTTGTGTATGTACAGACTTAGACGAAGTATTCGAAAAAGGATGGAGAAAGTATCTTGAAGATAGTTGGGTAGGATCCACTAGCAGGGCAAGATATAATTACAATTGGAGTTTAGATGATAATAATAGACCTTTGGTTAATTTTTATACTGATAAGATACATCAAAGAAAAAATTATAAATGGACACATCCAGTACATGAAGTACTTACTTTTCTAGGAGATAAAGAAAATATTATTACTATTGACAATATTGTATTAAATCATTATTCTGATAAATCTAAATCTAGAGGCAGTTACTTACCATTACTAGAATTATCTGTAAAGGAAGATCCTAATGATGATAGGAATATGCATTATTTAGGTAGAGAATATATGTATTATGGTAAATGGAATGAATGTATAGATACACTAATTAAACATTTAAATTTAAAATCTTCAACTTGGAAAGATGAAAGATGTGCTTCAATGAGATTTATTGCTAGATCATACAAAAAATTAGGAAGAGTAGAAGAATCTAGAATGTGGTATGATAAAGCAATAAATGAAGCACCATATTTAAGAGATTCTTATGTAGAAAGAGGTATTTTAGAGTATGAGTTAGATAATTATAAAGAAGCCTCTAAATATTTAAATGATGCTTTGAATATAAATAGTCATGAGAAGACTTATATTAATGAAATATTTAGTTGGGATAATACTATTTATGATATGCTTTCTATTTGTATGTTTTATTTGAATAGAATAGATGAATCGTTATTTTATATAGATAAAGCTATAGATATGGAACCAAATAATGAAAGACTTATTAATAATAAAAAGATAATAAAAAGGTATAAAGAAAATAATAATAGTATTTGATATTAGTTAAGTATTTAGTACTGGCTTATATATGATAGACTTTGTTTTAAGACTATTGCTTAAAACAACACAGCAAGACTTAACTTGTTAAGGCTAGGTGTGCTAATAATATAAAAAAACTAACCAAAAAAGGTTAGTTTAATTTTTATTTATGGAGGACCCAGTCAGATTCGAACCAACGATCAGGGAGTTGCAGTCCCTTGCCTTAACCAGCTTGGCTATGGGTCCATAGAACATACTAATTATAGCAAAATAAATATATTTATTCAATATATTTTATGGAAAAAAATAAAAAAGTTGCAAAATAAATATATTTATGAGATAATGTATAAGTATTTTGTGAGAGAAATGTGGTGATAAAATGGAAAGATTACAAAAGAAAATAGCAGGTCTTGGTTATTGCTCAAGAAGAAAAGCCGAAGAACTTATTACTAAGGGTTTAGTTGAAGTAAATGGTGAAGTAGTTACTAAACTTGGTACTACGGTTAAACCAGGGGATATTATTGTAGTAGAAGGAAATATTTTAGATACTAATAAAAATTATGAATATTATTTACTTAATAAACCTAAAGGAGTTGTTACTACTACTAGTGATGAAAAGGGTAGAACAACAGTAGTAGATTTAATTGATACTACTACTAGAATATATCCAGTAGGTAGATTAGACTATGATACTACAGGTATACTTATACTTACAAATGATGGAGAACTTGCTAATTTACTTATGAGACCAGACTCTTTAGTAGATAAAACTTATATTGCTAAGGTAGAAGGAATAGTTACTATACCTAGTCTTCAGAAATTAAGAAATGGTGTTATTATTGATGGAGTTAAGACTAAGAAAGCAAGAGTAAGACTAAAAAGTTATGATAAAAAGAAAGATACTTCAGTAGTAGAAATAACTATTCATGAAGGTAAAAATCATCAGATTAAGAAAATGCTTGAGTCAGTTGGCAATAAAGTTATTAAACTAAGAAGAGAAAGATATGCTAATTTAAATTTAAAAGGTCTTATGCCAGGAGAGTATAGACCACTTACTATAAAAGAAGTAAAAATACTATATAGTTTGTGTAAAAAGTAGAGGAGTACTTGACAAAAGCAAACAAATGTGCTAAAATATGTGTCATTCAAAGGGGGGATTTGAATTATGAATATGGAAAAAATCAATGTAAATTCTATGGATTATAGAAAATTATCTAAGGAAGATAAATTAAAAGTAGTTAGATTTAAAATTAACAAGTTATTAAGTGATACTAGTTCAAGCAAAGCATATGAATACTATAATGGTAAAAAAGTAGGGGTACCAAAAGATAAGCTAGGTATATTTAAAGACTTATGTGAAAGAGAAAAAAGTCTTTCTAAATATGTAACTATTTCAGAAGAACCAGTAATGGAGAGACCTACTATAAAGGCTGAAGTAGTTGATGAAAAGAAAAAAACTTCTAGTAAGAATATTAATGAAATGGATTTAGAAGAAATTAATAATAGGATTAAATATAAGAAAAATGAATATAAGAATGCTAAGATAATTAAAATACAAGGATATGATAGTAATTCTGCTTATATACCTTATAGTAAATTAGGTGATTATAAGACATTATATAAATACTTAAAATTACTTGAAATGAAAAAAAGAGAACTTGAAAGTATTGAAGTAAAACTTACTGAAATATCTAATGATAAAAAAGAAGATTCTTATGAGTATTTAACTGAAGATGATAATCCATATGAAACTGGTTATATGCAGTTTACTACGAGTTATACCGCTAAAAAGGATACTCCTGTAGTGGAAAGTACTAGTGTTAAATCTAATGATATTACTAGTGTTAAATCTAATGATACTACTAGTGTTAAATCTAATAATGAATGTAAAGAATTAATGGTTATTGATAATAAAGATAATAAAAAGGAAAAGACAGGCTTTGGTAAAAAGATTCTTGGTTTCCTTGCAGGTACTGCTATAATTGGTGGTATATGTAAAGGTGCTAAATGGGTTGGTAATAAATTTAAAAATGGTTTTAATAAAGTTAAAAATGAGACTAAAGAAGTTAGTGAGATACTTAGAAAGAATAAAGTTAAAACTGCTATCTGTGCCTGGATAGTTGCTGCCGCTGCTGTTGTATGTAGTTTCTTACCTAAGAGTCAAAGTAAAAAACATAAACCTGATGATATAGTAAAACCTACTTCTGTAGTAGAGACAATTGAACCTTCTACTAAAAAAGATGATATTATTATTGATGAACCAGTTATTGAAGAACCAACTGAAGTAGTTACTGAAAATAAAGAATATAATCTAGGAGAGAGTGTTAATATTAAAGATAATTCATATATTTATACTAACTCTTATGATGCTACAGATAGTACTAATAAATGTACACCATACTATAATGGATCTTATGATAGAGAAGTAATGGGAGTTACTTATGAATTAGATGGAAATCTTTATACTATCTATAGAGATGATATGAATGCTAGTGAAAAAGTAAATGAATTAATAAGTAAAGGTGCTAAACAAACAGCTGTTTTAGTAGTTCGTAGTGATCTAGTTAATACTGGTGATTATGAAGGTTACTATAATATTGATTCAATAAAAAGAGTAAGAACTAGATAATAATTATATAAGGAAATAGATGAAACTTAGCAGTTTCATCTATTTTATTTGACTTTTTATAGTTTTTCTGCTATTATAATGGCAGTTAATGGGGGATATGATGATTTTTAAACTATATGAAAGTAAGGAAAAATGTAGGGCTAAAAGATTTCATGATACTACGGAAATTTATTTAAGTAGATTTAGTGATTTGTTTGTTGAAGATGGAATAAAGAAAATAGTAATTGATAGTATGACTTTATTTTTGTTTAGTGATAATGATAGCTTATTAAATGATATGTATGAAGCAGTAGTTAATAATTATGATTATAATAAGATTATCGAAATATTAAATAAAAATGATGTTATATTCTTTTCTTTGGCAATGCAGGCTATTAATTATGGAAAAAGAACATATAATTTAATAAAAAATATTGATGACTGCAAAGAAATACATTTTAGTTGTAATAAAGATAATTTACTTGAAGTTTTATCATTGTGTGAGAAGATAAATGTTCCGGTTGTAATAGATGGTACATTAATTTCCCTTGAGGAATATCAAAAAATACTTGAAGGATATGATTTGAGTAAAATAGATAGTAAAAACATTTTTATTCATTATCAAGAATATGGCGGAGATATTGATATTAATACTTTGTATGATACTTCTTGCCAAATAAACTATATTACTAAGAAAATCAAGAAATATAATTTATCATCATTAGAAAAAGTAATAATGGTATATGACATAGTAAAAAATAACTTTTATCATAAAGAAGAAAAAAATGAAAATTATTTAATTTCTAGGTCTTTAGACAATGTATTAAATTCTGATTATATTGTTTGTGTTGGATACATTGCTATTGTTAATGCTATGTTAAAAAATTTAAACATTAATGCTAGAACTATAATATGTAAAACTAAAAAAGAAAAACACTGCAGAAGTATAATTCATTTAGTAGATAAAAAATATAATATTGATGGAGTATATGTTTTAGATCCAACATGGGATAGTAAAAGAAATAATATAGAAGATACAATAGACAAATATAACTATTTCCTAATACCTATTGAAATCGCCGAAAAAACTGCATTAACTGAATTAATGCCAATTATAAATATGTCTTTAAGTGATTTGGTTTTACTTGAAAATGATTTTGAAGATTCTCTTTGTACTAATGAAGAGAAAGTGATAAAAAAAATTAAGATGCAGTATTATTTAGAAATGCTATTTCTATTAATTGGTAATGATGATTATGAAAATTTTATTCAAAATATATGCGTTTATGATTTCTTAAGCAATGAAGATAAGAAAAAAATAAAATATACTTATGACGATATGATTAATAAATGTATGGTTAATGATATAAATGTAGAAACATTCATAAAGGCATTATATAATACTAAAAAAATAGAATACTATCTAAATGATGATAAATTACCTGAAGAATGTAGTTCTAGATTAGAACTTCCTAGTACTGATAGCATTGATATTTCTGGTATTAAAGACTCTGCTCTTACAAGATACTATAAGATAGAAAAATTAAAGAAAGCTAAAAAGAATGATTTTGAAAGTTTAGTTTGTTATCTCTTGTATGAAGAACATTTAAATGAGTATTTATCTTCAAATATAGGAAAAATAATATCTTCAAATACTAATGATGGTATTAAGAAGGATATCCTTAATATGAGATTACTTAAAACATTAAAAAGAGAAAAAGTAAGAAAAGAGATTGACAATAGATAATATTTTGAATATAATTAATGTATAAAAACAAAAGAAAGAGACGATATATTAAGATATTTGTAGAGAGTTAGTGGCTGGTGGAAACTAATAAGATGCTTAATATATAGATCACTCTTGATGTGTTACTTTGAATAGTTAGAAGTAACCGGGAATAACCCGTTATCAAAATATGAGTGCACTATCAGTGAAACAAGGTGGTACCGCGAAGTATTTCGTCCTTGTACTGGTGGTGTTTTTTCTTTAGAAGGAGGAATTATGGAATTTAAAGAATTAGAAAAAGGAAAAATAAGCGAAGTAGAAGGTAAAATACTTGCTAAATGGAAAGAAGAAAATATTCTAGAAAAGACTATTGAAAATAGAAAAGATAATGAAACTTGGGTATTTTATGATGGACCAATATATGCTAATGCTAAACCTGGTATACATCATGTGTTTTCTAAAACAATCAAAGATTCATTTTGTAAATATCAAACAATGAAGGGACATAAGGTTGATAGGAAAATAGGACTTGACTGCAATGGACTACCTATTGAATATAATGTTGAAAAGAAATTAGGAATTAATGGTAAAAAAGATATAGAAAAAATGGGTATAGATAAATTTATTGAAGAATGTAAAAAGAATACAGCCATAAATATTGATGAAGTAAATAGAATAACTGATATGATGGGTCAATTTATTGATAGTAAGCATCCTTATATTACTTGTACAAATGATTACCACGAAACTGAATGGTATTTATTAAAAGAAATGCATAAAAAAGGATTAATATATAATAGTAATAAAATATTACCATATTGTCCTAGATGTGGTACTGAACTTGCTAAGTTTGAAGTAGAACAAGGATATCAAGAAGATAGTGTTAATACTGTTATAGTTCCATTTAAGATAAAGGATAGTGATACTTACTTTTTAGTATGGACTACTACTCCTTGGACTCTTATGGATAATGTGGCTGCTTGTGTTAATCCAGACTTAGAGTATGTTAAAGTGTCTTCAATGGGATATAAGTTTATCGTGGCTAAAAGTCTTGCTAATAAGGTTTTAGGTGATGATTATGAAGTACTTGAAACATATAAAGGTACTGATTTAGTGGGTATTAAATATGAACAATTATTACCATTTGCAAAAGTAACTGATGGTAAATCATTTGAAGTAGTCGCAGACTCTTATGTAACTGATGAAGATGGTACTGGTATTGTACATATTGCTCCTGCCTATGGTGAAGATGATAATAGAGTATGTAAAGAAAATAAAATAGGCTGGACTCAAAATGTTAATTTAGCAGGAAAATATACTATAGGGCCTTGGGAGGGTAGATTAGTAACTGATCCTGAATTGGAAATAGAAATTATCAAATATTTAAAAGAACAAGATAAATTATTTAAAAAGATAAAGATAACACACAAATATCCACATTGCTGGAGATGTAAATCACCACTTATTTATTATGCTAAATCTGCTTGGTATATAAAAACAACAGAATATAAAGACAAAATAATTGAAGAAAATAATAAAATTAAATGGCATCCAGATTATGTTGGAACTAAGAGATTTGGAAATTGGTTAAATAATATGGTAGATTGGGGTATTTCTAGAAATCGTTATTGGGGATGTCCATTACCATTTTGGGTATGTGATGAATGTGGTGAATTTGAAGTAGTTGGTTCAAGGGAAGAATTAATAGAAAGAGCAAATGAAGAGTTAAAATATGAAGACATTGACTTACATAGACCTTATGTGGATAATATTACTATAAAATGTCAACACTGTGGTAAAACTATGCATAGAGTAAAAGATGTAATTGATGTTTGGTTTGATTCTGGTTCTATGCCTTATGCTCAATGTCATTACCCATTTGAAAATAAAGAGTGGTTTCATAAACATTTTCCAGCGGACTTTATTGCCGAAGGTGTCGATCAAACAAGAGGATGGTTCTATACATTACTTGTTATATCAACAATTATATCTGGTCAATCAAGTTTTAAAAATGTTGTAGTAAATGATATGATGTTAGATAGTAACGGTAAGAAGATGAGTAAGTCTACTGGTAATATAATTGATCCTATTAAGATTATGGAAGAATATGGTGCAGATACTGTTAGATGGTATATGTTATATGCTTCTCCAGTATGGACTCCTTTAAAGTTTGATGTTGAAGGATTAAAAGAGGTTCACTCTAAGTTCTTTAATCCACTTCGTAATAGTTATAATTTCTTTGCAATATACGCTAATGCAGATAAGATAACTGATATTAATACTTGCAGAGTAGAATATAATGATAGAGAAGATATTGATAAGTGGTTATTATCTAAGTATAATAAACTTATTAAAGAAGTAACTGAAGCTTATGATGAATATGATTTAAATAAAGTAGTTAAATTAATTACTGACTTTACTTCAATCGATTTATCTAATTGGTATATTAGAAGAAATAGAGATAGATTCTGGGACAATTTAATGACTACTTCAAAAAAGAGTGTGTATATGACTACTTATGAAGTACTAGAGGGATTATCTAAGTTAATTGCTCCAATAGCTAGTTATACTGCTGAAGAGATATATACTAATTTGACTGGTAATACTTCTGTTCATTTAAGTGATTTCCCAGTATGTAATGAAGAGTTAATAAATTTAAAACTTGAAGAAAAAATGGACTTAGTAAGAGATTTAATTAGTATAGGTAGAAATGTTCGTGAGGAATCTAAGATAAAGGTAAGACAACCTATTAGTGAGATTTTACTTGATAAGAAGAAAGAGAAGGTTATTGGGGAACTTACTAGTCTAATTAAAGAAGAACTTAATGTTAAAGAAGTTATTTATACTGATGATTTATCTACTTATATGAACTTTATGGTTAAACCTAACTTTAAAGAAGTAGGTAAGATATTTGGTAAGAATATTAAAGAGTTTTCTGATAAGTTATTAGAATTATCTAATGAAGATATTAATAAATTAGAAAACAATGAAAGTATTAAGATGTCTATAGATAATACTACTTATGATATTACTAAAGATATGGTAGATATTAGAATATCTAGTAAAGAGGGCTTTAAAGCAATGGTTGTAGGTAATAACTTTGTTATACTAAATACTGTTATTACTAAAGAATTAGAAAATGAAGGTCTTGCTAGAGAGACTATATCTAAGGTACAACAATTAAGAAAGACTATGAACTTTGATATTACTGATAGAATTAATATGTATATTGATGCTACTAGTGAGTATAAAGAGAATATTAAAGATTACTTAGATATGATTAAAGATGAGACTTTGACTATTAATGTTTATGATAAAGATGGTATTGAAGATAAAGTAAATATTAATGATTATGAAGTTGGCTTTGTATTAGAAAAAGTAAGTACTAAATAATAAATAAAGACTATTAGAGATTAATTACTAATTTTTAATAGTCTTTTTTGTGGCTTGTGG
>OLXB01001100.1_pt1 | contig 9782 bp, 5 predicted proteins | sample 1673681 | NCBI WGS metagenome assembly OLXB01 (sample SAMEA103958121, study PRJEB25191) | human gut metagenome
TTTCAGATCGCCCGGCTTCTTTCTCAATATTGATTGAGTTCATAAGCCCGACGCGTGTAGACTTGTTTAGCCATCCCAATACTCCGTTTATACTGAACTGATTCACTGCTTCAGATGAATCGAATAATCGTAATTCATCAAGTTTTTGCGCTCTGGTTTCTTCGATAGTAGCTTCGTACACAACTAAGATCGGATAGCCTTGTTTGCTTTCAGCGATTATTAGTCCAGCCGACTGTCCAGCTAACAACTCCTGATAATGCTCTTCTGTAATTTCTACCGAACCATCTATAGGCTCGTCATAAAATCCTTGTTTCCAGTATTTCATAGCTTCCTGTATTTTATTTCCAGCGTCCGATCACCAGCCAATGGACGGTTTCGGTAGAGGATGCGAGACCTCCGTTCTTGTCGGTGAGGTTCGCCCAGCGCGATTGGTAGCGTAAATATTGGGCGGTCAGTTCCACATACGACGCGGCTGTGATGACGTTGCCGTTGCCGTAATAAGCCGTCAGAAAGCATCCGAACGGCTTTGCGATGAATGCAGGACTGAAATAGTACTGATACGCCCCGCCGGGGGATATCCCCCATTGAAACATCAGCCCGTCCGGTGCTTTGTAGTAACCGTTGGATGAGAGCGCTTTTGTCAGCGTTACGTTCGACAGGTCTTTGGCGGCCTTATCGCCCCACGTCTTTTTCTCGCTGTCGGTCACGAAACGGTGCGTTGCGTCCGTAGTGATCTGTGAAGCGTGAATACTGCCTGCCATTTCACCATCCGACTCGTAGGGGAGAGACTTCCATGCGGTAACACCGTCGCCGATTTTCCGCCTGCGTGTGTCGGATTCGTACACGACTTCGCCTTTGAGAAGCACCGGATTTGCGGCGGCCAGTGCGGCCGCCGTAAACATCGGGAATTGAACCCGCCCGGTTATCTTTTCAGTAGCTGCCATAGCGTCAGTTCATTCCGGGGATGGTACACTGAATGACGAACGTACTCGCCTTGAACTCGTCGATGGCCGCTTTTGCCGCTGCCTCTCCGGCACCCTTCGGGTCGTAAAAGTTGTCGTATGACTTCTTCAAGTCGGCCGCCAGTTTCAACGACAGCACGGAGTAGTTGAGCTTGATTACGTTCGACTCCGTCACTTGGATATACTGGTCGTCGCCCGTGTAGACATCGACGAGATCCTGCACGGGCAGGTACTGCGGGGTGTTGTTGTTCTGGAAGAGGAACTCGATGTACTTGTCGCCGACCTTGGCCCCGGAGTAAGGCGAATTGGCCGTCACCACGGTCTTGATGGATGATCCGCGCAGCACCTGATCGAGCGGGATGTTGATCGGCACGCCGATACGGCTGCCGTTCCGCGTGAGGTAGTAGGTCGCGGCGAACCCGCTAACCGTCGGAGCTTTCTCCGTGCTGTATTCGGGCAGGGCATCTTCCATGACGATACGCCCGGTGTAAGGGACTGCCGCCGTCGTCACGGTGCCGTCGGACTTGAACGTGATGGAAGCAGTAGCGAGGAATACCGTGCGACCGCTGTCGTCCGAAGCCATGCGGATAGTATCGATTAATCCGGTAACGGCCGATGCGGAAACCTCGGTGATGGAAACGAATCCGCTCACAGAATCTTCGATCTCCTGCACGGTGACATTTTGTGCGACCACAACGCATTTTTTATTCGCATTGATCGCCGCGACGATGTTTTTTGCGACTTGTCCCTGCGGGTTGAGTCCTCCGGTCGGCGGGTTCAGGTAGCCTTCGTAGTTGAATGTAAACACGTCCGCTTTCTCATTCCACCCTGTTTTTTCGGCATCGGTCACGAGCCGATGCGTTGCGTCGGCCGTGAGCTGGGCAAGAGAGGTGACATTGCCCCAGCCGAGCGCCGACCATGTCTTCGTGCCGTCGCCGACCTTGTATTTCAGTGGCGAACTACCCCGGATAAGTCCGTACTCGCCGTCGAGCAGGACGGGATTCGCTGCCGTCCATTCGGCTTCGGTGCCCGTTACGAATTTGATGCGGGATTTGAGCAGGATTTCCTGTACTACCGCTAACGTTTGTTTGTCTGCCATGATATTGTATGTTTAATCGTTGCTTTTTAAGTCGGCGGGGCTGTATCCGCCGAGGATCAGGCGGTCGTTTTTTTTGATGTAGTCGCCCGCGGATGCCACTGCGGGGAATCTATCGTATCGTTTCCTTGTTACGATGCCGTCGGTTCTATTTACCAGATAGTAGATTTGGTAAATTTTGATTGTTCCGTCTTCCTCCGATGTTTCGAATATTCCTGTAAATAATTGATAGCCCCCGTCTGCTTTTTGAACTTGAATAATAGATTGTTGGGGGAGTTCCGCCCTTTCTTTTATGTAGATATTCGCCGTAATGCCTTTTTCGAGCTTTTCCATAATCTTGAGGCAGGTGGCAGGATATGCAGAACTCGTGAGGTCGATAATATCGTATGAGGCATTGATTATCGTGGCAATTATCGCCTCTCCGTAGGCTGTCTGCTTAAAATTGTCTGATGGGCCAAACCAAAGGAATAGCCCTGTTTTGGCGGGGAAGCATATGCTTTTTATTTGATTTAAAAAATTGTCATCCGGTATTATCAAAGTGAGTTCCCGCCGAAGTTCTCCTTTGCACATGCGCCTGCGCGATAACGGGATGAATACTTCGAGCGAGTATTCATCAACCTGACGGCAGTCTTTGTAAACTCCGTCAATGCGGGACGCTTTGAAGTGGGTTGCTCCATCTGTAAAATAGTCGATGGTGAAATCGATTCCCGCGTCCGGAATTGCCGCTTTTACAAGAGTACCGTCACTTTGCCGTTCATAGAATGTTTCTATGTAGGTAAGGTCGGTAAGTATGTTCCAGCGTCTATACGATGTCATGGTTCTTGTTTTATGCAAAAATATTTGATTGCTGTCGCTGCGGAAAGGACAACTTTATTCCCGCCGTATTGATGGAATTTGCCAGAAATCGGTCGGGAGTTCAGGTTCCGGAAGTTCTGCCCGGTCATAATAATTGGCTTCATCTTTTTCTGACAAATGGTATTTGAAGGTGTAGCTGTTTAGGGCGGCCTCTTTGTGTTTGACTTCGTACTCCGTGACGATTATTTGTTTCCACTCCCCGTCTGCGTATAGGTAGCGATTGCTGGAGTGCAGAAACTCCTGCCATTGCCGGGCTATGCTGCTCGAACTGATGTAACCTGTGTTTTGCTGCCAGATTGATGTGTAATCGTTGCTTAATTCCGCTTCGCGGCCTTGATTGATGAACGTGTCGACCTCGCCTTCTGGAAGTAATGTCGAAAGTCCGGATGCGATTATCGTGTCGAATCCGCCGAGCGAGTTTTGGAATAAGAAACAGCGGTCTCGAAAGTTGCCCGACCGCAAAATATATCGCTGGGCGAAAGGGTAGTTCTTTGCACCTGCCGTATCGGGTTCAGAGACGGAGTTCGCTCCCAATCCGTAGATGTCGTATGCAATCGGTGTCAGTTCTTCCGAAACGCAGATATTACGCCAGAGTAGCTCGAACGAAACGTTGATCCGGACGATGCCTTCTTCGGATGCTGTGAAAATGTCCTGTGTGCGCTCGATTCCTTCGGCTGTATATAGGCGCGACTTGATTCGCAGAAATTGCGGATCTCGATTGAGTTTTACCACCGATAACCATTGCGGTTGCCATGCCGGCATGGTGACGATTTGCCCTTGCCAAGTCAGAAAGTTTCTGGCCCACCAATCCAGCCCTACTTTGCGAGGAGCTGCAACCCCGCCGGCAATGACCTGAAAACGATATGTTTTGGTTGTCGCCGTGTCGGTCAGCGTTATATACAAATATGTAAAGTCGGTAACGCCGGTTTGTCGTGGAAATTCACATTCCAGCAGGGTATGGACGATGTCCCGCAGGTTGATCGTTATCAAACTCTCTGCATCGTAATAAAGCGTCAGTTTGTCACATATAGTTGCATCATCAAGTCTTACTGTCATGTAAACACAAGTCAGGCTTAAATTTTTGTTCCTGATGATCATTTTCCCCAAATTCTCAGAAAACTGACAAATTTCGGGCTTCTCGATTATTTCGAAGGTATCTACCATTGGCTCGGCTTCTATTCTCGGACAAAAATATCTACATGACGCGCGGACTGAAAGGACATTACACTTCGACCAACTCCGCATTCGAGTGAAGGATATCGTGAGTGGTATTACCGGTTATTTCAAGGGTTTTTATCAAATAACGCACGTTGAAGACCAACACTTTGACCCAGAGGCGTAGGTTTGCAATATCTGATGCGGTCAGGTTGAGATCGACTTTAAGCATTTCTTTGTCCCGTGCCAGCCACTCCGCGTAGGGTTTATGGAATCTGTTGTACAAACCATTTTCCCCTCCAATTGCAAGGGAGTACTCGCTTCGGTCTTCGCTGCCAGCAGAAAGATCGGGAATACCGCCCTCGAAATAATATCCTTTATCCGAAAAATTATTTTTGATCAGCAAGCCGATATACACTTCTGACGGGCGATTGCCGCCTGCGGTGGGAAAATCTACAATAGGAGTTATGGCGTTCAGTCCAATTGCTTCTTCGATCGATCCGTCAGCATGTATTTGCTTTGACGGGTATACGGCCAAAGGAACGCATTTCGGACATGTGAAGTCGATCGAACAGTCGTAGTTCTGATCTTCCGAGTCGGCAGCCGGTTCCATTTTCGTAAACCCGGCTTGATGTACGATATCCAGAGTGGCTATTGGTGTCGTATATTTGTTCCATGCGGCACCGCGTCCTGAATAATAGAGCAGAGCGTCGATTTTCTTACCTGAATAGATATCCCCGGTTTGGGCCAGTCTGATATTTTTATAGTCGGGAGACACCCTGTATTTGTTGATGATGTCCTGCAGAGAATAGCTTTCGATAATCTCATCAGTTGGCTCTTGGCCCAAATCCTCTTCGTAGGACTTGGTGTAGTTGTCATCCTCGTTACGGAATGCGAGGGTATAGCCTTTCTTTTCATAGGCGGGGAGCGAATAATTGTCGCTGACTTTGGCCGTCCAGTCTACAAATTTATTGCTTGCGAGAATCGACTTGTTACTCATCAGGAAATACTTTTTCCCGGAAAAAAACAACGTGCAGCAAGGTATTTTGAGTAGACTGATAAGAAAATCGCTCAAGTCCATGTCCGGCATCGAGTCGGCAAGATCGAGCGTACATTGGGTAGGATATAACCCCGGCCGGGCACCGGGCGATGTATCTTTTACCCCGTATCGGTTGTCGTATTCGGAACTTTTGTAAAGTCCGAGGATCGCTAACATATTGAGGAGTTTTTCGAGTTCCGGTTCCCCCAGCTCTAACTCCGGAAGGATTTTATCGAGGATATAACGTACTTTGATCGCTGGGACAACATAAGGCCGGGTGGTGTAAAGCCAGTTCGCATATTTATCGACCGTTGAGCATTCTGCTTTCGTCGGCCCCGACGTCACATACTCGATCGAGGCGCTCATTGCCTTGCGCATAATCTGGGGCAGGCCGAACTCGTCATATAGTCCTTTACGGGCGTTTTCTACCATCGTCGAGAATTTGATGTCCTCAAATCCGGAGAATGGGATGTCGGTCAGCTTTCCTGTGACGATGTGGTCGAATTCAGCCCCGACGAATGAGTATTGTAAGGACTTATCGGAGTAGTCGTCATATTTCAGTTCACCCTGAAATGCGACTATGCCATTGAATAACGCCTCGCAGGCGGCAGTCTTGCGTGACGGCCGCCGCCGGATGCCGGGTGTGAATCCGAAAAATTTGCAGTTTTTAGGCGACAGTTTGAATTCAACATTCGTGGAAACGGCCACTGGCACCCTGTCATCTTCAAAGATCGGATTGTCCAGTGTAAATGTCACATCCTGATCAGGCTGTACATCGAGGATTATGCCCTCGGATCGGAATTGTATCATCGTTTTTTGCCTCCAATTTGCCCACGTTCCCGCGTGCGGTTGTACTCTTTCATTTTCGCAACGATTCCGTTCTCGCCCAGCATTGTCACGTAGGCAAGAATCGGATTCTTCAGCACGTCGCATAGACGATCGACGGCCGCGATGAATTTGCCGGCCGTGCCTGCGTCCAAAGAGGAAAGCCCCGTGTCTGTTGTGTCGAATGACGGGATATCTCCTGTTGGGCCACCGGATACGAATCCGGGTGCCGGTGTATTTTGCCGGTATACGGCATTGAAATCGAAGCTGCCGAGTGTCCCCTGTCGGCGGGCCGCTTCGATCGTGTTCAGTACGGGAATCAACGAGGGGTTATCCATTGCGGCCGCTGGAACGACATACTCCTTCCCGTTTTCCGATACCAGCACCGTCGGCGATGAGATGAAGCCTCGTTTATCCGGAGAATAACGGGCGTTGAATTTTTTGCCGTCCTGCATCCGCTCGATGACCTGACCACCCTCTTCGGCACCGGTCGTTATTGGGGTTGATGCAATCATAGCGATTTGTGCGGCTCCCATAGCACCGACGATAGCGGCAAAGATCGCACCCAGAGGCCATCCCCATTCAGCCAGTGTTTTCGTGACACCAGTTGCCGTATTGATGATGGCGGAGGTGATGTTCATGGCCTTCTGGCGCTTCGCCTGTTTGATTTGCATCTCTTCTTGTTTGGCTTCGAGATCTGCGGCCATTCGCTCCTCCTCTGCTTGTGCTTGCTCTTCGGTCATCAGTCCTGCTTTGACACGTTTCTCGTTGGCTTTTTTCTTCTTATCCTGATTTTTCTGATATTTCTTTAATTCTGCGTTTTCCTTTTTGGTCATCATATTGTCGTAGGTAGTATATACCTGCAGCGCCGTTTCCGTAGCTGCGCCAATCGCTGTCATGGCGGCATGTACTGCTTGCAACGCTTCTTCGGTAGAAGCAGCCCCGTTCTTCAGCACGTCAAAAAATTTCATCCAGTCCGATTGTGGTAGGCCCATGAACGTTGGGTCGTTGCCGGCAAAAGAGAATGTTTTCTGCTGCCCGTCGCCGAGAACTTCCAATACGCCGATGATCGCTGTCCTGACATCTTCGAAACGATTGACGAGATTTTGCTTCTCTTGAGCCGAGAGAAGCTGCGTGTCGAGTTGGATGCCGTCGAACATTCCAGACTCGATGAGCGTTTTAAGTTGCGCAGAGAGTTGAGTCAGGTGTTCGAGTTCCAATCGGGACTCTTCTTCCGCTTGGGCTTTCCGTAGCTGTTTGCGTTCAGCGGCCGAGCCTTGGAAGTCGAGGAGTTCCTGCTTGTGGCGGTTCTTGAGCTGTTTCTTTTGCAGCTCATAGGTCTCCTCTTCCCGCTTCAGTCGATCGTCGATCTCGTCGAGCCGAATTTTGGTGATGTTGCGCTGGTGGGCTTTCTCCAGAGCTTCCAATGCCGCGGCGTTGCCTGCGTACCTCTTTTTCTTCAGTTCGTAGTCGGCGTTCTCCCGCTTGATCCGATCGGTTTCCGATTGCTGGAGAAGTTTGTTTATCTCCTCTTCTTTGGCTGCGGCCGCCTTCTTCTGCTCAAGTCGTTTGTCTGCGAGTTGGTTCTGGATTTTGAGCCGCGTAGCCCCTTCATCGATATTTTTCGCAAGGCGTTTTTCCAATGCCGCAATTTCCAGTTTCAGCAGCTCTTCGTTGAATTGGGACGCGGATACGATTTCCCCGTTCTGATATTTCTCCTTGAGTTTCAGTTTCGCGGTCAGGAACTCTTTGTCTTTTTCGAGCGACCATTTGCCTGTATCGTCCGGGTCGGTGGGCGTTGTATTTGTGGTCGTGGTGGTGTTCAGATCGAGAGGTGCTTCGACCTTGCCGTAAATGGTGTCCAGCATCGAGAGAGCCTGCTGGCCTTCGGTCACGGTATTGCGTAATTCTGTGGTGATTTCTTGTAAGGCGATATTTCGGCCTGCAGGATTCCATGCCGATCCGGTGAGGTTCAGCCCCAGATTTCGTAATTCCATATTGAGGTCGGAAACTGCCTGACTTTGTTTTGCAGAATCGTTTCCGGCCGCTTTTATCTTACCCGTGAAATCGACAACTGCGGCGGCGATCAATCTCTGCTTATCGGCGGTGAGCGACGATTCGTCTCCCCATTTTTTATATTTGTTCGTGATTTCGTCGATCGCCTTTTTCGTGGCTGTCATCTCATCGTTGGCGATGCGTTCCGCTTCCTGCTTCCTGAATTTGAGCTTGATATTTTTTTCCAATTCGCTGTTTACCGACTGAAGCGCAATGGCGATATCCTCGTTGGTACTTTTCTCGGTGAGCAGCTTCGGAAGGTACTTGCCGTACCTCTCGTTGATGATCATGATCGCTTCGGCCCGTTCGCGGCTCCCGGAGGCTGCGCGGGTCGCGGCCTCCTGCAATCCGTTGAGCTTTCGTTTCTCGTTGTCGATTTCGACCGCGGCTTCGGCGGCCATGTTCTTGACCTGCTTGTGGGTTTTGAATATTTTGTCGCTGAACAGGGTTACTGCGCCGATGGCGACTGAAATCGCTGTCACAATCCAACCCCACGGCCCGGCTTTGATGACGTTGTTGAATACCTGTGTTACCAGCGTTGCCTGCTTCGTAATGGCGATATACGCAATATGAGCTGCTCGGTAAATCACCATCGCCTTGTGTGCAGCAAACATTATGGTTTTGTAGGCTGCGACGGCCGCAACGATTGGGATAATCGCTCCTTTTGTCTGGTATAAGAATTTCACAAGACCCGTCAGCGCCTTCAGAAAGGTTACGGTGATCGAGGTTGTCGAGGTGAATGCCGGATTCAGTGTTTCGCCGAGGATTACGGCCTGTTCATGGAGTGCCTTCTTCTGTTTTTCGTATTGGGCCGTGGCACTTTCGTTTTTGGTGTTGAACTCTTCGATGACAGATGTGCCGGTTTCGAATGCACGATTGGCGATTTCCTGCTGCCGACGCAGCTCGTCGGTATTGGCCGCCAGAACGCCCAAGACCTGCACGCTACGTTGCCCGTCGAGTTTCATTGAGTTCAGGGCGTTCACGATCGACTGCATACCTTGGCCGGACTTACCCATACCTTCCAAAACGCGGATAAATGCCTCGTTCATATCTTCGCCCATGAGCTTTTGGAATTCGCTGAGGCTCATTTTGGCAATTTTTGCAAAGACCTCTGTCCGCTTGTACATGGCGGTAATCACCTGCCCGTAGGAGGTGCCTGCCGTTTCGGCCTGCTGCCCCAATTTGTCAAGGGTGCCGGCGAGGCCGAGGACGGACTGAATCGAGATATTTACATTCGGCGCCGTACCGGCCGCCCTTTTTGCGAAGTCAACGACAAAACCCTCGGCCGCCGTGGAGGCCATGCCGATTTCGTTGATTGCCGAGCCGACCTTGAGCATACTCTGCTCGATGCCGTATTGTTCTCGGAGGTGGAAAATATCGACGAGTTTTCCGATCTGTTGGATGGCCGCTTCGACATTTCCGCCGAGGTCGCGGGCCAGCGAAACTCCGATTTTATCGCCTGCACGGGCAAATTCGAGCAGGTTTTGTTTACCTTCGATACCGAGTTTACCTGCGACTCGCACAATGTCAAGCAGTGAGTTGTGGGTGGTGCGGGTGTCTATCTTCTTCAGTTCTTCCGATACTTCGCGGATCTCCGTTTTTGTTGTTGAAGTGGTCTTCTGGGCATCGGTTAGAGCTTCGTCATACTCCAGAAAGGCGGCACGGGCTTTCTTGGTGCCCATGACTGCAAACGACATTGAGGCGAATCCGGCCGTGATCGCGCCGAAGAACTTGCTGAACCCGCCGGCCATCCGTTGCACGACGTTCCCCGTGTCGCGTGCTGATCCTTTGAGCG
>OLXB01001107.1_pt1 | contig 9731 bp, 9 predicted proteins | sample 1673681 | NCBI WGS metagenome assembly OLXB01 (sample SAMEA103958121, study PRJEB25191) | human gut metagenome
GGGTATTGCTTGTGGTGTATATTACATAATCTTGGCCACGACGGGGAAACTGGTTCGAATCAACTATATCTCTTCTATTCAACTATTTATTCAATCAAGAAAGAAATGAATCCAATAAGCATTGTTTTTGCTGGTGATTTCTGCGCAATTCATCCGGAACGGTTAAAAATGGGCACTCGTCTTGCCGGTATTCTACAATCATCTGATCTCAGGTGCATAAATTTTGAAGGTCCGTTACAAAGAGGCAAGGTAAAGTCTGCCAATGGTATGTATCTTGCTCAGAGTGACGACTCTCCCAAGTGGATCAAGGAAAATGGTTTTAATCTGGTAGCATTGGCAAATAATCATGCCTGTGATTTTGGGGCAGATGGACTGATTGCCTCAAAGGATGCGTTTCAGAACCTATACACCGTAGGATGTGGGGATGGCTGGGATGAAGCATATAAGGTTAGGTTTATCGGCATTAAAGACAAGGTAATAGGCCTTTTGAATGCCACATCTGCCGATTTCTCTTCATTGAAGGATGAATGGACGGATGCAAAGCTGTATGGATGTCCATGGGTTAACCACCCCTCTATTCCGCACATACTTATAGAGGCAAGAAAGCAATGTGACTACTTAATCGTATTGCCACATGCCGGTGTGGAGTTTATGGATGTTCCTTTGCCTGAGTGGCGAACCCGTTATCGCAATTTCATTGATTTGGGGGCAGATGCCGTGATAGCATCCCACCCTCATGTGCCACAGGGATGGGAGTTATATAATAACAAGCCCATTTATTACAGTCTGGGCAACTTTGTGTTTGAAAAAGAAATACGGTCAACCATGCCACATTGGTATAACGGTTTGATAGTATGCTTGGAATTGCAAGATGACAAGATCAGACCGTTCCATTATTGTACGCTGTACGAAAACGATACTATTGAATTGGATATTACGGATAAGAGTATAAACCATATTTCCCAAATTTCAGATATGCTTTCTGATGATATGGCTTATTTGCAGAAAGTTAATGAACAAGTACAGCTTTTGTCCAAGAAGTATGAAGGTTGGATGATAACCAGTTATGGTGCTTTTCAGCTACAACCGTTGTCTTTCAAAAGAATCGTTCGTGCACTTCGTTTTCTCATGCATGACCATGTAAAATTAAAGGTGTTTCTGCATCAATTGAGGGAGGAAAGTACCCAATGGGTGATACAACGTGCTTATAAAAATAAATCAAAAACAAATAGATAATTATGGATATAAAGAAACTCATCTGGAAGTGGGGCGACCACTCTCTGTTTATATATAGACTGTTGAATAAATACAGCCGTTATAAACAGGCAAAAATGGCAATGAAAGACCCGAGGGAAGTTGCCAACATTACCTATAAAAGGGTATTTGGAAAAGATATCAATTGGGAGCATCCAACAAATCTGATAGAGAAAATCTATTGGCTTCAACTATATACAGATACCTCTTTGTGGTCTGTCTGCGCAGATAAATACCGGATTCGTGAATATGCCAAAGAAAAAGGCATTATAGATCTTTTGCCTAAACTGTATGGTAGATGGGAGAACCCGAAGGACATTGATTTTGACAAACTGCCAAAGTCGTTTGTTCTCAAGACAACGAATGGCTGTGGGCAGGTGTTGCTGGTTAGGGATAAAGCCAAACTGAATATCCGTCAAACTCGGAACCTTTTGGAAAGATGGATGATGTTCAGATATGGGTTTGAATCTGCACAAATACACTATACTCGCATCCAGCCTTGTATCATAGCAGAGGAATACCTCAAGGATAGTGAAGATGATGAGAAGGGCATAACAGATTACAAAGTATGGTGTTTGGGTGGAAAAGTCGCATACATACTCTGTGTGTATGATCGTGTGATTTTAGGTGAGAACCATGGTTACCATCTCTCTGCCTATGATCCAGATTGGAATGATATATCCTCTCAATGTCTGAAAGTAAACAAACAGGGAGGGCGTAAAGTGGACAAACCGAAATACCTGAATCAGATGATCAGTTATGCCGAGCAGATAGCGAAAGATTTTCAAGAGGTGCGTGTTGATTTCTATGAAACTTCCGACAGGATTTATTTAGGCGAGTTGACATTCACGACTGGTTATGGATACCATAAGGATTCATTCTATGAATATTTGGGTTCCAAGATAGATTTGAGTCAAGTGAAAAGGATAGATGGAATCAATCGACCGGATATGTCGAAGTTGAAGTTGTGATATAATGATATGATACCTTATATGTAACAACCCTCATTAACAGGTGAGTGTACAGGTTTCTATTGTATTCAAATAACCATAGCTTATGGAAGTCATAAAACAAATATATAAACTACGTCAGAACTTTATCCACATAGGATTGACTGGACGGACAGGCAGCGGCTGTTCGACTGTTGCGAAGGTTCTTGGAACAGAGAATGTGCAAGATTTGAAGTCGAATTATCGTGACTTTAACGAGGGGGACTGATTTCAACCATATTGGCTCATTTCAGTAATCTGATTTCGGAGGTACATATAACGCCAAATCCCCAAAAGGGCGTGGATATCATTGATTTTTCGCAATAAAACAATCCGTTTGAATATGCAAACAAATAATGTTGGAAGCAAACTTCCCCTTTTCTTTCTGAATCCCTTTCTGTCAGCAATCGTATCGCTGAAGAATATAAGGGATGGGGTTTCTCTCTTTCGTGACTTATGAGTAAATCTACTAGATAAAATCTCTAATTGTATCATTAATGAATAATAATTCAGCATTATTTTACTTTTTATTATCTCCTGTATTAGGAATAATTGAGGCTTTTAAGAATCTGCAAAGCAGTCAGGCTCGAAAGGTGATTTTTCTTTTTTGCTTGTGTTTTGGATTTTGTTTTAGCGTCGGTACTCAACGTATAGAAGGCAGTGCAGATGGCATTTCAATGAGAATAGAATTCGAACAATATAAAGGAATTTCTGATGTAGATTTCAAAAATTATATATCTGATTACTTTGAATTTGATGAAGGTGCACAGGACATTTATATTGTAACTATGTCCTATCTTGTCGGAAAAATAACAGACAATTATCATTTCTTCTTTTTTGCTTTAGCATTTGTTTTTGCATTTTTTCAATTGAAATGCTTGAGATATTTTGTTAAGGAAAAGAATTATTCAAACTCCTTGATTTGTATTATTCTAACATGCTTATTCCTATGGAATAATATCTATAATATCAATGGAGCTCGATTCTGGACAGCATCATGGATAAGTGTATATTGTGTTTTCAAAATCTTTCATGACCAAAAACTGCCTTATTTCTTGTTAGCTCTATGTTTACCTATGATACATGCTTCATATACAGTTTTTCCAATAATTCTTCTACTGGCGCTCTTTTTACAGAAATATAGAAATTCTTTGATAATACTATTTTGCTTCAGTTGGTTTTTCTCTATTATAGCAACAGATTTTAATGTTCAATTTCCCGCATGGGTAGAACTTCCTTTTGCTATCAGCAGAAAATTTGACTTTTATACTAGTGAAGAATATATTCATAGTTTAGGAAATGGAACAGGATTCTATTGGGTTAGCCTATTTTTCAAAACAGTGTCAAGGCATTTCATAGAAATCCTGATTCTACTCATATCCTTACATGATAAAAATGTCCAAAATCCCAAGAACCTATCGATTATTCGGTTTATGCTAATTTTGGCAATAATTGCAAATTTTGGAATGATAGTCCCTACGTTTGGTGGACGTTTTTTTGTTGTAAACTATGCATTAGTAGCTTATTCTTTCCTTGTTACATTTGGAGATTCGAAGTATAAGGAACTAATATATCTACTTCCTTTTGTTTGGTTTATGAATATATTCTATTTATATAAAGATGTGACTGCTGTTCTGGATTTTGGTTTTGTCTTACCTCCTATTATTTCTTTTTTTAGATATTTGTTTATATGAAAATTGTAATCATATCGGGAACAATGTTTCCCCATATATCTGCACGTTCATTTCGAACTACAGAATTGGCTAAAGGATTTGCCAAGTTGGGTCATGATGTAACGCTATATACCATCCTTGGAAAATATGACTACTCTAAATTTGAAGCAGAGTACCCAACATTACATATCAAATCATTGGGAAAAACACGTTTTGGAAATCCGGATAGCGATGGATGTCTTAATAAGAATATCTTTCAACGTGTATTGACACGTTTGCTGTATAATGTAATTGACTATCCTCGTTGCGAGTATTTCTTTAAAACCATTAAAGCTTTACGCTCAGAGAGTGATTTTGATTATCTTATTACAATAGCACATCCATATGGAACCCATTGGGGTGCTGCATATTATAAGAAAAGGCATTTGAAGAATCTGAAGTTCAAATATTGGGCCTCCGATTGTGGTGACCCTTTTATGGGCGACCCAGATGTCAAACGATGGAAAATTTTTCAAAAACCTCTGGAAGAGTTTTGGGGTAGAATGACAAACAGCATAGTCATTCCTGTTGAAAATGGAAAAGATGCCTATTATGAAGAGGCAAAAAAGAAGATTAGCGTCATACCTCAGAGCGTAGATTTTGGTTCTTTTGAATTGGCAGAATACAAAAAGAATGCTATACCCACTTTTTTCTATTCGGGAGCTGTATATCCAAACATGCGTGATCCAAGAAAATTCTTGGAGTATTTATCCACAAAAGACTACGATTTTAAGTTTATCGTTTACGTGCCGTCAGAAGCTGTATTTGGAGAATTTAAAGATTTATTAGGAGATAAACTTGAAATTAGAAAATATATTCCGCGTTATGATCTTGTTAAAGTGATGAGTTCAATGGATTTTTTAATTAATATCAATAATAATTCAAGTGTCCAGACACCAAGTAAACTTATAGACTATAGTATATCAAAAAGACCGATATTAAACATTTCAACCTCCTTTACAGATGAGGAAAAAGAGAATTTTGAATCATTTATCAAGTCAGATTATTCTGCTCAATACAAAGTAAGAAATATCGAGCAGTATGATTCAAAAAATGTATGTACAAAATTCATAAACCTATATAGGAATGGAGCAAAATAATATTATTGTCATTGGCGGAAATCACCATAATACTCTTGGTGTAATTCGATCATTAGGTTACAAAGGGTTGAGACCATACGTTATTTTGATTACAAACAAAAACAAACCATATATTTGTTATAGTAAATACATTAAGCAGTATAAATGTCTTTCATCACCCAATGAGATCGTTAATCACCTTCTGGAAATAAAAGATGATTTTAAAAGAAAACCTGTAGTTTTTTCGTGTGCAGATTTTGTCACTGCGGAGTTGGATTCCCACAAAACTATTTTGGATGAATATTTTCATCTGCCCGTAGGAAAGGGTAATATTGTTCATGTCATGAATAAAGTGACCATGTCAAAGCTTGCTAATGATTGTGGTATTCTAATTCCTAATAATATATTGCTCAAAGATGTAACATTTTGCAATAATAGAAAGTATATAATAAAACCATTGAAGAGTATCGAGGGTAGTAAAAAAGATATTGCTATTGTAAGCACTAAGGCAGAATTGGATAGATACCTTTCATCTGTTCATTGTAGCAATCTTCAGATTCAAGAATTTATCGAAAAGGAATTAGAATTTCAACTTATTGGATGCTCCTTGAATGGTGGCGAAAAAGTAATAATTCCAGGCGCATCAATAATTTTGAGGCAACCCGAGAATACAAATACTGGATTCCTTAAATATGGTGGATTCGATAAGTTTAGGTTTGATGGATATCACGAATGTGAAAAATTCATCCGAGCTATAGGATATTCAGGATTGTTCAGTATGGAATTCCTTAGAGGGAAAGATGGAAAAGATTATTTCATGGAAATAAATATGAGAAATGATGGAAATGCCATTTGTGTTACCGCCTCGGGTGTAAACCTTCCATATATATGGTATTGTCATTGTATAAAATCAGAAGAATGGATACAGGAAGCTTCCAATAGAGTTCAAGAGATCCTTGTCATGCCTGAATTTGATGATTTTGTAAATGTCATCAAACATAAGATTTCCCTTTTCCAGTGGATAAAAGACGTTCTTCGAACCGACTGCTTTATGGAATATGACAGGAGAGATACAAAGCCATTCTACCACGGATTATTACAACAATTATCTAACTATGTAAAATTGGCTTTTAAAAAGGTATATTATAAATGAATAGTATAAAACAAAAACTTGCCCATTACACATGGGATATAGCATATGGAATTTATTCTGAAAGAATCGTCACTGAAGGGCTTAAAGGAATAAAACTCCATATAGTGAGTAATCCATATAAAAACAAGTGGTTTGCAGACCCCTTCATTCTTGAGGAAGATGAAGAAAACATTCAATTTCTTGTTGAGGAGTTTGATTATTCTGTTCGAAGAGGTCGGATTGCTCGGATTATGGTTGATAAAAAAGATAACAAAATAATAGAATGTTCTATTATTCTAAATCTTCCGACACATCTGTCTTTTCCAACAATCTATAGAGTGGATGGAGAAGTGTTTGTTCATCCGGAGAACTCCGCTTCAGGGAGCAGCTACATTTATCGGTATGACAGAACAGAAGACAAACTTGTAGAACCGCAACTGATGGTTAATGAGCCGATAGCAGATGCTATAATTCTTAAAGACGGTGATAACTATCGTATGTATGCGACTCGTGTCCCAGATACAAATGGGTGTACGCTTCATGAATATGTATCTAATAGTCTATTCGGGTCTTATAATCATGTAGGAGAAGATTCTTTCGATAAAAATACTGCCCGAATGGCTGGTATGTTCTTGACACTTGCAGATGGTCAAATCATACGCCCTGCACAGGATTGTTTTGGAGACTATGGGAAAGCTGTTATAATGTATGATGGGCATGTAGAGTTATGTAGATTATCTCCTACATCTTACAAACATGCTGGAATTCATACTTTTAACACCTTGGGACAGACATTTGTTATTGATATCAAAAAGTATGACTATCCCCTATTATATAAACTTATAAGAGCGATTAAAGGATGAGAATACTACAAGTATTAGCAACGCTCGGTACAGGTGGTGCTGAGCATTGTGCTGTTGAATTGACGAATGAGTTGATTCGGCAGGGTAATGAATGCGATGTGTTGACCTTGTTCGATGTTGCTCAAGAAAATGATCTAGTAAAGCAACTGAATCCATGCGCCAAAGTATCTTCATTAGGAAAGAAGCAAGGACTAGATTTGAAATGCTATATTCGCTTATATAAGCAAATAAAACAAGGTTGCTATGATGTTGTTCATGCCCATGTGGGTGCAATTCCATATTTGTTGCTATCAACTATTTTTCTTAGAAAAGTTAAATTTGTAGCAACAATTCATTCTGAAGCAAGGAGAGAAGCTGGTCAAAGTATCAACAAATGGAATCGTTTTTTTATGTTTCAACATGGGCTTTGTACTCCAGTAACCATTTCCGAAGAATCAAAAGCTTCATTTGATGATTATTATAATATGGATGCACCAATTGTATATAATGGTGTTTCAAATTATACACCTGGAAAATCTTTAAACCTTCGCGATAATGAAGAACAATTATTGTTTATTCATCCTGCAAGCTGTCAGGTTGTTAAAAACCAACAACTACTCTTCAAGGCATTTACCAAACTTTTTAAAGAATACAAAAATATAAAACTCTATTGGTTAGGAAACAACAAGACATATTACAATTTATATGAATCTCTAATTCCTGATATGCCAGAAATAGCGAAGTTTGTAGGTGTAGTACCAAACGTGCGCGATTACCTTGCAGAGGCTGATGCAATGTGCTTGTCCTCGAATCATACTATAAAATGCTGAAATCTTTCTGTGAACTAACAACCGAACAACGAAAGCAAATGAGAGACATGGCAAAACGCTCATTCGCAAAATACTCAATAGAGAATAGTGTAAGAGGTTATTTGGAAATTTATAAGTCATAAATATGGTAAATATTCTCGGTTTATTTCCTCTCACAGGCAATGGTGGCATTGCATCATGGACAAAGAAGTTCCTTGCTACATTTCCTGATGACGAGTACAAAATTTATCCTGTTAGTAGCTCTCCTAAGCCCAGAACAGGAAAAGAGGGAGTGATAGAAAGGTCACTCTCAGGCTTTGCGGCATTGAGTAGAATACTTAAGGAGGTGAAAGAGACAATGAAGGAGCATAAGATTGACATACTTCATACTACAACTTCTGGAAGTCTCGGGTCATATCGTGATATACGAGTAGCTAAACTCTGCAAAAAGTACGGCATCAAATCCATTATGCATTGCCGATATGGTTGCATCACAGAGGATTATCAATCCAAGGGGCTCGTTGGCATTCTCTTGCGTAAGTCTATGTCGCTCTTTGATCAAATATGGGTGCTTGACTCTCGTTCCTACAATACGCTGAAAGGCATCCCAACGCTTGCTGACAAAGTGTATCTTACCCCAAACTCCATTGAAGTTAACGAACCTATGAACCCCACTCCAAAAGAATATAAGCGTGTAGCATTTATAGGCAATCTTATCCCAACAAAGGGTTTGTTCGAGTTGGTGGAAGCATGTACTCGAACTGAGGTGAGATTAGATGTTATTGGCCCTGGTGCTGACGAGGTAGTTGCTAAGATTAAAGACATGGCTGGAGATAAACTTAATACGTCTATCTTTATCCATGGTAAACTGCCAAATCATGAGGCGGTCAAGTTTATGCACGATGTGGATGTTGTAGCTTTGCCTACTTATTACCCTTGGGAGGCATTCCCTATCTCGATTATTGAAGCGATGAGCCTGTCGAAGATGGTTATTTCTTGCCCACGTGCAGCAGTTAAGGATATGCTTACCGATCTTGAAGGTAATCCGTGCGGTATGCTCGTTATCCCTAAATCCGCTGACGCTATTGTGGAAGCAATAAAATGGTTGCAGTCCCATAAGGCTGAAGCAGATGAGATGTGCAAGAAAGCATACGAGAAGGTATATACTTGTTATCGCAAAGAAGTTGTTTACGACTTGTATAGAACCCACTATCAAGAGCTGATATGATAAAAACACGTAAAGATCTGAGGTTCTTCCTTCAGGAAGATGCTAAAGCGAACCGAATGGAAGGGTGCTCGTTGCTGAAGTATTGGGTTCGTCTATTCATTGGCAGTGAAGCTGCTCACGTATATAAGTATTTGACGGTATTGCGTCATTGTGAATACCATTGTAACAATGGTGGTATTATTCATAAGATGCTGTACAGGTATTATAAGGTACGCCTCCATCGTTTAGGCTTTAAATATAACATACGAATCCCCGAGAATGTTTGTGGCTATGGTTTATCAATCCTGCATATTGCAGGTTGTGGTGGATGCCTTGTAAATGCTAAAAAGGTGGGAAACTATTGCAAGTTGCAAACAGGCGTCCTGATGGGCAACACCAATCATTCCGAAGAGGAGAAACCAACAATTGGAAACAATGTCGGTTTTGGCCCGGGGGCAAAAGTCTTTGGAAAGGTAATGATTGGCGATAACTGCTTTGTAGCGGCCAATGCTGTTGTTGTGAAGGACATGCCTGCCAATTCGATAATTGGCGGAGTTCCAGCTAAGGTGATTAAAACATTTTAAAATATGAGTATTATCAATATAATCAAGAATAACCGTTTTGTACGAGGATTGCATTTCTGGTGGTTAACAACCTTTGGATGCAGCCGTTCGAAGTTTGGTTATCTGGCAAGAAACACAAGATTT
>OLXB01001113.1_pt1 | contig 9658 bp, 6 predicted proteins | sample 1673681 | NCBI WGS metagenome assembly OLXB01 (sample SAMEA103958121, study PRJEB25191) | human gut metagenome
TTACGGGCACATCACCAGGCTGCATAGGTACGAGTTCCTTGTGGGCTTCAAAATCATAATCCTTGGGAAGAACTCCTGCACGGACAAGCTCTTCTTGGAGAATGGTCACAAAATCGAGAAGATTTTCGGGAGAGTTGTTGCCGATGTTATACACTTTATAAGGAGGAATAGGCAAGCCGTCGTCGCCATTACGCTTTTCGGGAGCGTGCTGCATCACACGCACCACGCCTTCCACAATGTCGTCGACGTAAGTGAAATCGCGCTTGCAGTTACCGTAGTTGAAAATCTTGATGGTTTCGCCTTTTACCAGTTTGTTAGTGAAACCGAAGTATGCCATGTCAGGGCGACCGGCTGGGCCATAAACGGTGAAGAAACGGAGACCTGTTGATGGGATGTTATAGAGCTTGCTATAGGCATGAGCCATAAGCTCGTTGCTCTTTTTTGTGGCAGCGTAAAGCGACACGGGGTTGTCGACCTTATCATCAGTTGAGTATGGTACTTTCTTGTTGCTACCATAAACAGATGAAGATGAAGCATATACAAGATGCTCTACTTCATGATGACGGCATGCTTCAAGAATGTTGTAGAAACCGATGAGGTTGCTCTGGATATAAGCATCGGGATTAGTAATACTATATCGTACACCTGCTTGGGCTGCGAGGTTTACAACTACGGAAATATTGTTTTCTGTAAAGATTTTTTCTGCAGCATCTTTGTCTGCAATAGAAGCGTGGACAAAAGTCCAGTCACGATTCAAAGCCTCTATTTCTTTCAAACGTTCATATTTGATATTGACATCATAGTAATCAGTAATTGAGTCAATACCGATTACTTTAATGTCCTTCACATCGTGGAAAAGACGCTTCACAAGGTTGCTGCCAATAAAACCAGCAGCGCCTGTCACCAGAACCGTCTTCCCCTCAAGATTAACATTATAATCTACCATAAAAGACCTTAATCCCTTCTAAATATATCCCTTGTATAAACCTTTTCTTCCACGTCTTTCAAGCAATCGTCAAAGCGGTTAGCAATGATTGCCTTGCTCTGTTCCTTGAACTCATCAAGATTATTAACGACCTTGCTGCCGAAGAATGTGGTGCCGTCTTCAAGTGTTGGTTCATAGATAATCACCTCTGCCCCTTTTGCTTTCACACGCTTCATAATGCCCTGAATGGCAGATTGGCGGAAGTTGTCGCTATTAGATTTCATCGTCAAGCGATATACACCGATTACACACGCATGTTCCTTGCTTGCATCCCACTGACCATTTTCCGAGTAATAGCCTGCTTTGCGGAGCACTGCGTCGGCGATGTAGTCTTTGCGGGTGCGGTTCGATTCCACAATGGCCGACATCATGTTTTGTGGCACGTCCTGATAGTTGGCGAGCAGTTGCTTGGTGTCTTTTGGAAGGCAGTAGCCGCCGTAGCCAAATGATGGGTTATTATAATGTGTACCGATGCGTGGATCGAGGCCAACGCCCTCGATGATGGCTTCTGAGTCAAGACCCTTTACTTCTGCATAGGTATCAAGCTCGTTGAAGTAGCTTACACGCAAAGCCAAAAAGGTGTTGGCAAAGAGCTTCACAGCTTCAGCTTCCTTCATGCCCATGAAAAGTGTGTCGATGTTTTCCTTGATGGCACCTTCCTGCAAGAGTGCAGCAAAGGTATTGGCAGCTTCCTTCATCTCCTCAACATCAGTGACACTCTTGATTGCCTCATTTTCCTCGGCGAACTCTGGGCGGTCGATAATCTTGGGATAACCGACAATAATACGGCTTGGATAGAGATTGTCGTAGAGTGCCTTGCTTTCACGAAGGAACTCTGGAGAGAAGAGGAGGTTGAACTTCTTTACGCCCTTTTGTGCATACTTCAAGTAAAGACTGCGAGTATAGCCCACAGGAATGGTGCTTTTTATAACCATCACAGCATCTGGATTCACCTCCAACACCAAGTCAATAACTTCTTCCACATGGGATGTGTCGAAGTAGTTTTTTACGGGGTCGTAGTTAGTTGGAGCTGCGATGACAACGAAGTCTGCATCAGCATAAGCTGATTTGCCATCAAGGGTTGCTGTAAGACTCAGTGGTTTCTCAGCCAAATATTTCTCTATGTAATCATCCTGAATAGGAGAAATCTTATTGTTCAGTTTCTCCACCTTTTCGGGGATGACATCAACTGCTGTTACATGATGGTACTGAGACAACAGGGTTGCTATACTCAGACCAACGTAGCCGGTACCGGCTACGGCTATTTTTATGTTATTGAAATCATTCATTGCTTTATTTATTCAATATTAACTCTGCGTAACATTTTTTCTTCAAACAGGTTTGGCAGTACTATATCCTTCTCTTTCTGCTGTTCCCATTTGACTCCACATACTTCCATTAACATTAGTAAGATAAACGTATGCTCCTACCTGCTTAAAAGCATTTATGACTGCTTTACTTACCCATGTGCCATAACATTTTGATGTACCATATACAATTTTGGGTCTAAAATGATTTATCATAGAACATGTGATATTTCTTTTACTGCCATGATGTGGTAGTTTTAACCAGTCGATATTCTTCAACCTGTTCCAATCACTTTCATAAGCTAATTTCTCAAAAGACTCTTCTCCGGCATCACCTGTAAATAGGTATTTCTTTCCATTAGAAGGCTTAAATAAGAAAATTATACTGCTCAGATTATGCTGACTGTCATCTGGAGTAGCCTCGTCCAACGTTTTACTATTTACACTTCCTGCATCATCTATGCTTATTGTATCATCATCGTCTGAATCATTGGCGGAAGAAGTTGTCTTATTAGACTTCATTGAATGACGGAAATTCAATACTTTTTCTTCATAATAACTCAATGAAGGACCAATAACTTCAATTATACCTTCAAATGCAGAATAATCCCCCTGATCAGAGAAGATTTCTTTAACAAGCATTCCTTTGTTGGCATTATTACTGTTCTTTAGTTCTTCTATTGTTGTCAGTAAGTTTTTGCCATTTTGTAATGTGTATACAGATCTTGCTTGTTTTTGAACAGCAGCATCACTTCTTCTGCGTTCATAGTCATTTGCCCATGAATGAAGCCCAGGGTCATTTACCCACAACTCCTTTATGTCTACAGAACTTCGAGGATTGTCTTTCATATTTTCAACTAACCATAACAAGCCTCCATAATGATCGTCGTCACAATGAGTACATATTGCAAGATCTATGGTGTAGGTATTATATTGTTGTCGTATAAACTTGTGGACTTTTTCGCCATCTGTGTACCTTCCACCATCTACAAGAATAATATAGGGCGTATCACTTTCATCGTAAAATCTGATAAGAAATGCATCTGCATCATCTACATCAAGCATATCTATCTCATATTTATGTGTAATCATATCTTCTCTAATATTCTGTCTAGTGTACATTCATTTCCCGTTTCTTACGCAAATAGACAGTAAGAACTTCTCTTGCATAATAATATCCTCTCTCTTTACACCTTCTCCATGACATATATATGATAAAAATAGCCAATAGCCACATCCACCATTCCAAATAATTTTGGCTCAGCCATAAAACAGATAATAATAAAGATGTTGTGAGTAAAACTCTTGAAAAAGCATATTGCGCATTGAAATCAGGGACTCGAGTTTTGTCATCGTCATTTGAGTATGACATTGCACGTCCAAACATTTTACCTAAAGAGGCTTTGTTGTCTCCTAATTCCGCTTTCAAAAAATCTATGGCCTTGCAGGCTTCATAGAATTTGACTCGTTTATAACCCGTATAGTTTTGTCCGTCTATTGGAGTCAATAATATATTTGAAGGCATACCTCCCATTGTCTTGTAATATGTATTTTCTAAAAGAGAACTTAAGCCATTAATGAAATAGCCTATAATATAGGCAACAGCCATTAAAGGTAGCGCATCATAAGTGTATCCCAAATCAAAAACAATATTGAGTGACACTGCGACTATGACACCACTTACAATAGAACTCATTAAATCATAATATTTAAAGTTCATAAGCTTTACATTTTTGCATTAATATAAATTCCATCTGTACCCATAATTAGTTGCACAAATGGTAAATCTTCATCACCCATTTGATTACTCATTTTGGCAAATTGCTCTTTATCTAAAGAACTTGGTGAACAACTTGCATTTGGATGAGAGTGCCATTCTCCTAAATATCTTACCTGATGATACGTCCTTTTAGAAATTTGTCCCAATACATTCAACATACCATTGCAGCCTCTTTCGAAATAATTGTAAGAACATTTACTGTCTGATGGAGCGTGGTGTTGATAAAAAACGTATATGTTTTTAGCGTCTTTATCATAGCAGCCAAAGAGACAACCTCCTGTTTCTTTAGTCAAATCTGCTTTTCGCAGTGTGCCAATTTCATCAATTAGTTGCATGGAACAATAAACGGATATATTATCAATAATCTGTCTATCCCATGATAGAATATTCATGCCAATCTTAGAGATTGTACTATTCTCTTTATCTACTCTCCAAATACTTAACTGACAATCTGATTGCTGTGTTGTTTTTTGTATCTGTTGAGATGCGACAGATGCAAGCATTCCAATATTATCATAGTCCAAAACGTTTGATTCTGATCTACAGCTGAAGTCATTTGTTCTTCTCAAATCTGCAGTGTCGAGATGGTTTGACAAGATATCAGATGTAATCAAATTATATTGATAACTCATCTCTAACAAATCAAGCCGCTGCTCTCCATTCACATCCTCCATCATGTAAACCAAATCATTGCCTTTAGGATTAAGGAACAATGTACATTTTCTTTTACCAACATACTTGGAAGATAAAGCTAGTTTTCGTTCTACACCTATTGAAGTACTGACATCAACTACCAAATCCGTATTACAGAATGCCATGCTTTCTTCATGAGGCTTCAGACTCATTGCGTTTTTATCAATAGAGAGAATCTTTGTACCTGAAATTCCATCAAAGTGGTCTTTTATACAAGAGGCTTTAGACTTCATAATGTCTCTTGGTTGTAGTATATGCCGACTGATGTTATGCGAGCTATAAACATCGAAGTCAACAATACATATGCTATTCGATATACCCTCACGCACAAAATGATCAATGATGTTAGAGCCTAAAGTGCCTGTACCAATAAAAGTAACTTGTGAGTATAAGGTCGTTTTCCCATTTTGCGAGGCGTTCACTTCTTTACATGGGTTTTCCAATAGCATCTCTACCTTTATAGGCAAGGATTTTAACCAGGCATTAAATGTATTCTTGTCACATGCACGTCTTTTGTAATTCTCTATATCATGGATGCTTTTCCCTAATTTTACAATGGCAAGGTCTATCCTATCTGTAGAAGCAGAAGTTAGATTCTTCTGTTGAATAGCCAACATTAATAATAAACTTCTCTCGGATTTACCATCCGTCTTTCTTGCAAAATCGAGCATCGTTTCTATCACAGACTTGCCATCTATCGTTTCCAATACATTTAACTCACCTATATTCTTAGGTAAAAATGCCAAGTTTTTTGAAATTGTAGGTTTTAGGACGATCAAGCATATATCGCAATTGGCTTGTGACTTGCCAACAAATTCTAAGGTATAAGTGTGTTCTGTCTTCTTTTTATATGAGCCATAAGGTGTAATGCTTGAGAAACTATTGACCATTCCACAAAAATCATGGTATTGGAAAAATACTTCCAAAGGCCTATCTTTCTCATGCAATTCTCCTATGCTATTCAAATTAAACCACCTGATAATGCTATTAATAAAATCAAAAGCATTGAATTGAGGACGTATATCCGAGAACTGGACGTCAGAGACACATATTGATACGGGACGAGCATGTTCCCTTATATTAGAATGTGGAAGTCCTACGGGAAAGTCTTTTCGTATGGCATATACTTCTGGCAATTCCAAATCTTCTTTCTGACAGCGTATGGCAACATCTTCACTCGTCAAAATGGGGAAATCAGGTTCGTCTGGAATGTTCAAATGGGATAACCTAAGAATAATTACCTCACTTGAATCAGATTTACGTTGACAGGAAAGTATATCCACTTGCTCATGACACATTGCTGCCTTGTATATGGATATAGCCCTCGGAAGTCGTAAATGACTTCCTTGAATTTTACAGCCTTCAACTATTTTATAGCCTCTTCCCATTTCCATTTATTAGTTTTCTCCGGCTCTTGGAGCAGGACGTGTTACTACAGATTCACCTGCTGTTGAAGCTTGATAAATCTTGTTTTTACCATGTTTGTCTATGTAAAAAACGATAGGCTGAGGGATATTCCCTTGCAAACGGTCGATGGCAGTGTTATAGAAATTATCTTTATTTTTCAACCTTTTCCTATATTCTGTTCTCGCTTGATAACATGGAGGATTCTTATCATCATCAAGTATTTTTTTCGAAGATGCTATGACACATGACATCATACCTATCTGCTTCTCCATAATAGTATCAGCAGATGGTAATACTTCATCCTTGTTTTCTGAATCGTTGAAAAAAGTCCAAGAACAATGATGTGGCGACATAAATATATTCCACTTTAGATTTTCATCATCTGTATTGTTGTCTATAATATGTTGCCATATTTCATGTTCGGCATCACCTCCCATCAATAACTTGCATACGGTTTGAATTTCACCAATATCATTTTCTACTTTAAAGCGATATTGGACAACAATAGATGTGGCGTTCTTATCGTCTTCATCTTTACTTTTTTCCACATCCTCCTTGAATGGTGCATGAATAAACATTTCAAGCCAAGTCATATCTTGCCCATCAATAGTTGTTACAAGCGTACCAGGAACATATCCATATCGAACATCAAAAGTTGCTTGTTTGTTGTAACCAACAATTCTCAAGAAATTTCCATAGTTTCCAACGAAATTCTTATTATCATCATACAGATTTCTACGACGTTTTGCCTCTTGGCGAATCGTTTCTGCAGAATCTGCTAATTCATTGCCAATTCCACGTGGTGTTACCCATAACTCACCTATGATTATCTCATTTGCATTTTTCTTTGAATCATACTCATCTGGATTTCCATGATAAAAGTTTCCTTCAAATCCTTTACAATGGTCATCGTGTGGATGGGTGCTTACAAATAAATCCACATATGGATAACCATTACTATCTGTACCAAGTTCTTTCAATAAATCTTTTTTGACATCATAACGGATTTGATTTCCTTCTTCATCGTTTAAATTATCAAACAACTGACAATCTACGATGATAGTCATGCCATTGCTCAGCTTAATAAGTGTGCAATCAGCATTCTCTACGGGATAAAACTTTATTAGATGTTTCATATTTTGCAATTACTTATTGTTACTAAATCAATTATTATATCACCTCGCTCACGCTCACCTCATCCATAATCTTGCGCCACAATTCCTTGGTCATGGCAATGATGGGTAATATAATGAAACTTTAATATTGCTATTTAGAACAGATATTCGTAATGCGACAATATCTCCTGATAATCATTCTCGTATCTGGTCTTGTCGTTAGGACTGATATGAGGACTTCTGATAATCTGTTCCATTTCTTGGAGAACCTTGCCTCCTTCACACATGATGGGGTCAAGGTGCTCCTTGAACTGTTCTACAAAGGGCGCATAGTAGTAGTTTATCTCCTCAATGATAAAGGAAAAGATATTCCATGTATCATTGATATTGATACGGTTATGCGTCAACTCGTCCAAAGCGTATTTCCTCAGATAATCGATATTTTCGGCTTGCGCAGCCACTTCCTTGTCGTCTTTTACAGGATGAAAATAGCGGTCTATCAGCACTTGCCGCTCCTGCAGATTGCGCTGATAGAAGATATTTTCATGGGTGATTGAGGTCTTGCTTTGCTCCACTTCCTCAAAGTGCTCGGCATGAACACCACTGATTGCTACACTCATTCCACCGATGTCCATAACCAGACGGCGATCTCGGTCAATACGAATGATGTAGCCTTCCAATCCCGCCATCTCACCTGTGGTGATACGGAGGAGAATGCGATTGCGAGCATAATAATGATAAGGGTGGAGAAGGAAACGGATGCGCTCAGGAGAGGTATCCGTGACACGCATGAATGGTTGCATCTGTGAATCGGATATCTCTGCAACCTTGCCTGTGCTACAATTCTTACACAGACGGGCGTGAGGGAAATGCCCATCGAGATAGGCTTGTATTTCTTCGGGATAACCTTGGAAGAAAACCAGCCCACCGACGGTCGGAACTTCTTGATGTTGAACCTTTTGCTTGCCCAATTTCTTGAAATAGCGCACGGTCTTATGCACAAAATAGGTTATCTTGTCCTTCTCCAACTGTTCTTCCATCTTCTTCACCTTGCTGTTATGAACAAAGACGTAAGACCATGTTGTTCCGTTCGATTGACGACATTTCTTTATCGCAGAACCAGTCTTTACGTCTGGCTCTGTAACGTGGTTGCCCTTTGGAGAAACAAGTTTCTCGTCGGCTGTAGAAAAAGAACTCGTACCATCCGGTTTCATAAATCCTGCTCTACTTTATGTAATTAGCTACAACCATGCATGACGGTTGTTGAAGCCTAGTTAATTCGTCTTTATTGTGCATAATCTTAATCGTATATATGAATGAGTATCAGACATTACTGCCTTTGCACATGTATCTTTATTTTTACATTCGTTACACTCTCTTCTTATAAGAGAGCAAATTCGCTACAAAAATACGAAAAAGAGTTGGATTACATGTCAGATTTTATCATTTTCTGTATGTAGTTCTAAAAAAAGCACACAAATGTTTAGCAAATCTGCATTGGATGATTTCTCTAAGTGGCAGATTTGCACTTGTTTCGGCTGTTTTTGCGCTTTTATAAGAAGAAAGCGTGAAATTTGCTAAACATTTTACCCCATCATTTCGGGATGGTATAAATGCGACTATTTATTTACAAATCTTTCAAGATCTTTTTTATGATTCGCTCGTTGGCTTCATTGATGGTTGCTACGTCTAACGACTGTAAGTAAATCTGTGTGGTCTTGAAGGAGTTGTGGCCCATTCCCTCGCTGATGGTGGCTATCGGAATATTCATGTGCAGGGCGATGCTTGCCCATGTGTGGCGTGCCACATAGGTAGTCAGCGGTATCTTCAAGCCTATCCTCTCACCGATTTTCTTCAGGTTGTAGTTGGTATTGTGTTCCACCTTACGATATGCGGTATAAAGCGAAGGCTCTTTGCCTGTCAAGATAGGCAGCAGATAAAGAGAGTCTTTTGTTTGCTCGGCGTATTTGTCTATGATGATTTGCATCGGCTTAATCCACTCAATATTGAGATTTTGGTGGGTCTTGCGACGACTATAGCTTATCATTCCGCACTTCAAGTCGCTTTTCTTCAGGAATGCCATATCCACGAAAGCCATACCACGCAGATAGAAACTGAGCAAGAACAGGTCTCGTGCCTTGTCAAGAGATGAACAGCGAGGCAATTCCAATTTTTCAATCTTGCGAATATCCTTGACGGAAATGGCTCGCTTGGCAGTTCTCACATTGGCGGTCTGTATGTGAGAAAAAATGTCGTTGGACGGAGCTTGCCCTGCTTCCACTGCCTTGTTATAGAGAGTGCGGAGGGTGCGCAGATAGAACGCCACGGTGTTTTGACGGATGCCTCTGTTCCAGAGCCATGACTGGTACAT
>OLXB01001116.1_pt1 | contig 9638 bp, 10 predicted proteins | sample 1673681 | NCBI WGS metagenome assembly OLXB01 (sample SAMEA103958121, study PRJEB25191) | human gut metagenome
CTTTGGAAGAAGCTCAGAAAAATAAATTGAACCTTTGGTCATAAAGAAGTGCCCCCCAAAAAAGTTAAACACAAAACTTTTGGGGGGCACTTCATAAAATTACGACTTTTTTTATCTGCCCATTTTATTCGAAAGAATAAGAAGCTGTTTGCTAGCAAACAAAACAGTATCCCGCCTGAAATAATGGGTTATTTTAGGCGGGATACTGTTTTATGTTATGGATATATTTTTAGGACTGCTTAGAATTTACTGAGAAACTCTTCCGCTTTTTCCAGATTTTCGGGTTTGCCGATATCAAGCAATTGCAAGTCATCTTCTACATAGCACTGGATGTCGACCCTGTGACATATGGAGAGATAGAAATCGATAATGGAATATTTTCCTTTGGGAAGGAGATGTAAAATTTTAGGGGTGGTCACTTGTATTCCGCTATAGGCGTATTCCTGGTATTCCCCTTCTCTATACCGGAATCCTGCCGGTTTGGTTTCCATGGTGTCTTTATTGACCCAGCCACGTAACAGATTGTCGTCATTAAACAACAGATAACGGGAGGTCTTGCGTGGGCTGACTAAAAGGGTGGCATTGATGTTAGGACTATGCTGGTGATAATACATCAGACTTTCAAAATCGCAATTGGAAAGGATATCTACGTTGTGGAGCAAGTAGCATTCTTTCCGCATAACTCCTAAGGTTTTTTCGATTATCTCTTCCTCATCCATCCCTTTGTTCAGATTTTCGAATATCAGTTCATACGGGGTTTCGCCTTTTGGGGTAAACATATTCTCAGGATGGTATAATAAATGGTATGCTTTTTCCAAACCGCCGCCGGTATCAAGCAGGCAGTCTGTTTCGTCCGAGATTTGTATGTTGACTCCAAAGTTCTGGTTAGCTTCCAGAAAAGCAAGAATCTGATTGGAAAAGTGGTGTACATTGATCACTATTTCATCAAATCCTGCTGCTTTCAGCTTTAAGATGATGTGCTCTAACATGGTTTTTCCACCTACCGTTACTAAAGCTTTGGGACGGGTGTCTGTTATAGGTTTAAGTCGGCTGCCTAGTCCGGCGGCAAAAATCATTGCTTTCATAATGTTCTTTCAAATGTTTGTTCTATATTCTGCTCACGGTGTATGAGTTCTACTTTTACACCGAATTTTTTATTGATATGTTCTGCCATGTGTTGCGCTGAATAAACAGAACGGTGTTGTCCGCCTGTACAGCCGAAACATACAGACAGATTGCTGAAACCTCGTTCCATGTATCTTTTTACTGAAGCATCCACTAAAGAATAGGCAGCATTTAAAAATGGGAATATTTCCCCGTCTTCTTCCAAAAAACGAATAACAGGCTCGTCTAACCCGGTGAAAGGTTTGTAACGTTCATATTTTCCGGGATTGTTTACGGCACGGCAGTCGAAAACATACCCGCCACCGTTGCCTGTGGGGTCGTTGGGTATTCCTTTTTTGTAGGCAAAACTCATAACCTTCACAGTGAGTTGCCGTTTTTTTAAGTCATCTTTAAATTGTTTCAGTTCGGTCAGGTCTTTTAGTACGGAACACAGGTAGGAATATTCGGGGTATTCATTATGAAGCAATTGTCGCAGGTTCTCGATGGCGTATGGTACACTTTGGATGAAATGTGGCTTCTTTTCGAAATAGCCACGGAAACCGTAGGCTCCCAATACCTGCAAGGTGCGGAAGAGTACGAAGTGACGCAACTGGCTAAAGAAATAATCACGGTCTACTGGTTTGTATTTGGAGAGGGCGTCTATATATTCTTCCAACAGTTCGTTGCGCAGGGTTTCGGGAAATTTAGCTTTAGCCTGCCATAAGAAAGAGGCTACGTCATAGAAAAACGGTCCTTTACGTCCTCCCTGGAAATCAATGAACCAGGGTGCTCCATCCTTTATCATCACGTTTCTGCTTTGGAAATCCCGATACATAAAAGTGGCGGAAGAACTGCGTAGCAGTACATCACTCATTTTTTGAAAGTCATCTTCCAGCTTGTCTTCTTGGAACTCCAGCCCGGTAGCTTTCAAAAAGCAGTATTTAAAATAGTTCAAGTCCCAAAGGATAGAACGTTGGTTGAATTCGGCTTGGGGATAACAGTGTGAAAAATCAAAGCCGTCTGCTCCGGCAAATTGGATGGAAGGCAGTAGGCGGATGGTCTTGCGCAGCATTTCTTTCTCCTCTTCGGAGAAGACGCTGGTCGCCCGCCCTTTTTCAATAGCGTTGAACAACAGGATATCTCCTAAATCTTCTTGCAAATAACAATTCTTGTCTTCAGAACAGATGTATACTTCTGGAACAGGAAGACCTTTCTTGCGGAAGTGTGCTGCCATATAAAGAAAGGCTTCGTTTTCTTCTTTGGAAGTGCCGTATACGCCAATCAGTTTTTGGGTTCCGGTCAGCCGGAAATAACGCCTGTTGGAACCGGATGAGGGTAATTCTACAATCTCTTCGGGTACTTCTCCGAGATAGGTTTGATATAGGTTCTGTAAATCCTCTGTAATCATAATCATATTTTGGAACAAAGATATATATTATTCTCCCTTTCTTGGCTGATTTGCAAAGAAAGTTAATGCTTTAGTTCCAAATTATGAGAAAATTACTTGTTTTTACTCTTTCATCCGTATCAGTGCATTTGAAATGATAGCAGTCACTCCGCCTGTTGTAATGCCGGATGAGAAAATATTCTTTATTGATTCCGGAAATTGACATAGTATTTCAGGAACCATTTCTACACTTAAACCTAAAGCGAAACTAAGTGCGATGACTAATGTTGCTTTCCGGTTGTTGATCTTCTGTGCTGCGATAATGCGAATGCCTGCTGAAGCTACTGTTCCGAACATCAGTAAAGTAGCGCCTCCCAATACAGGTTCGGGCATTAGGGAGAAAATTAATCCTACACTGGGAAATAATCCTAATAAAATAAGGAAACCTGCAATGTAATAGCCTACATATCGGCTGGCTACTCCTGTCAGTTGTATCATACCGTTATTTTGCGCGAAAACGGAGTTTGGAAAAGAGTTGAGAATACCTGCCAGCATCGAATTGAATCCGTCTGCCAAAATTCCTCCCGAAGCACGTTTGATGAATGTTTTTCCTTCTACAGGTTCTCCTGATATCAGTGAATTGGCAGTAATGTCTCCATAGGCTTCTATGGCTGTTATCAAAAATACTAATCCCAAAGCTATGAATGCGGAGAAGTCGAAATCCAGTCCGTATTTGAATGGGAGGGGAATATTGAAACCACCAAAACTTTGTACTGCCGAGAAATCAATTCTACCGAGACCCCAGGCAACTAAATATCCTATAATCAAACCGATAACGATGGAACTCATGCGTAGGTAGCGGTTGGAACTTCTATTAAAAAGGATAATGAGAATGAGTACCAGTAGAGCTAGACCTAGATTCTCAAAACTTCCGAAAGTGCCGTTGCTTTGGGCGGAAACACCCCCGCCACAAGCTGTGATACCTACTTTTATCAGGCTCATTCCAATCAAAGTGACTACAATGCCCGATACCAGAGGGGTGATTATTTTGCGGGTATATTTTAAGATGCGGCTGATGACCATCTCTACAGATGATGCCACGATGCAAGTGCCGAAAATCAGTGGAAGTCCGCCCAGCATACCTGCCGAGATGATGGGACCGATAAATGAAAAACTGGTTCCTTGGATACATAAGAGACCGGTGCCGATGCCTCCTATCCGTCTGCATTGGATAAAGGTAGAAATACCTGAGGCAAAGAGAGACATGGATACTAGGAAACTGGTCGTTTCCAAATCCAGTTTTAATGCTCCAGCGATGATAAGAGGCGGAGTAATGATGGCCACAAAAATAGCAAGCAAATGCTGTATGGCGGCAAAAATGGCCTCTCGTACAGGAGGGCGGTCGTTCAATCCGTAAATCAGTCCGGTATTGGATTGGGCGGTTTGAGATTCCTGCATGGGGTTATCTTATTTTGATTTCACAATTGTCCAGACTTTCAATGATGGCCAATGATTCTACGCGGATACCTGCATTACGCAAATAATCTCCGCCATGTTGGAATGCTTTTTCGATGATGAATCCCATTCCGGACAGTTCGGCTCCGGCTTTTTCTACCAAATCGATGATACCCTTGGCTGCATTGCCGTTGGCGAGAAAGTCGTCAATAAAAAGAACACGGTCTCCTTTGGACAGGAAATCTTTGCTGACGCATACATCATAAGAACGGTCTTTAGTAAATGAATATACACTGGTGGTGAGCATATTTTCCATTGTGACGGGTTTCTTTTTCTTGGCGAAGACAACAGGAAGTTCCAGTAAGTAGCCTACCATGATGGCGGGAGCTATACCACTGGCTTCGATGGTCATAACTTTATTGATATTGGTAGAGGCAAAACGGCGTACAAATTCTACAGCAATGGATTTCATGAGGATAGGATCCATTTGGTGATTGATGAAATTGTCTACTTTCAGTATTCCTCCTTCGAAACATTTTCCGTCCCGTAAAATGCGTTCTTTTAATGCTTTCATTCAAACTGTATTTTATAAATGAGTCGCAAAAGTACGTATTTTGCTGCATTATGCCAAACGTTTGTACAACTATCTCTACAGAAGCCTATTTACTTAATGATCAGGAAAGCCGGAATAAATAAGCCTGTGGAAGCATAAGCTGGTGTGGATTAAAGAATGTTTATTTCCACAAACTTTAGTTTATATATTTGGTGTGTACTTCTTTTCTTGATAATTTAGTTCTCAATATAATTTTCTTAGTTTAGTATTCTTACTTGGCGAAGATATTCTAATGGGAGGAAATGACTGAATATGATGTATATTTTTCTTGTCTTTTATGATATCTGTCGGTAGGTAAACATTTAAATTTAACCATTATGAAAAAGATATTTTTATCACTTGTATTCCTTTTTGGTGTAGGAACTTTTGTCATGGCTGATGATACCATGAAAGTAAAGAATGATACAGTTGCCGTTGAAGACGGATTTAAAAACATAGACCTGAAAGAGGTTCCTCAATCTGTTAAAGATGCCATAGCCAAAAAATATCCCGAATCAACTCTTAAAAGTGCTTCTCTTTCTCTGAAAGAAGAAGGGGTGAAGGCATATAGAATAATATATGTAACCAAGGAAGGGGTTGAAAATAGTATTCTTATTAATATAAAGACGGCTCCTGCTAAAACGACTCCTGCTACAAAGTAGTTTGACAGGTAGTATAGAATTGAATGTTTTATTAATATATTGAAAGCCACCTTGCTATGGTGGCTTTTTTTGATGGGATAAGTTTTTTTCCTGTCGGATTTAGATTTTATATGTATCAAAGAACAGGTTGAATTTGTAAGAAATAGGCTATATGCTTATATTTGAACATAGTTTAAAATCAAGTTTATAATCAAATAGAAAAAGTATGAAAAGACAATTATTTACAGTGTTAGTGTGCATGACGATGTTTGCTGTTACATCTTGTGGCGAAAAGAAAGGAAAGGATAAATTCGAGGAGCGTATAGAAAAAGCCAAAGAATCGGTTGAAGATGTGGTGGATGATGCCAAAGATCAAATTGAGGATAAAGCCGATGAGGTTGGGGAAACCTTGGATAAAGCTAAAAGCAAGATAGAAAAAGCCAAAAAGAAACTTGATGAGGCTAATAGAGATTGAGAAAAATTGATTATGGATGAATGGAAAGAGATTGTCGGCTGATTTATATTAAACCAGCCGACTTAATTTATATTTCTAGACCTTTGTTCACCATTTGTTATAATGGATATTTTCGGTCTTGAATTTGTCTTTAGCTTCTTCCCGATGTTGCGGATAACCTACCGGAATCAAATTGAAAGGAATGATATGGTCTGGTAAAGACAAGACTGACCTAACCTTTGCAATGCGGTCGTTCTCCGGATAGACCGCAGTCCATACCGCTCCCAACCCCATTGATTCTGCTGCCAGCAACAGATTTTCGGATGCGGCAGAGCAGTCCAGCATCCAGTACCTATCTGTTTCTCCGTTCAGGGCTTTGCTTAAATCACCACAAACCACGATGGCTAGCGGAGCCTGTGCCGTCATTTTGGCATAAGGCAGTTCGGCGGCCAGTTTATCCAATACTTTACGGTCATCCACTACCACGAAAGCCCAGGGCTGCTTGTTTACTGCTGTCGGTGCAGCCATGGCAGCTTTTACTAATAAATCCACTTTTTCTTTTTCTATCGGTTGGCGTGTATAGGTCCGGACGCTCTTTCGGGCAAAGATATTTTCTATAGCCGTGTTCTTTCCTGTTTCTTCTTTTTTTGCTTCCATATTGTTACAACCTCCTGTAATTAGTAATGTTATTGAAAGAGTAACAGTTGTCAGAGTTTTAAAGATTGTTGCCGCATTCATTTTTATTATTGATTAATAATTGAGATGGAATTCTACCACAGCTTCAATTCCTTTGCGGAATATATCCAGAGAGAAGTTTTCATTGGGCGAATGGATGGCGTCACTTTCCAATCCGAATCCCATGAGAACGGTCTTTATACCTAGGATTTGTTCAAAATCGCTGATGATAGGAATACTTCCTCCACGGCGTACGGCAAGTGGTTTTTTTCCGAATGCCTTAGCAAAGCCTTTTTCGGCAGCCTGGTAAGCGGGCAAGGTGATGGGGCATACATATCCTTCGCCTCCGTGCATCGGGGTTACTTTAACTTGTACATATTCCGGAGCGATAGACTGGATATAGTCCACAAACAATTGGGAAATTACAGCGTGGTTTTGATGTGGAACCAGTCGGCACGATACCTTGGCATATGCTTTTGAGGGAAGTACTGTTTTTGAACCTTCGCCTGTATATCCGCCCCAGATGCCACAAATGTCAAAAGAGGGACGGCAGCTGTTACGTTCTAAAGTAGAATATCCTTTTTCACCTTTCAGTGCTTTTACACCGATGGCTTCCATGTATTTTTTTTCGTCGAAAGGAATTTGTGCAATCATCTCACGTTCGGCTGCCGGTACTTCCTCTACATCGTCATAGAAATGGGGGATAGTGATGTGTCCGTCTTCGCCAATGACTTGGGCTAACATACTGCACAGGGTATTGATAGGATTGGCTACCGCTCCGCCGAAGTGTCCGGAATGAAGGTCACGGTTCGGACCGGTCACTTCTATTTCCCAATAAGCCAGTCCTCGTAAACCTGTGGTCAGAGAGGGAAGATCCACGCCTAGCATACTGGTATCCGAAACAAGAATTACATCGGCTTTCAGCAATTCCTTATGTTCCTTGATGAAGGTATTCAGACTGGGAGAACCTATTTCTTCTTCACCTTCGAAAATAAATTTCACATTGTGTTTCAGCAGTCCGTTTTTTACTACGTATTCGAATGCTTTTACTTGGATCATGGCTTGTCCTTTATCATCGTCAGCTCCACGTGCCCAAATGTGTCCGTCACGAATTTCAGGTTCAAAAGGCTGGCTTTTCCACAGGTCCAACGGCTCGGCAGGCATTACGTCATAGTGGGCATAAATCAATAGGGTAGGAGCATCATTGCTTACATGCTTTTGTGCAAATACCAATGGATTGCCTTGTGAGGGCATTACTATGGCTTCATCTGCTCCGGCTGCCAACAAAAGTTCTTTCCAACGTAAGGCACAGGCCAGCATATCGTCTTTATGTTCGGGTAAAGCACTGATACTGGGAATACGGATGAGGCTGAAAAGTTCCTCCATGAAGCGCGCTTCATTTTCTTTAATGTATTGTTTTATTTCCATAATTGAATGATTCTTATAGTTGTGTAGTTCTGTCTATCAGATAATAATCCAAAATGGTCATGGCAGCCATGGCTTCTACAATGGGGACGGCACGCGGCAGTACGCAGGCATCATGACGCCCTTTGGCTTTCATGGTCGTGTCTGTGCCGTTGATATTTACAGTATGTTGCTCCATCAGAATTGTGGCAACTGGCTTGAATGCCACACGGAAGTAAATGTCTTGCCCGTTGCTGATGCCTCCTTGTATTCCTCCGGAATAATTACTTTTTGTTTCTACTCTTCCGTTATTATTATAAAATACATCATTCTGCTCACTGCCTTTTAGCTCCATGGAGTCAAAACCTTGTCCGTAAGAGAAACCTTTTACGGCATTGATACTTAACATGGCATTTCCTAGTGCGGCATGTAACTTACCGAATACGGGTTGCCCTAGTCCGATAGGGCATCCTTTGATGACGCAACTCACTACCCCGCCTATTGTATCGCCTTCTCCTTTGATTTTCCAGATAAGTTCTGCCATTTCCTTGGCTTTCTCCGGATCGGGACAACGCACATCGTTTGTTTCTATCAAGTCGAGGTTATAGCTTTTGTAATCTTTATCAAGTTTGACAGGTCCTACCTGTGAGGTATAAGCTGTGACACTGATTCCTAGTTGTTTCAATGCCAATTTGGCTAAAGCTCCTGCTACTACACGTGAAATGGTTTCTCGTGCTGATGAACGTCCCCCGCCACGGTAGTCACGGATTCCGTATTTTTGCATATAAGTATAATCTGCGTGTGAAGGGCGGAACAGATTCTTGATATTCTCGTAGTCGTTTGAATGTTGGTTCTTGTTCCATACCACAAATCCGATGGGGCAGCCGGTGGACTTGCCTTCGAATATACCTGAAAGGAATTCCACTGTATCAGGCTCCTTGCGGCTGGTGGTAAGTAATGACTGTCCGGGGCGGCGGCGGTTCAGTTCCTGCTGAACGAAATCCATATCAATCTTAATACCGGCAGGGAAGCCGTCAATGACGCCGCCTACTCCCGGTCCATGGGATTCACCGAAACTGGTTAACCGGAAAATATTACCAAATGAATTGAACATATTGCTTGTAGTTTTAAAAGTTTCTTTCCGTAAAGATAATGATTTTAGGGATAATATACTTGATTGTTGCTGAAAAATTAGCAGAATGGATAAAAATGGGGTACGGATTGTATGAATTTTACAGTTTGGAATAAGAAAAACTGTAAAATTCATACAATCCGTACCCGGAAACTGTTTCTTAAGGATGGAAACAGGTATCTTTTACGAGTTAGAATTCTACCTTAGGTGCTTTATCGGCTCCTTCCTCAGATTCAAAATATGGGCGTTTGTCAAATCCGAACATGCCAGCAAGCAAGTTACGGGGGAAAGTACGGATGGCTGTGTTATATGCCCGTGCTGTGTCATTGAATCTTTTGCGTTCTACGCTGATCCGGTTTTCTGTACCTTCCAATTGTGCTTGCAACTCTTTGAAGTTCTCATTGGCTTTCAAGTCGGGATAAGCTTCGGTGATAGCGAGCAGGCGGCTCAATGCACTACCTACTTCGCCTTGTGCCTTTTGATAGGCCTGCATTTTTTCGGGAGTCAGGTCATCGGCGCTGATCTGCATCTGAGTGGCTTTGCTACGGGCGTCTACTACGGCTTGAAAAGTTTCTTTTTCGTGTGAGGCGTATCCCTTTACTGTATTTACCAAGTTGGGGATTAAATCAGAACGGCGTTGGTACTGGTTTTCTACATTGCTCCACGCTGTGCTGACAGATTCATCCATTTTTACCATACCATTATAAGAGGTTATTCCCCAAATGGCAATTAATACAATGACTACTATTACAATAATCGTTGACTTTTTCATATGTATATACTATTAAAATTAT
>OLXB01001122.1_pt1 | contig 9613 bp, 9 predicted proteins | sample 1673681 | NCBI WGS metagenome assembly OLXB01 (sample SAMEA103958121, study PRJEB25191) | human gut metagenome
TTTATGTTTTTCCTGATAGCTAGTTTTTTTTTATTGATTCTGATTTTTATCTAACCTACTTGGAAATAATAAAACAATTATTATTTAATCTAATCATCTTTTACTTCGTATTCTGCATCGATTGTGCCGTCATCATCATCTGAGGAATTAGATTGAGCACCTGCATTTGGGTCAGCTTGTTGTTGTGCTTGAGCTTGTGCTTGTGCTTCTTGATAGATTTTAGCACTAATTCCTTGAACTACTTCAGATAATTCATCAGATTTTTCTTTAATAGCAGCAATGTCATCGCCAGCTACAAGATCTCTTAATTCACCAACAAGTTTTTCAACTTTTTCTTTTTCATCGTCACTTACTTTGTCTTTTAATTCTTCTAAAGCTTTTTCGGATGTGTAAATTAAGGAATCTGCATTGTTTCTAACTTCAATTTCTTCTTGTTTTTGTTTATCTGCTTCAGCGTTCATTTCAGCTTCTTTAATTTTTTGTTCGATTTCTTCGTCAGATAATTTGGTTGAAGAAGTAATTGTAATAGCTTGTTCCTTACCTGTACCTTTGTCTTTTGCAGATACGTTGATTATACCGTTTGCATCAATATCAAAGGTAACTTCAATTTGAGGAACTCCTCTTGGTGCAGGTGGGATACCTACAAGTTGGAATCTTCCAAGTGAGGTGTTATCTGCAGCCATTTTTCTTTCTCCTTGAAGAACATTAATGTCTACAGATGGTTGGTTGTCTGCAGCTGTAGAGAAAATTTGGCTTTTTTTGGTAGGGATTGTTGTGTTCCTTTCAATTAAAGTGGTTGATACTCCACCTAAGGTTTCAATACCTAATGATAATGGAGTTACGTCTAAAAGAACTAAATCTTTAATTTCTCCAGCTAATACTCCACCTTGGATAGCTGCTCCCATTGATACACATTCCATAGGGTCAATACCACGTTCGATTGTTTTGCCGATGAATTTTTCTACATATTTTTGTACAATTGGCATTCTGGTAGGTCCACCAACAAGAATGATTTTATCAATGTCGGATTTGCTCATTTTAGCATCATCTAATGCTTGTTGCATTGGTTTTCCGGATTTTTTAACAATGTCATCTACTAATTCTTCTAATTTAGCTCTTGTAAGACTTACGATTAAGTTTTTAGGAGATCCGTCTTTACCCATTGTAATGAATGGTAAGTTTACTTCAGTAGTTAAGGTAGTGGATAATTCGATTTTTGCTTTTTCAGCAGCTTCTCTTAACCTTTGTACTGCTTGATCATCATCCATAAGGTTAATGCCGTTTTCTTTTTCGAATTCATCAGATAAGTATTTTAAAAGAACATTATCCATATCGGTACCACCTAACTGGGTGTCTCCGCTGGTGGATTTTACTTCAAATATTCCTCCACCGAATTCCATGATGGTTACATCTAAAGTACCTCCACCTAAATCGTATACCATGATGTTTACATCATCGTCTTCTTGTTTGTCAATACCATAAGCTAAACTTGCTGCAGTAGGTTCGTTTACAAGCCTTACAACATCTAATCCTGCAATGGTTCCTGCATCTTTTGTTGCAGTCCTTTGGTTGTCGTCGAAGTAAGCAGGTACAGTAATAACAGCTTTTTCAACTTTTTCATCTAAAAAGGATTCGGCATCTTTTTTGATTTTTTGCAAGATGAATGCAGAGATTTCTTGTGGGGAGTATTGTTTTCCGTGGATTGTAACTTTGTAATCGGTTCCCATACTTCTTTTGATTGCGCTGATAGTGTTTTCAGGGTTGGTTACAGCTTGTCTTCTAGCTGGTTCTCCTACTAACATTTGACCGTCATCAGTAAATGCAACATAACTTGGGAATGCTTTACCGTATTGGCTTGCACCTTCTGCAGAAGGCACTACAGTTGGTTTACCTCCAACAAGTACAGATGCTGCAGAGTTACTTGTTCCTAAATCAATACCTATAATTTTTTCTTTTTTAGTATCAGACATAATTAATCACCTTTATTTTTTGATTATATAATAATTTAATAAACATTATTTTTTACAGACTCTAACTTTAGAGTATTTGATAACTTTACCTTTTAAGGTATATCCTTTCATCAATTCATCAATAATATATCCATTTTCCACATTTTCATCGTTTGCAACCATAAGTGCTTCATGTTTAAATGGATCGAATTTTTCCCCTTTTGCAGGGATTTCTTCTAAACCTTCTTTAGTTAAAACATCTTTAATTTTAGAATATATTAATTCAACACCGTCTCTTAATTCTTTTTCAGTTTTAGAATTTTCAAGTGCTCTTTCTAAATCTTCATAACTGTCTAAGATATTTTTGATAAGTGGTTCATTGGCAAATTTGATGATATCTTTACTTTTTTTCTCGTTGATTTTTTTGAAGTTTTCGAAATCAGCCTGAAGTCTTTGAGATAGTGAAATATACTCTTGAGTTTCTTCTTTTTGTTTTTCAAGGTCTTCATTTATTTTAGCTAATTCTTTATTTTTAGAATCTAATTCTTCAAGAAGTTCATCATATTTTTCCTGAAGAGTTTTAGTTTCTTCTTCTTTTTGGTCTTCATTTTTGTCATTAGCCATTCAGTCACCTTTTCAAATTTTTAAAACTCTCTAAATAACCCTTGTGTAGAGAATTTTTATTTTTGATACTTAATATTGGCATATTTTGGAATTTATGGACATATAGGAAAATGGTTCAAAAAACAAGGGTTATTAATAAGAGTTTTTTGTACCAAATATTAAAGTAACAAAAAGTTATCTTTCTCGTATGTTATTATAGTAACAAAAAGTTATATAAAGGTTTCGGTATAATTTATATTTATGAAAGATACAAACGAATTTGAAAAAAATAAGGACAAATCTAAAAATGTCAATCCACATCCAAATACTGTATCAATCATTGAAATAAATGGTAATTATGAAGATTCAGATTATGAGATTGACAAAGAGGATATACTTGATGTAATGGGCTGTAAAACAAGAAGGGATATCATAAATCTCTTAAGGGAAGAACCAATGTTTGTAAGTGAAATTTCCAATGAACTCAATATTGGTCAAAAAGCAATTATAGAACACCTGAGGGCTATGGAAAACATTGGAATATTAAGTTCTTCATATAAAAAGATTCTTAGAGGTAGACCGCGTAAATATTATGATTTAGATCATGAAGTTAATATTCATATTACTATTAATAAGAATACATTCAATGTAAACTTCAATGAGGATATGCTGAATACACCACAATTGCCTTCTGGTGATGAGTGGTCTAAATTATTGGATATTGAAAAAAGAATTGATAATGGTCAAACAGAAGCTATTTCAGAACTTATGAATCAAATAAGATTATATGAAAATCTTAAAAACAGAGCGGAATATATTTTGGAAAGAACTCTTAAAAATAAATAAATTAGCTGTTGTTTGTATCTATTCTTTTTTTTATTTTTTTTTAATTAAGTTTTGTTTTAGCTACAATGGCCTGGCCTAGTGAAACAGAACCGTCTCCGGCACAGGTATTTTTATGCTGGATGAAATTGTATCCGTTTTCTTCAATGTACTTTTTACAGGTATCGGTTATTGCTTCGTTGTAGAATACTCCTCCTGTAGCTCCAATAACCTCAACTCCTTTTTTATCTGCATTTTCAATAGCTATCTGGGACAGTCCTTTTGCTATTGTCTTTTGAGCGGCATTTGCAATATCTGATTTATTTTCTCCTTTTTGATATAGTCTGACAACTTCACGAAGGATTTCACGGGTGTTTAATATGTTGTCTTTAATTTCAAATGGAATTTCAATGTCATTTTTGGAGTAATATGCAACAGATTCCAATTTCATTGAACATTCTCCTTCATATGTTCTGGTGTTGCATATTTCCAGTGCTGCTGAAACAGAGTCCAATACTCTTCCGGTACTTGTTGTAAGGCCAACATTAATTCCGGCTTCCAATTGTCTGTAAATATTTTTAATTTCAGTGTCACCGTATTTGAAATAATCAACATATTTGCTAATTAGATCTTCATCATCTATAATACTTAAAAGCATTCTTATAGGATGTTTGGTGGCCATATCTCCTCCAGGCATTTTATGGGCCTGCAGATGACCTAATCTTTCAAAGTCAGTAATGTTAGTGTATAGGATTTCTCCTCCCCAGCTTGCAGCATCACTTCCATAGCCTACTCCGTCACACGCTATTACAATCATTTCATCGATACCATAATCATTAGCCAGTGCAATACTATGGGCATGATGGTGCTGCACACCTATTACATCACATTCAAATTCATCACTAAATTCATGAGCTAGTTTTGTTGTAAAGAAATGAGGGTGCAAATCACATGCAATTGCATCAAAATAGTTTATTTTAGTGATTCTTTTCATATTTTCAATAGCTTCTTTCATGAATTTTAAAGTTTTTAATTTGTTGGTATTTCCAATATGCTGTGAGGGATAAATCATATTGTCTTTAGCCATTGCAAAGGTAACATCAAGTTCAGGACCTAGGGCAAGCACATTTAAATCATTTATCTCATAATTGATTTTATATGGTTCTGGAGTGTAGCCTCTTGATCTGCGAATAAATGAAAGTGTATCGTTTCTAAATCGGATAACTGAATCATCGCATCTGTTTAAAATTTTACGGTTATGGATTAGGGAATAATCAGAAATTCCATTTAAATTTAGAATTTCTTTATTTGTAATCATCATAGGTTCGCCAGGAGTATTGGCTGAAGTCATAACATATGTGTCGATGTCTCCTTCATCAAAAAGCAGGTAATGCATTGGAGAGTAAGGCAGCATGACTCCGATATTGTGCAAACCGGGAGCTAATGACTCGGGGAAATTGTAATTGTCATTTTTCTTTAAAATAACAATGGGTCGTTTGTTGGAGGTTATGGTTGCAATTTCTTTTTTACTTAATTTGGCATAACCTTTAACACTGTCCAGATCTTTACTCATAACTGCAAAAGCCTGATTTGGACGGTTTAATCGTTTTCTTAACTCTTTGACGGCTTTGTCATTATATGCATCAACTACTAAGTGTGTTCCGCCTATTCCTTTAATGGCTATGATTTTACCTTCCTTTAGTTTATCTGCAGCTACTTTAATAGGATTGTTGCTATTTATTTCTTCCGGACCTTTGTATATTTTCATTTGAGGTCCGCAATCACTGCAGCATATGGCTTCACCATGGTAACGTCTGTTTAGAGGTTCTCCATATTCTTCAAGACAGCTGTCGCACAATGGAAATTCATCCATTGAAGTTCTGACTCTGTCATAAGGAACACTGTCAATAACAGTAAATCTTGGGCCGCAGTCAGTACATGCATTAAAGGGATATTTATAACGTCTGTCTTTCGGATTTCTAATTTCTTCAAGACAGCTGTCGCAGATAGCTATGTCTGGAGGTATTACAGATACTCCTGAAAACTCATCGGAACTTTCAATTATTGTAAAATCGTCAAAACCCTCTCTAGCTATGTCTTCGGTTTTCATAGAATCTATTTTAGCTATCGGGGGCAATTCTTTAGGTAGTCTGTCAATAAATAAGTCAATATTGTCTCCCTCAAGGATTATTTCAACTACATTTCCTAAATTTCTTACATATCCGTTTAAATTCAAATCTTTTGCAAGTCTGTAAATATAAGGTCTGAATCCTACACCCTGAACAATTCCCTGAGTTAAAATCTTTTTTGCCATCATAGTCAATATATATTTAAATATAATTATTGTATAAAATAGTTATGATAATATGAGAGAAATTCTTGAAAAGTTAATCAATGAAGAAATTAGTATTGAGGAATGCGAGAGGATTTTAAAGGCAGATACTATTTTAGAATTTGATGAAGTTGCTAAATTTGACAAATCACGCTCTTCAAGAACAGGTTTTCCAGAAGCGGTTTTTTCTCCAAGTAAAGATTACGGGGATCTTTTATTGATAATCAATAATTATTTCACCAGTGAAAATCCCGAAAATCTAATTGTAACCAAGTTATCTTCAGAAAGATATGAAAAATTAGTAGATGATTTGGATTTGGAAGGATTTGAATTGGACTATAATAAAAGAGCTCAGATATTGGTAATCAGAAACAGGGAAGTTCCTAAAACATTAGGTAAGGTGGGTATCATAACTGCGGGAACATCAGATATAAATATTGCAGAAGAAGCACGTGTAATAGTTGAAGAAGGGGGCTGTGAAGCAATAACTTCTTATGATATTGGTGTAGCTGGAATTCATAGACTGTTCCCTCAAATAGCTCACATGATTAAAGAGGGAGTGGAAGTATTAATTGTTTGTGCAGGAATGGAAGGGGCCCTGCCTTCTGTTGTAGCGGGTTTAGTTGATATTCCTGTTATTGGTGTTCCGACATCTGTAGGTTATGGTGTAGGTGAAGGGGGAGTTGTTGCTTTAAACGCAATGCTTCAGTCATGCGCTCCAGGGATAGCTGTTGTAAACATTGATAACGGGTTCGGTGCAGGAGTATTTGCTCTAACTATAATTAAAGGTCGATAAATTGATTTATGAAACATTTGACGCATCCAAACATGACACTAGAAAAGTGGCTAAATTAATCTATGACGTTGATTTTAGAACATTTGACTTGCTGTTTAAGAATTCTGATAAAGCTATTTCAACAATTGAAAAGCAATTAAAAAAAGAGGAATCTCTTGAGGATACTAAAGTTATTTTAGATGATGATAATAATATTATTGGTTTGCTGATATTCTGGATTTCTAAAAAACCTGCATTTTATCATAGTTTAAAGACAGTCAGTTTAAAATTGCTTATTGTTGATATTTTAGACTATTTTGTATTATGCGATGTGGAGAAAGGAGATTTTCATGTTGCAGAATTAGCTATTGATGAATCTCAAAGGGGAAAAGGTTTGGGCAGTAAAGTTTTAGATGATGTAATTGGATATGCTAAAAGGAATAATCTAAAAAGAGTAACTCTTGATGCTGATTTCAGAAATACAGGGGCCAAATCATTATATGAAAGAATAGGATTTAAAGAATTCAATAAAAAAAGAGTTAAAATAGGAAGTTTTGAACGCGGAATGCATAATATGGAACTTAAATTGTAAGTTCAATGTCTTCTACGTGCAAATTCTTCAAAAATTTCATCTATTTCTATTCCTTTGTAAACAAGGATAAGTAAAGTGTGGAATATTAAATCAACAGATTCATAAACTAAATTTTCATCATTTTTAGCAGCAAGCAATACTTCACCACATTCTTCTGCTACTTTTTCAAGTATTTTATCTTCTGCTTTTTTGTCACTGTCCTGCATTATTTTAGAGGTGTAGGAATCAATAGGATTGTCCCTTCTTTCTTCTAAAACTTTATAAACTTCTCTAATAATTTCCTCTGATGCCATTTAATCACTTTTCTCGTTGTCTTGTATACTTTCTGTAATAGCTATTAATGGATGTTTATCATCATCAATAATTTCAATATCATTGAATGTTTTTATTCCTGCTTTATCTGCTGTTTTTTCCAATCCTAAGCGGATATCTTTGCCTAAATCAATAACATATGCATCGATTGTTTTGCAGCCTAATTGTTTTGCAGCTACTGTTCTGTGATGTCCATCTACCAATATCCACCTGTCTCCAGTTTTAACAACAATTGCAGGTTCAGCTAATCCCATTTTGAGCTCATATGTTCTTCCTTCAAGTTCGTCAGCATAAACTCTGTCTTGAGTAGGCCTTATTTTATCAGTGTCAACTTGCATATGTTTTAAAGTACTTTTAATGCCATATAATTGGTCCATAGTACTTTTAAAGTAATCTACTTTATTTGGGGTGGAACGTTCAATATGTGAACGAACCATATCTGTGTTTGTAATAATTCCTACAATTTCGCCGTTTTCGTTTATGACTGGCATTCGTGAGATGCCTCTTCTGAACATAACTCTGGAAGCATCATTTATACTTAAGTTTTCATTAGCCACTACTAATTTTGTACTCATTATTTCTGAGACATGGTCTGCCCAGTCTTTTACTACAATATCAAAAGAGGTTACCATTCCCACTAGTTTGTTATTTTCTACTACTGGATAGCTATTGTGATCGCTTTCTTTCATTAATTTAATAACTTCTTCTGTTGTTGTTTGTGGTGATACTGTAACAACATTTTTAGTCATATAATCTTTGACCAACGATTTACTTTTAGCCATAGTTTCCCTCCGATTTTATTCTATGTTTTCTTTTAAGATTTTAACAGTTTCTCCAGGGTCTGCTTTTCCTCTTGTTAATCTCATAACTTGGCCGACAAGGAAATTAAGTGAAGATTTTTGCCCTTCCAAGTAATCATTTACAGCTTTTGGATTTTCTTCGATAGCCTGTTTTACTGCAGCTATCACTTCATCATCTTTTACAACACCAAGCAAACCTAATTCTTCAGCTATTGCTTTTGGAGTTTGTTTATTGTTTGGCATATGTTCAATGATTCTTTGACCTGCTTTGGTGGTTATTTCTTTATTTTGAAGCATTTCTAAAAGTTCTACAATATCTTCAACTAATATTCCGCTATCTGCAAAATCAAGTTTGTTATAGGATAATACTCTTTTAAGTTCATCTCTCATCCACATTGAAGCAAATTTAGGATCCACTTGTTTAGCTACTGCTTCATAAGCTATAGCCAGGTCAAGTTCTGAAGTTAACACTTTAGCAGATTCTGCATCAATTCCATATTCTTCAGTAAATCTTCTTACTTTATTGTGCGGTGCTTCAGGCATTATTTCTAAAACATTTTCAATTTGAGCATCGGAGATTTCCATTGGTGGCAAATCAGGATCTGGAATGAATCTGTAATCATCAGCATCTTCTTTTAACCTCATACCTACAGTAATCATCTGAGATTCAAGGTATGCACGTGTTTCTTGTTTGATTTCAACTCCTCTTTTCATAAGGTTTTTCTGTCTAACAAGTTCAAATTTCAATGCTTTGTAAGCTCCTTTAATGGAGTTGATGTTTTTCATTTCTACTCTGTTTCCACCTTCAATAGAGATGTTTACATCAGCTCTCATAGTACCTTCTCCACGAGCTCCTCCACTATATTGCAATACACGGATGAGCTCTTTTAAGAAGGTTCTTGCTTCTTCAGGAGATTTTATATCCGGTTCTGTAACAATCTCAATTAAAGGAATTCCGGAACGGTTAAAATCAACAGTACCTCTGTCAGGTTTGTATTGGCCAGGGTCTTCTTCCATATGGATTTCTCTGATTCTGACTCCATTTAGTTCTCCTTCGTAACCGATAGGTACTGAAGTTCTTTGGTATCCTGAAGGCAAATCAGGATAATCGTAATGTTTTCTCATGAAGTAGGTGAAACCTTTATCGATTTTACAGTTAAGCATTAAAGAAATCATTAATGCATTTTCAATTGCTTTTTCATTTGTTGGATATGGTTTAGCACCTGGTTGATTTAAACAAACTGGACAGATGTTTGAGTTTGCTGGTGCTTCCTTATAATTTGTTGGACAATCACAAAATAATTTTGATTCAGTTTCTAATTGTACGTGGATTTCAAGTCCACACATCATATTGACACTAATAATAATTCCTCCAATTTTTTTGGAAAATCAAAATAGATTTATATTATGTAAGTATTTATAATAATA
>OLXB01001124.1_pt1 | contig 9602 bp, 8 predicted proteins | sample 1673681 | NCBI WGS metagenome assembly OLXB01 (sample SAMEA103958121, study PRJEB25191) | human gut metagenome
CCGTGGGTTTTCGGATGATCGTCACCGGAAAAACAAGTTTTTCCAGGTGCGAATCATTCCGAAAACCGGTATCTGCCGTTCATGCCCTTGAACCGCGCCTTGACTTTTTATCTCGCGGAAGGTGCAGCGGACGTGCTTTCCCTTTGCTTCGCGCACTGGGTGCAGGGACGACGTCCCTGCCCGCCGGAGGCCTTCCGTTCGTTCTCTCCTATGTTACATAACCTAACAACATACATATTTGAAAGAAAGTACCCTACCATGACCAGCTTCTCCGACATCTTCAAGTCTTCGTTCCTCGAAAACGTCACCAGCGTATCCATGGTGGATATGGTCATTGCGCTGCTGCTTGCCTTTGGCGTGGGCATGTTCATCTTTTTCGTATATAAAAAGACGTACTCGGGCGTGATGTATTCTTCCTCCTTCGGCGGCACACTGGTGGCGCTGACGATGATCACCAGTATGGTCATTCTTGCCGTTACCAGCAACGTGGTGCTGTCGCTGGGCATGGTAGGTGCGCTGTCTATCGTCCGCTTTCGCACGGCCATCAAGGAGCCGCTGGACATCGCGTTCCTGTTCTGGGCAATTGCCGCGGGCATCGTGCTGTCTGCCGGCATGATCCCGCTGGCGGTCTTTGGCAGCGTGGTGATCGGTCTGGTTATGCTGCTGTTCATGAACCGTAAATCCAAGGATAATCCCTTTATCGCTGTGATTTCCTGCCGCGATTATGAGGCCGAAAAGCGCGCTGCGGAATACCTCAATAAGCATGTGAAAAAGGCCGATATCAAGAGCAAGACGGCTCAGGAGGGCAATATCGAGCTGAACTATGAAATCCGCCTGCTGTCGGACGATACCGATTTTATCACCGAGCTTTCCCAGCTTGAGGGCGTAAACAGCGCGGTGCTGGTATCCTATAACGGCGATTATATGGGGTGAGCGGCATGCTCCGATCCAAGAATATAGACCGCATCTGCTGCCTGGTGATCGCGTGCACCATGCTGCTGGCGGCGGGCTTTACCGCCCTGGCGGGCGCGGGCGTGCTGGAAAGCAGCCGCAAAACCAGCCTGACCTACGCCAAGCATCTGTTTGATCAAAGCACGGTGCATAAAATCGAAATCACCATGGACGGTTGGGATGATTTTATCGATAACTGCACAGATGAAAAATACCGTGCCTGTGCGGTGACAATCGACGGAGAGGCCCAGGGCACGGTGGGCATCCGCGCCAAGGGCAATACGTCGCTCAGCTCCATGGCGCAGTATGATAACGACCGCTACAGCTTCAAGATCGAGTTTGACCACTATCAAAAGAAAAAGACCTATCGCGGCCTGGATAAGCTGAGCCTGAACAATATCATCCAGGATGCAACCTATATGAAGGACTACTGGAGCTATACCTTCATGAACCAGATGGGCCTGGCTTCGCCGCTGTACAGCTATACCGAAATCTACGTAAACGGCGAATACTGGGGCCTGTACCTGGCCATTGAGGGCGTGGAGGAAGCCTTCCTGGAGCGCAACTACGGTGAGGATTATGGCGAGCTGTATAAGCCCGACAGCCTGAGCTTTGGCGGCGGCCGCGGTAACGGCCAGGCGTTTGATATGCAGGACTTTGAAAAAAAGCTGCAGGGCGATGATACGGAGGAGCAGGCTGCGGCCGATGAGAATGCCGCTATCGATAACGCCGCGCCCACCATGCCGCAGGATATCCAGCGCGCGGCGCGCATTAATCGCGGCGATTTCAAACAGGGCAGCGGCATGGGCGGTATGGGCAGCAGCGACGTAAAGCTGCAATACATCGACGATGATCCCGATAGCTACGCCAATATCTTTGACAATGCCAAAACCAAGGTGAAAAAGAAGGATCAGGCGCGCTTGATTGCGGCGCTGAAAAAGCTCAGCGAGGGCGATACCAGCGCCGTGGATACCGACGCTGTGGCCATGTATATGGCTGTGCATAATTTCCTGTGCAATGGCGACAGCTATACCGGCTCCATGGTGCACAATTATTATCTGTATGAAAAAGACGGCGTGATGAGCATGATCCCCTGGGATTATAACCTGGCCTTCGGCGGGTTTACCGGTGGCAGCGACGCGACGGGCACGGTCAATACGGCCATCGATACGCTGGTGTCGGGCGGCGACGATTCCGATCGCCCCATGGCGGGCTGGATTACCGCCAGTGAGGAAAGCCTGGCGCTGTACCATGAAAAGTACCGGCAGTTCATCGATGCCGTGTTCACCAGCGGCTGGTTTGAAAGCGAGTTTGACCGTGTAAGCGCCATGATTGCGCCCTATGTGGAAAAGGAAACGCGTGCCTTTTATTCCTATGAGGAGTTCCAGACTGCCGCCGATACGCTGAAAACCTTCTGCCTCAAGCGCGCGCAGAGCGTGCAGGGGCAGCTGGATGGCAGCATTTCCGCCACCAGCGCGGCTCAGCAGGGCAGCGATGCGCTGATTGACGCAAGCGAATTGAGCATCACCGCCATGGGCGGCATGAACAATGGCAAGGGCGGCGACAGAGGCGGCAACGCGGGCTTCCCCGGTAGCTTTGGCGGCGATTTCAGCTTTGACGGTGGCAGCTTTACCCCTGGCGACATGCCGCAGCCGCCCACACAGGGCGAAAACGGCGCGCCGCCGGATATGCCAGACGGCGGATTTGACGGCAGCTTCGGCGGTGGTTTTGGCGGAAACGTCAGCCCGCAGGGCGCGCCGTCGAACGGCGAAAAGCCGCAGGAGGGTAGTGCGCAGCCTGACTTACAGCAGACGCAGGCCGCAAATCCTGCGCCGCAGGATGCCGCCAAGCGCGGCGTGGAGGAAAACATGGCCGCGCAGATGGAACGGACGCAGCCGGATCAGACCCGGACGCAGCTGCTCTGGCTGCTGGTCAGCGTGGGAACGCTGATTGCCGCGTGCATTGTGGGCAAGCGTTTCCGGCATCGCGTGTAAATAATAATGAAAATACGCTCGAGAAATCTTCGAATTTTTCGGGCGTTTTTCTTTGATCTGTGGACTTTTTTGCGCCTTCTTGCTATAATTTTGCAGGATGATCACGCGAATGGGGGGAAAATGATGAAAAGGTTCATTGCGGTTCTGATGACTGTGGCCTGCCTGGCCGGCGCTTGCACGCAGGCTGCCGCCTTTGAAATTCCGGAGGCATGGATCGATCAATATCGCACTGAAGAAACATTTCCAGCGGACATTGCGGCAGAATATTACATACAGGATGGCGTGCTGTTCTTTAACGATGTTTTGGTGGCATATCCGGAAAGCAAAACAGACCGCGAATATGCCGTGCCGGGAGGGATTCGATATATTGGGGAGTACGCTTTCATGTATAATCGTTCTCTCGAAAGGGTTACGATGCCAGACAGCGTAATCAAAATAGGCAGCAGCGCCTTTGGCGGATGTACTGCGCTGGCTGACGTGCAGCTGTCCGCCAATTTGCAGGTGATTGACAGCGGTGCGTTTTGGAATTGTTATGCGCTTGAAAACATTACTTTGCCGATGCAGCTATATGCCATTGGCGAGCAGGCGTTTGCTGAAATGGGCTTGAAGGAGATTACGATTCCAGCCTCCGTGCGCTATGTGGGAGACGAAGCGTTTGCACTTTCTCCGGTGCTGAAGGTTCACTTTGAGGGATGCGTGGATTATGTGGGCATCTGCGTGATTACGCCATATGGGCAGGGAGGGCCGAACATCGAAGTATTCGTCCCATCTTTTGAGTATGCCTATGTTGAGCAATTGCAGGAAAAATATGAGAACAGCGGCGTCGCTTTTTGTGAGACGGGCGACAGATAAAGCGTTATAGGAGAAAGAACCATGACGGTAAAAGTATTTTAAGAACCCCATCATCTATGCGTAGGATATGCGGCATGAAGAGCTGCTGGGCGTTCATCCAAACGAATGGTGTGCGCTGGTTGAAAAAACCTGTCTGTAATCAAAAGCCCCCTTCACGGCCATGGAAGACTGCGAAGGGGGCTTTGCTTGGATGGTTTATGCGCCGAAGCAGGTGAACATGATAATCAGATAGGCGATGTACAGCCCGCCGATCAGGTAGCCGATCCAGCGCTTGAACTTGCCCTGAACCAGCGCGGGAATCAGCGCCGCGGCGCAGATGATCAGGCAGGCGGGGATGTCCAGCAGCATGCCCTGGCGCTCCACCGTCATGGGCTTGCCCTGAATGACCGCGCACAGGGGCATGATCAGCGTCAGATCCATGATGTTTGCGCCGATGATGTTGCCCACCGACAGCGAAGCCTGCTTTTTCTTGATGGCGGTCAGGGTGGTTACAAGCTCGGGCAGCGAGGTGCCAATGGCGATCATGGTGGCGGCGATGACCGCGTCCGGCACGCCCAGCATGCGCGCCAGCGCAGAGCCGTTATCGATCAGCAGCTGCGCGCCCAGCACGATGCCCGCCGCGCCCAGCAGAAACTTGCCGATGTTGAGCAGCACGGTTTTTTTGTCGATCTTGGGACGTTCCTCCTGCGCGGGAAGCTCGGAGCCCTGCTCCTGCCGCGCGGCGATCAGGCTTTCAACCAGGAAGCCGACGAAGATTACCAGAATCAGCACGCTTTCCAGCACGCTCAGCTGACCGTCGCGCGTGAAGCCGAACAGCGCCAGGATGGCCGCCAGCAGCAGGCAGGCCTTGACGCCAAACTGCTTGCGCGTCATGGCGCACTCCATGCAGATCAGCGCCACGCACATGATCAGCCCCACGTTGGCCGTCACCGAGCCCACCGCGTTGCCCACGGCGATGTCCGCGTTGCCCTGCAGGGCGGCAAAGACGGACACCAGCATTTCGGGCATGGTGGTGGCAAAGCTGACCACGGTGGCGCCGATGATGAACTTGGGAATGCCCGAGGCCTCGGCGATCCAGCTGGCCGCGTCCACAAACAGGTCGCCGCCCTTGATGATGCACAGCAGCCCTGCTGCGAACAACAGCAGCACCATGAACAGGCTGCCTCCGGTGAAATCGATGCCCATGATTCCTTCTCCTTTTTGCGACCGTACAAAAAGAGACTTTTCGCACGATCAGCTGATGTGATGTGCTAAAAGTCTCATTACCTATCGATACATAGGCGCATGCCCACCGGCTGGGAAGCCGGGATATGTTGGCCATGCCTTCATAACTACTCCCTTTTAACAGGAATTAGCATAGCACAACTTGGCAGGTTTGTCAATCCCGGCTCAGCTGCTTTACCCAGTTTTCCACGCTTTCACGGCTGGCTGAGGCGGCAAAGCGCTTGCCATCCAGCCATTCGCCCGTGCCTGCCATCTGTGCCAGCAGCTTTCCGCTATCGCCGATATCCGAGGTGGCGGAGGTGCAGAAGGGGATGACCGTCTTGCCCGTAAAATCATTGCCCTTTACAAAGCTGTTGACCGGCCAGGCGGCCACGCCCGTCCAGATGGGATAGCCCAGATATACGGTGTCATAGGATTCCCAATCGCCCACGCTGATGTTGGTCAGGACGACGGCGTTTTGCGCCTCTTCGCTGGCAAGCTCCGCCGATACGCGGCTGTCGGGGTTGTTCCAGTCCAGGTCGCCCTCGGCATAGGGCTGCTCGGGGGTCAGCTCAAACAGCGTAGCCTTGGCAGCGTCGGCTATATACTGCGCCACGGCCTTGGTATTGCCTGTGGCCGAAAAGTAGACGACCAGCGATTTATGCTTGGCCTGTCCGTCCGCGGCGGTAGAGCAGCCGGTCAGGGTGCACAGCAGCGCGCCCGCCAGCAGCAGAGCAAGGATTCTTTTCATGTGGATGAACCTCCCTTATTTATGGCGGCGCTGCACGCGCCTGATGATCATTTTGCCACGCGGCGGGAGGATTCATGCGGCCTGAAAAAACGTCTTTAAAATCCACATAAAAATGCCCTTCGGACATTGCGGTCCGAAGGGCGTCTGATTAGGCTTTATTCAGCGGTTTTCGATTAATACATGCCGCCGCCCATGCCGGGGTTCGCGGGAGCGGCCGGTTCGGGCTGGGGAATATCGGTCACCAGGGATTCAGTGGTCAGCACCATCGCGGCCACGCTGGAGGCGTTCTGCAGGGCGCTGCGGGTTACCTTGGTAGGATCGATGATGCCGCGCTCGAACATGTCTACATACTCGCCCTTGAGCGCATCGTAGCCATAATCGGGCTTGTTGCGGCGACGGATATTCTCAATGATGACGCTGCCGTCGATGCCGGCGTTGCGGGCAATCTGGCGCATGGGCTCTTCCATGGCGGCCAGGATGATCTGCACGCCCGTGCGAGCGTCGCCGGTGTAGTTGGTTACGATCTTCTGCACGCGCTTCATCGCGGCCAGCAGGGCCACGCCGCCGCCGGGCACGATGCCCTCTTCAACAGCCGCGCGGGTAGCAGCCAGCGCGTCTTCGATGCGCAGCTTGCGCTCCTTCATTTCGATTTCGGTGCCGGCCAGCTTGGCCAGACGCTCCTGCAGCTTTTCGCGGTCATAATCCGAGGTGGTCTCGGCGATCTGCGCGCGGATCTGCGCCACGCGGGCGTCGATATCGCACTTTTCGCCGGCGCCTTCCACGATGGTGGTGTTTTCCTTGTCAACCTTGACCAGGCGCGCCTGACCCAGCATATCCATGGTGGCGTCCTTGAGCTCTAGGCCGATTTCCTCGCTGATGACCTGGCCGCCGGTCAGCACGGCGATATCGCGCAGCATTTCCTTGCGGCGATCGCCAAAGCCGGGAGCCTTGACGGCCACGCAGGTGAAGGTGCCGCGGATCTTGTTGACAACCAGGGTAGCCAGGGCTTCGCCCTCAACGTCCTCGGCGATGATCAGCAGCTTCTTGCCCTGCTGCACAACCTGCTCCAGCACGGGCAGGATCTCCTGAATGTTGGAGATTTTCTTATCGGTGATCAGGATGTAGGGGTTATCCAGCACGGCTTCCATCTTGTCGGGATCGGTGACCATGTAAGCGGAAGCGTAGCCGCGGTCAAACTGCATGCCCTCGGTGGTGGTCAGTTCGGTCTTCATGGTCTTGGATTCCTCAACCGTGATAACGCCGTCCTTGCCCACGATTTCCATGGCGTCGGAAATCAGCTTGCCGATGGTTTCATCGCCCGCGGAGATGGAGGCAACCTGCGCGATGGCCTGCTTGCCGTTGATGGGGCGGCTCAGCTCGGTCAGAGCGGAGACAGCCTCGGCCGTGGCGGCCTCGATGCCGCGGCGCAGCACCATGGGGTTAGCGCCGGCGGCCAGGTTCTTCATGCCCTCGCGCACGATGGCCTGCGCCAGCAGGGTGGCGGTGGTGGTGCCGTCGCCGGCCACGTCATTGGTCTTGGTGGCGACTTCCTTGATCAGCTGCGCGCCCATGTTTTCAAAGGGGTCTTCCAGCTCAACTTCCTTGGCGATGGTTACGCCGTCGTTGGTGATGAGGGGAGCGCCGTACTTCTTATCCAGCACAACGTTGCGGCCCTTGGGACCCAGGGTGATCTTTACGGTATCGGCCAGGGTGTTCAGACCCTTTTCAAGCGCGCGGCGCGCGTCCTCGCCAAATTTAATCTGCTTAGCCATAACAATAAACTCCTTTTTTAATCAGATAGATGATGGTGAATAAAAGCTTATTCGACCACAGCCAGAATATCGTTCTGACGAACGATGATGACTTCCTGCCCGTCCAGCTTGACCTCGGTGCCAGCGTACTTGGAGTAGATCACCTTCTGGCCTACGGACACCTGCATTTTAACTTCCTTACCGTCTACCATGCCGCCGGGGCCGACAGCCAGCACCTCGGCCATCTGGGGTTTTTCCTTGGCGGCGGCGGTCAGGATGATGCCGCTCTTGGTGGTTTCTTCAGCTTCTACGTTTTTGATGACCACGCGGTCACCCAAAGGTTTAATGGTCATGAGTTTTAATCCTCCTATAGAATATTCAGTGCAATCGGGCTGTTAGCAATCACACAAATCGAGTGCTAACGCCTTACGCATATAGTTTATCGCAAACCGGCGATATATGCAATACCTTTTTTAGAAAAATTTTTGAATATTTTGTCCCAGAAGTGGGAAAACGGGCGGGCTTGACGTAAATCGTGATTTTTTGCCGGGCGGCTGACGCGGCGGGGCGTTGTGTGTTATACTAATCGTGTTCTATTTATTGGAGGTTACTTGCATGGCGTATCCTTTGCTTCTTGACTGGTATGACGCAAACCGCCGGGTGCTGCCCTTTCGCGGTACGCGCGATCCTTATGCTGTGTGGATTTCCGAGATTATGCTGCAGCAAACGCGCACCGATACGGTGAGCGGCTATTACACGCGCTTTTTGAACCGCTTTCCCAATATCGCCGCGCTGGCGCAGGCCGATGAGCAGGAAGTGCTCAAATATTGGGAAGGGCTGGGCTATTATTCCCGCGCGCGCAACCTGCACAAGGCCGCGCAGATTATGCAGCGGGAGTACGGCGGCCGCTTCCCTGCCGCCTATGAGGGCATCCGCGCCCTGCCTGGCGTTGGGGACTACACGGCGGCGGCGGTGGCCAGCATCGCCTATCGCCTGCCCTATCCGGCTATTGACGGCAATCTCACCCGCGTGCTGGCGCGCGTTCATGGCGTGCGGGAGGACGTCGGTCGTCCCAGCGTCAAGCGACTGATCCATGAGTTGGGGGAACGGGAGATTGACCGCGAGCGGCCGGGAGATTGGAATCAGGCGCTGATGGATCTGGGTGCGACGATCTGCGTGCCCGGCACGCCGGACTGTGCGCGGTGCCCGCTGCAAGCACAGTGCGATGCTTATGCCCAGGGCGACGCCGATCAGCTGCCCATCCGCGCGGCGGCCAGGCCGCCCGTGCCGGTGGATGTGGGCGTGGGATTGGTGATTGCCGAGGGGCGCGTGCTGACGATCAAACGCGACGCGGCGCTGCTCAAGGGGCTGTGGACGTTCCTGCTCTGCGAGGGCGACAGCACGCCTGAGGGCATGGCCAGAAAGCTGGAAGCGCTGGGCATGCAGGCAAATCGAATCATTCCGCTGGGTGAGGCGCGGCATGTGTTTACCCACCGCATCTGGAATATGCAGCTGTACCGTGTGGATCTGCCCGCAATGCCTGGGCGCACGGCGGGGCAGTGGGCGGATGCCGGGCTGCCCCTGCCCACCGCCATGAAGGCTGCGCGCCGGGCGGCAATGGATATATTATTGAAAGAATAATAACACAAGGAGAAATCGATGAACCGGATTCAGGCATTTCTGAAACGCAAAAACGTGCTGTTTTCCGCCAAACGCTACGGCGTGGACGCGATGGGTGCGATGGCGCAGGGGCTGTTTGCCTCGCTTTTGATCGGCACGATCATCAAAACCCTGGGGCAGCAGCTGGGCGTACAGTTTTTGATTGACGCGGGCAATTTTGCCCAGCAGGTGGCCGGGCCTGCGATGGCGGTGTCCATCGGCGCGGCGCTCAGTGCCCCGCAGCTGGTGCTCTACAGCCTGATCGCCGTGGGCATGGCGGCTAACAGCCTGGGCGGCGCGGGCGGCCCGCTGGCAGTTTATATCATTACGATTATTGCGGCGGAGTGTGGCAAGCTCGTCAGCCGCGAAACCAAGGTGGATATCCTGGTTACGCCCGCGGTGACTATCCTGACGGGCTGCGGTCTGGCCGTGCTGTGCGCG